>Ga0210040_10005652_pt1 | contig 15855 bp, 17 predicted proteins | sample CryGeyCG12114_NA_FD_185462 | JGI IMG/M metagenome (GOLD analysis project Ga0210040, IMG submission 185462) | Groundwater microbial communities from aquifer - Crystal Geyser CG19_WC_8/21/14_NA (SPAdes) (version 2) | ecosystem: Environmental > Aquatic > Deep subsurface > Groundwater | place: USA... | reverse complement strand
ATTTGCCTTGTAATTCTAATTATTGAATCCCCTAAAATGTTAACTATGTCAGACACAGAATTGTATGTTGTAAAAGGAAAAGTATACAAGCAAAAAAAAGGCTTTTCTCCTGAAGTTGGAGAAGATATTGGGTATGAAAAAGGCGCAAAAATGATCAAAAGCAATTTTGATCAGAATCCTGATGATATTTTAGCTCATTTTATGGGTCGTAACATTATCGAAGAAATTCTTGCACAACCAGGTGTAGCGGGTATTCGTATGTTTTATGCGTTAAATGAATTAGGACTTCGCCAGTTAGTTCTTACCGGTGCAGATAAAGATGGAAAAAACATTTTAAATTATACTACAATTGGCGACAATGGAGAAATCGTAAAAAGTAAAGGTATTGTTGCTGGCGGTGTTAGATGCTGCCCTCCTTTTTGTGATGGTAATCAGCATCCCGACGGAGAACTATCATGGTATTGATATACTGAACTGCTTTAAAAACTCATTATATTTGAGTAAACTATTCAAAGATCAATATTCCTGAAACCATAAAAAACCTTTCTGTTTATACTGAATTTTTACCCGTAGTCTTTTTTTTATTTGTGCATAAAAAATTTTCTTTTAAGGGATTACGGGTAATTTTTTTTTTAGTAACGCTGTCGTTTATCCATGATTTTTATGCATTATATTTATTTTATTATCAGCATAAATCAAACTTCATTTTCTATAACATTTATCAACTAACAGAAACAATTTCACTTTATTGTTTTTTTTGTTTAATTATCAGAAATACTTCCATAAAAAAAGTTATTGTTTTTTTTGGTATTCTTTATTGTATTGTATGGCTACTGTCTTTTTTAGAATTTGGTACAAAAAGTTATTATACTAGCTGTACCAATTTTGAAAACATGACTTTGCTTGCACTGGCTATTTTTTATTACTATGAACAAATTATAATAATAGATTCAGCTTTTATTTACGCAGAATCAACGTTTTGGATTGTTACGGCTTACTTTATTTACATGGCTGGTATATTTTTTTTGTATTTATATATGGCATCTTTAAGCCTTGAAGAACAAGAAAAATATTATGTTCTCAATTACATTTTTATTATTATAAGAACTATTTTGCTTTCTGTTGCCTTACTTATTAAACCAGGTTTTAGTAAAATTGATAATAAGAATTTAATTTAAAGGAAAGAACTTTTAAAATGATTTTATTAATTACCGGATTTTTTTCTGCACTATTACTTGGTACAATAGGTATGCTTTTTCTGGCAATTACACTAATTATATTTATTGTTTTTCATCAGCGCCGCGTTATTCTTTACCAGTTGAAAATGCAGCAAATGGAAGCTGAGCAGCAAAAAGTACTGCTAAAAGCTTCTATGGAAATGCAGGAAGAAGAACGTCAAAGAATAGCTGCTGACTTACATGATGAGGCCGGGCCTTTGTTGGCCACAGCCAGGTTGTATCTGAGCGAAAATATGGTAACTCAGGATAAAGCAACACAGTTGCAAACCATTTTTAATATTAAGGAAATAATTGATGATGCAATCAATTTGGTGCGAAATATTTCACATTCGTTAATGCCGCCTACTTTAAAGAATTTTGGGCTTGAAAGCGCAGTGAACGATTTTTTTCAAAAGATCAATGGGGCGGGTTCTTTGCAGGTAGAATGTTGTTTTGATAATTACGAGGTGCGTTTAAAACCCGAAAAAGAACTTATCATTTTTCGTATTATTCAGGAGCTAACAAATAATATTTTAAAGCATAGCCATTCAACCTTTATACACCTTATAGAGCAAAGTGCAGAAGAAAGTATAACTATTAAACTGCATCATGACGGAAAAGGACTTACGCAGGAAGACTTTCTTAAAATGTCTAAAAGCAGTGTAGGGCTCGGGTTAAAAAACATACAAAGCCGCCTTAAAATTATTCTTGGCAATATAAATTTTGAACAGGATTCTTCCCGGACTTTTTATAAAGTATCTATTAACATTCCACGCGAATATGATGAAAAATAATGGTTTGACGTTGCACTTTTGATTTCCTTGTATACCTTTAAGTTATGGGTGAAATTAAAGTGGCCATAGCTGATGATCATAAAATTTTTAGAAAAGGAGTTATTATATCCTTGAGGCATTACAGTAATATAAAGTTTGTGCTGGAAGCAGAAAATGGTCAGCAACTGCTTGATGGTCTTGACATTGCAAAACCTGATGTTGTTTTAATGGATTTAAGAATGCCGGTAAAAGATGGTATTGAGACTACTAAATATATGAGTCTGCATTATCCTGATATTTCGGTTTTGGTACTTACCATGCATGAAGACGAGCGCTTCGTAATTCACCTGATGGAAAATGGTGCAAACGGTTATTTGTTAAAAAGTACAGATCCGGTAGAAATTAAAAGAGCAATAACAGATGTTGTAGAGAAAGGATATTACTTAAACAATTTTGTCAACCGGATTCTGATAAAAAAGTCTCACAATAAAAATAAAAGGATTCCATCTTTAAAAACAGAAGTAGAGGTAAGTGACCGTGAAAAAGAAGTAATTCAATATATATGTATGGAATTTACCAGTGGAGAAATAGGCGAAAAAATGGGCATCAGCTCAAGAACTGTTGAAAGCATTAAAGATCGTTTGATGGAGCGATTTGGATTAAAAAATACACCGGGTCTTGTTTTTTTTGCTGTAAAAAATGACCTTATTGATTAATATTTGTACCTAAAACTTTTGCTTGGAAATTTCTATTTTTATAATTTACCTCGTTTTTTTTTCATTTCTCATTACTATAATTCCTTTTTTTAAAACTTCAGGAATTGGCAAATTTTCTTTAATCGCTCTTTTTGTAATTAAAGTTTTTGCAGGCGTTGCCTACGCAAAATTTTATCGTTTACCTAAGTATTATGCAGGTGCTGACACCTGGAGATTTTACAGGTTTAGTATAGCAGAAACAAAATGGCTTTTACATAATCCCGCAGCTTTTATAAAGGATGTTTTTACTGATAATTATAGTAAAAGCGGAAATTTGTTTAGCGGGCAAAACAGCTATTGGAATGATCTGAAAAGTAATGTGGTAATTAAATTACTGGCGGCAGTAAATGTTTTTACAAACAACAGTTACTATGCAGACGTTATATTCTTCAATTTTTTATTTCTATTTGGCCTAATAGCATTATTCAGGCTCTTTTACCAGCTATTTCCTCAAAAAAAAGGACTTATTATAGCGGGTATTTTTCTTTTGCCATCCACTCTTTTTTGGTGCAGTGGCATACATAAAGACGGGCTTATTCTCTCGGCAACAGGACTTATTATTTATACTTTCAGCAAAGGTTTAAAAAGCAGGTTTACATTCAGGGGGATTTTGGTTATTTTTCTTTGCATGCTAATCACGTTTTCTTTAAGAAATTTTATATTTTTTGCATTGATTCCTTCGTTATTTGCTTGGCTATTGTGCGAAAAATACTCAGGAAAAAACATGCTGATTTTTACGCTCGTTTATCTTTCAGCAATCGTTTTTTGCATTATTATTTTTTTGATTTTTCCATCTGTAAACATGCTTTTGTTTGTTACTAATAAGCAACATGAATTTTTGCTTTTAGAAGGAGGTTCAAAAATAAAGGTACCAACGTTGGCACCCACTATTATGAGTTTTATTTCATTTATTCCATATGCTGCAGATATGGCTTTTTTTCGTCCTCATATTAATGAATTTAAAAACATAAGTTATGCACCTGCAATTATAGAAAATACACTTTTCCTTTTATTGGTTGTGGTTACAATTTTTTCAAAGGAGAAAAAAGAGAAATCAGAACCTGTTATTTTATTTCTGTTTTTTTTCTCAATATCTATCATCTTATTGACAGGATATACCATTCCTTTTGCCGGCGCAGTGGTCCGGTACAAAAGCCTGGTTTTGCCGTTGGTAATTACTCCATTGCTTTGTTTCGGCAATTTTTTTAATTTAAATAAAAAAAAGTTTCATTAAAACTTGCTTTACAGTAATAAAGCTAAAAGTTACTTATTACAAAACTCTTTTTCATAAAGTGTCAGGAAAAGAAATTTTATAAATGTTAATTCTGTTAAATTCTAATTAGAAATTAGATATTTTAAGAAATGTAATGCTAATTTTTAAAAGAATTGATTTATATGCTCATTGCTATATACATTTTAAATCATAATAGCATACATTTGCAGCCCGAATTAAAAAAATATCGGAAGTCTTGATATTTACAATAAATATCAGTTATTAAACAACAATTTTTAAATCAAAATCAGGGATTAATGAACAATTATGAATTGATGGTGATTTTTACCCCGGTACTTTCTGAAGACGACTTTAAAAGCATTCAGAAAAAATTTTTAGATCTTATTACTGATAATGGTGGTGAGATTGTAAGTACCAACCCATGGGGATTAAAATCACTTGCCTATCCCATCCAGAAGAAAACAACAGCAATCTACTGGGTAGCGGAATTTAAAGGGCAATCCGACTTCAATGAGAAGCTGAAAATTCAGCTTTTGAGAGACGAACAAGTACTTCGTCACATGATTACAAAACTCGATAAATATGCCGTCGAGTACAATTACAGAAAGAGAAGTGGCATACCAACCGGAAACGAAAAAGCAAGGGAGGCATAATCATCATGGCAAAAGCAAATGAAATTAAGTACCTGACAGCTATTAAACAGGAAAAACGCGCAAAGAAGTTTAGCCGTTTTGAGAAATATGGCATCAAATACATTGATTACAAAGACGCCGAATTTCTTAAAAAGTTTCTAAACGAGCAAGGTAAATTGTTGCCCCGTCGTTTGTCAGGTAATTCGTTGAAATTTCAACGCAAGGTATCCACAGCAGTAAAAAAAGCACGACAGATGGCTTTATTACCTTTTGTAACTGATCTTTTAAAGTAGGAGGCCACCATGCAAGTAATATTAATACAAGACGTAGATAATCTGGGAGGTACCAATGAACTGGTATCTGTAAAAAATGGTTACGCCCGCAATTTTTTAATTCCTCAGAAAAAGGCTGTAGAAGCTAATGCTTCTAACCTGAAGCAGATGCAGGAAAAGCAAAAGCAATTTGCCAAGAAAGAGGCAAAACTGCTTTCAGAGATCAATAGCGTAATCGCTGTTCTTAAAGAATCTCCTTTAAGAATTGGTGCAAAAACAGGTACAAGCGGTAAAATTTTTGGTAGTGTTACATCACTGCAGGTTAGCCGCGCAATCCGCGACCAGAAAGGTTACGAAATTGATCGCCGCCGCATTCATATAACAGACGATGTTAAAGAACTTGGCACATACAAAGCAACAATTGATTTTGGTAACAGTAACAGCACTGAAGTTGAATTTGAAGTAGTAGCTGAATAAGAAACTGTAAATTGAATAAAAAGAAATCCTGACAACAGATATTTCATTTATTCATTTTTATAAAAAGGATCTTAATAAATGCTGTTGGTTTAAAAGTTAATTCTTTTAATACCTCATATTCCTGTCCCGCTATAACAATAGCGGGATTTTTTTTAGTGAAATAAAAATGAAGATTATACATTTTGGGATTATAATTCATAATCTTATATTTTTGCGGAGCTTTTGATAAAGCAAACACTTTATTTATTCTAAATAATTCCATTGATAATATGCGAACAATTCTTTTCAGGGAAGCGCTAAGGGAAGCTATGAGTGAAGAAATGAGAAAAGACGAAAAAGTCTTTTTGATGGGTGAAGAAGTGGCAGAATACAACGGTGCTTATAAAGTAAGCCAGGGAATGTTAGCAGAGTTTGGCCCTAAAAGGGTAATAGATACACCAATTGCAGAGTTAGGATTTACTGCTATTGCTGTTGGCGCTGCTCAAAACGGACTTCGTCCTATAGTCGAGTATATGACCTGGAACTTTGCAGTCCTGGCCCTTGACCAGATTTTAAATACCGCCAGTAAAATGCTTGCGATGAGCGGTGGTCAGGTAGGTTGTCCTATTGTTTTTCGTGGGGCTAATGGCAGTGCAGGTCAGTTAGGTGCCCAGCATTCTACCGCTTTTGAAAGCCTTTATGCGAATATTCCCGGGTTAAAAGTTATCTCTGTTTCAAATCCTTACGATGCCAAAGGATTGCTGAAGAGCGCTATTATTGATAACGATCCTGTCGTATTTATGGAGAGTGAAGTAATGTATGGTGAAAAAGGAGAAGTACCCGAAGAAACCTATTATATTCCAATTGGTAAAGCAGACATCAAAAGACCGGGAAAAGATGTAACAATTGTTTCTTTTAATAAAATGATGAAAGTAGCGCTCGGTGCTGCTGAAGAATTAGCTAAAGAGGGAATAGAAGCAGAAGTGATAGATTTAAGAACCATTCGTCCGTTAGACTGGCACACCATTCTCGAAAGCGTTAAAAAAACAAACCGCTTGGTAATTGTCGAAGAGCAATGGCCATTTGCGTCTGTCAGTTCTGAAATTACCTACCGCATTCAAAAAGAAGGCTTTGATTATCTTGATGCGCCTATCCGGCGTATTACCAGTGCAGATGCTCCTATGCATTATGCACCAAACCTGGTAGCTGCTTATCTTCCTGATATTTCCCGAACAGTCAAACTGGTGAAGGAAGTGATGTACTTAAAAAAGTAATTTATTAATAATTATATCAGCGTTAAAACAAACCCTGAAACCATCCGTTTCAGGGTTTGTTTTTAAAATACTTCTTCTCATTACAGCAATATTTTTTATTATACAATTTGCTGGTTATTTGTGTCACTTTTATTCAGAATCCAATTTTATATAGTAAATGATGCTTTTGTTTACCAGCAGCAGCATTTCTATATAGCAGCGTTGCGTCGCACACTTCGGCAGCAACAAGTAAATCAGCTGATTTAAAATTGGTATTAATAAGTCTTTAAATAAAAGTATTAAAAGTTGCTTTTGTTATTACACACGCATATTTTACTCTTAATGCATTAATACTATTTGCTTATATGCAATAAATATTTTTCTTTAAAAAAATCTTCCCGAAAAATCTGATCTATAGAAATCATTCGTGGTTTTACGGTACTTTCTGCAATTTCCTGTACAAGATCACCCCCTTTCAGACAAATAAGGCCATTTGGTAATTCCTGTTTATTTCCTCTTTTTATAAGCGGACTTCCCCAGTGCCAGAGATCTTTAATGGGTGCAACCGCTCGTGATACAACAAAATCAAATTGCCTGTTTTTTATTTCTTCAGCTCGTATATGTTGAGTGGTAACATTGGTTAAACCAATCGCTTCAGATACACCGTTAATCACCTTTAATTTTTTAGCAATGCTATCTACAAGATGAAACTGAACTTCAGGAAAAAAAATTGCCAGCGGAACACCGGGAAAACCACCTCCGGTTCCTATATCTATTATCTGGCTTCCTGGTGCAAACTCTATAACAGCAGCGACAGCAAGCGAATGCAATACATGTTTTAAATAAAGACTGTCAATATCTTTTCTCGAAATAACATTTATCTTATTGTTCCAGTCTTTATACAATTCGTACAAATCAGTAAACTGCTGGAGTTGTCTGTCAGTAAAGTCGCTGAAATATTTTAAAATTACTTCCATTAATTACAATTATTTGTTATCCTGTAGCAATTAATTCAATATTTAATTTTTAGCCTTAAAACATTCGTTATAAACCTATTAATAATGCTGATTCAAATCAGTTCCAGGTCTTTTTAGGTTTTTTAAACAATGCCGGAAGAAAAAGAATATAATACACACACATGCACAATTCAAACAAAAAGAACATAGGAAACAAATCTTTTTCATTCAGCTTAGACATTGTTTTGAAATAAATAAAACCCTGTAAAATAATTTTTAAAATACCAATTATAAGCGTTATCCACCAATTAAAAAAAACAGCAGCTAATAAAATAAGCGGGTAAAATAAAAACTGAGTAGCAGAATACAATCCTAGCAGAAATTTGTGTTTGCTTTGATAATATTTAGCAGTAGAGTAGTGGCGGTTTTTCTGCGTATACCATTCTTTCCAGTTTTTTTTGGGTTCACTTAGGGTGTGTGCATCAGGATCAATAACAATAGCAGTATTACTTTTTTTTGCTACTTTATTAATAAATAAATCATCGTCTCCACCGGGAATGTGGTTTATAGCAGAAAAACCTTTGTTACGCATAAAAATATCTTTTTTATAACTTAGGTTTCTGCCAACACCCATATATGGCATGCCAGCCAGGGCATAGCTCAGGTATTGCAAGGCCGAATGAAAGGTTTCGAACCGGATAATTTTGTTTAATAAGCCTTTTTGTTTATGATAACCTCCGTATCCCAATACAATTTCGGTATTATCATTATAACCATTTTGCATTAGTTGCATCCAGTTTTCGCTTGCAGGCACGCAGTCTGCATCTGTTAACAATAGTGTCTCATATTTTGCAGCTCTTATGCCCATACTTAGCGGAAACTTCTTTCCGGCCATTAATTTAACTTCCTGCGTTAGCTGAAGGTGCGTGAGATTTTTAAAAGTTTTGTAGAGTTCATCGAGCAGGTATTTTGTATCGTCTGCAGAATTGTCGTTCACCACAATTACCTCATGAGAAGTGGAATATTGCTGAACCAAAACGCCAGGCAGATTTTTTACAATGTTATTGGCTTCGTCTCGTGCACAAATGATTACAGAAACCGGCTGCTGTTCGTTATGAAGTTTTGTCTTTGGAATATATAACGCAAGACGGCTAAAAAAAAATGTATAATATGCAATTTGAATAAAAGTAACAATACAAAATGCTGCAAAAATAGTCTCAGCCAAGTACTTAAGTGTCATGATTGGGCAAAAATAAGGCTTAAGGCACATGCAATATGATGAATGTTATTTATCGGGAAATTTTGGAAAAAAAGTTGAATTAGCAGTAATGTACATCCGGATAATTTTTGATACAAAAAGATAAATATTAAAAATAATAAAGTTTGTTAACTGCTTATATCTCATTCAACTTCTGTCAGTCAGAAACTTCTTATTTTTGCCACTTATGCCCGCATTACAATTTGAACTACAGTATACACAAGAGCAATCTAAAGCACGAGCAGGAAAGATAACCACAGATCATGGTGAAATCCAAACGCCGATTTTTATGCCGGTTGGCACAGTCGGAAGTGTAAAAGCTGTAACCCAACAACAGTTAAACAAAGAGGTAAAAGCACAGATAATTCTGGGAAATACCTATCATTTATACCTGCGCCCGGGCCTGGAAGTACTGGAAAGCGCAGGCGGATTACATAAATTTATGGGATGGAACAATCCCATTCTTACTGATAGCGGAGGCTACCAGGTTTTTTCTTTGGCCTCAAACCGCAGGATTAATGAAGAAGGAGTAATCTTTCAATCGCACATCGATGGAAGCAAACATTTGTTTAGTCCTGAAAAAGTAATGGATATACAAAGAACAATTGGTGCTGATATTATAATGGCTTTTGATGAATGTCCGCCTTACCCAAGTGAATATAAATATGCAAAAGACAGTATGAATCTGACACATCGTTGGTTAGACCGTTGCTTTACACATTTAAATACTACGCCTGATAAATATGGGTACACGCAAAACCTTTTCCCGATAGTGCAGGGAGGAACTTATAAGGATTTAAGAGCAGCATCATGCCAATACATTGCATCAAAAAATGCTGCTGGAAATGCTATTGGCGGACTTAGTGTAGGAGAACCAATGGAAATGATGTACGAATTTACTGCGCTTTGTTGTGAAGAATTGCCTGAAGAAAAACCGCGCTACCTGATGGGTGTTGGTACTCCCTGGAATATTTTAGAATGTATTCACCTGGGTATAGATATGTTTGACTGCGTTATGCCAACACGAAACGGAAGAAACGGAATGTTGTTTACAACCCGCGGTATTATCAATATAAAAAATAAAAAGTGGTCCACAGATTTTTCTGTAATTGATGCTGAGCTGCCAAATGAAGCAAGTCAATATTATAGCAAAGCTTACTTACGGCATTTGTTTGTTGCAAATGAAATGCTGGGACTGCAACTGGCAAGTGTTCACAATCTTGCTTTTTATTTATGGTTGGTAAAAGAGGCAAGGAAGCATATTGCTGACAATACTTTTGTAAGCTGGAAAAATGATATATTGCCGGTTTTGCAACAAAGATTGTAAGAAAGCTAAATTGGTCAATAGAAGATTTAATTGAATTTGCGGATAAATCAATAACTGTAGTTTTTGAACATTTACATAAAAAACAATAATAAAACATCCTTTATTTAAAAAAACTTGCGACCAAATATAAGGTGAAAAAAGCTTCACAAAGATTTGCGGATGAAAGAAATGCGTCGCAACAAAAGCCAGATCAGGAAACAAACGCTTGTACCAAAAAAATAAAAAAGCTTCTTCTTGCCTTCAATTAACAACTTGTTTCTTCTTCTGTCAACACTTCCTTTTATCTTTGGGCAGCCCGCTTACTAAGCATGAAAAAAATAGACTGGTACATACTTAAAAACTTATTAATTACTTTTTTTTATTCTCTTTTTTTATTTGCGTTTATTAGTGTTGTTATTGATATCAGTGAAAAAACAGATGATTTTGTAAGTTCCGGTTTAACTTTTTCTCAAATAATTACCCAATATTATTTTGGCTTTGTGCCGCATATACTTTCTTTACTTTTTCCACTGTTTGTTTTTTTAGCCACTATTTTTTTTACCAGTAAAATGGCAGGAAGGAGCGAAATTGTAGCAGTATTAGCCAGTGGTACCAGTTTTAATCGTTTTTTGCGGCCTTTTATTTTTAGCGGAATGATATTAGGTACTATTTTATGGCTGGGGAACCGATATGTAATACCAAGGGCAAATGCCATAAGAGTAACTTTTCAGGCACGGTATGTTGATAAAAATTCTTCTTATAATCCACTGGTAGCTAACAGAAGTGATATTTACCTTCAGATTGATCCTTCGAGCTATGCCGGTATAAGTTATGATACGGGGTCAAAGTCGGGTACATCTTTTTTCGTTCAGCATGTGACAGGAAATAAGGTAGATTACAACCTGCGGGCCGAAACAATACATTGGGATACTGTACATAACAAATGGACGTTAAATAACGTGATCGAACGGAGGATAAATGGTTTGAAAGAAACGGTAACCATGACACCGACAATGACGAAAAGCTATACTTTTAAACCATTTGACTTAAAGCGCGATGAATATGCAAAAGATAAATTAACTACTCCTGAATTAGACAGGTTTATACAATTTGAAGAATTGCGCGGCGTAGAAGGATTAAATGCACTGAAGGTAGAGCGAAACCGCAGAGATGCAACGCCTGCATCAGTTATGTTGCTGACTTTTATCGGAGCTGTAGTAGCCAGCCGAAAACTGCGTGGTGGCAGTGGAGTGCACCTTGCCATTGGTTTTATAGCCGGGGCGTTATTTATTTTAACCGACCGTTTCTCTACCATATTTTCTACCAAAGGAAATTTGCATCCTGTACTCGCTGCCTGGATGCCTAATATTATTTTTGCCTTTGTTGCCCTATGGTTTTATAAAAGAGCGCCTAAATAGTGTACTTAACAGTAGTTTTTATGCATTTTTATTTTTTCTGTCATTTAATTGTTTGTCTAAATTATAGGCAGCACTAATTAAACCGAGGTGTGTAAATGCCTGAGGAAAATTGCCCAGATGTTCTCCTTCAAAACCAAGTTGTTCAGAATATAAACCTAAATGATTTGCATATCCTAGCATTTTTTCAAAATAAAATCTTGCTTTTTCAAGCTGACCTGCCCGTGATAAACACTCTACATACCAAAAGGTACACATAGAAAATGTTCCTTCGTGACTAACCATGCCATCAGGTGCAGCCAGATCAGGTTTATATCTGTATACAAGTGAATCAGATACGAGTTCATCTTCAATTCTCTTAAGTGTAGATAACCATCGTGGATCTTTCGGACTAATAAAACGGATAAGTGGCATTAGTAATGCAGAAGCGTCTACAGTTGGCGCTCCGGGATATTGCATAAAAGCTTTCTTGTCATTATCCCAAAAATCTGTAAAGATGCTGTTGTAAATAATATCTCTCTCAGCTTTCCATTTTTCATTTAAAGGAAAAGATCTCAGCTCTGCAATCTTTATTGACCGGTCTAATGCAACCCAGCAAAGCAATCTTGAATATAAAAAATGCCTTTTGCCTCCCCGTACTTCCCAAATACCTTCATCAGGCTGGTTCCAGTTTTCGCTCAACCAATTGATTTGTTTTTCAAGGTTTTTCCAGAAATCGTATGATATTGGGTCTCCGTATTTATTATACAGGTACACCGAGTCCATCAGTTCGCCATAAATGTCTAATTGCAACTGGTTATAAGCGTTATTACCTATGCGTACCGGACCGGATTTTTTATATCCTTCAAAATTATCGAGTGTCTTTTCTTCCAGTTGACGGTCACCGTGTATTGAATACATTATTCCAAGCATATCGTGCCCTTTTATATCCTGGCACAGCTTCTCGACCCAGTTCATAAAAGAACCGGCTTCTTTTGTGTATCCTAGCCTTATTAATGAGTAGACAGTAAAAGATGCATCTCTTATCCAGGTATACCTATAATCCCAGTTTCTTTTACCTCCAATACTTTCGGGTATAGAAAAAGTCGGAGCTGCTACGATAGACCCATATTTATAAGAAGTTAACAGCTTTAGCACCAGAGCAGAGCGGTTTACAATTTCCATCCATCTGCCATGGTATGTAGACTTGCCAATCCAGTCTTTCCAATAATTGACGGTTTTAAAAAGACTTTCGGTAATATAGGTTTGAAAGTCTTTATTTTCGTTATAATTAGCATCTACATGTTCTAAAAGAAAGTCAGCAGTCTGGCCCGTTGATAAAGTAAATTCAGCACTGGCATCCACATTGTTAATCTGTAGCGGAACTGAACTCTTCAGTTTAAGTATAATAGTTGAATCTTCTGCACAGGTAAATTTTATTTCAGTTTCACTCAGACTTTCTATTGTATGTGCGCTTTTGCCATAATTAAATCTGGGACTGCATTTCATCTTAAATTTTACTTCACCTCTTACAGTGGTTACTCTTCTTATTAATTCTTTTCCCTCGAAAAGTTCTTCGACAGGCATAAAATCTGTTATCTCGCCTACACCATCACTTGATAAAAAACGGGTAAGTAAAACATTCGTATCGGGCAAATACAATTGCTTTGTCTTCATTCCGTTAAAAACAGGACTTATTTCGAAGCTTCCGCCTTTTTGGTCATCAAGCAAGGCTGCAAATATGCTGGGAGAGTCAAAATTGGGAAAACACATAAAATCAATAGAACCGTTTAATCCTACCAATGCTATTGTATTAAGATCTCCGATTATTCCATAATTCTCAATTGGCTGATAACTCATAAATATCTTTTTGGCAATTATTCCTAATATTTTATCTTATCTTCTTTATTTTTCCACTGCCCAAAAACCTGTAAAGCTTCTTGCCGGCCGATAGAAATGACAGGTATTTTTCGCAAACTATGATCACAAATCATTTCATCATATAACATTGCATCATCGAATCCTATTGCAGCAGCATCGAAGCGGGTATTGGCAAAATATATTTTTTTGATATGAGCCCAATAAATAGCTGCAAGGCACATGGGGCAAGGCTCGCATGAAGTATAGATTTCGCAATCAGAAAGTTGATAGGTTTGCAAGCTTTGGCAGGCGTCTCTTATGGCAACCACTTCGGCATGTGCCGTAGGATCGTTTGAAGAAGTAACACGATTATTACCCCTGCCTACAATTTCATCTCCTTTTACTATCACGCATCCAAAAGGTCCGCCATGGTTTAGTTGTATTCCCTTTGCTGATAATGCTATAGCCTCGCGAATGAAAATTTCTTCCCTTGTCATTTGTTTTATTTTAAATAAATAATCCCGTAATAAGATAAAAAATAATTTCAGGCAATAAATAATTTACTGACATGAAACTATTTACAAAAAAAATGCAATAGAGTAAGTGGGATTATTACTTAGTGTTATGAAATTTTTTGCGCACGAAAAGCTTATTTACCGAAATATTAAAAGTTGTGCCAGAAGTTATTAATTATGGCATAAACAAAAAAAGCACTAAAAAAGTTCTTTTCAGGCCGGTTTTATTAATCTACACTTTTTAATAACACTCCCGGTTGTGTAATAGTGTTAGTGCCAGAGGGCACTTTTTGCGGAGTTGTTGTAGGTCCGTTAACTGTAATTTTTCCATTACTTACATTCATTCTATCTATAAAAACAACACGTTCATCACCTGTTGCAGCAGTTCTGCCATGGTATATACAAAACATTTCTTTTTTGTCAGGAGAATAAGTTATGCTGTTATGCCCGGTGCCTGTTACTACACCGCCCATAGCAGTGTTTTTTTGTAATACGGGATTATTAGCTGCTTTTTTAAAGGGCCCTAGTGGTGACTTTGATGTTGCATAACCAACTGCATAATATTGTCCGCCAAAATGATTTGCAGAATACATGATGTAGTATGTATTTCCTTTTTTAAAGGTAACGGAACCTTCTGTCCATCTGCGGTTTACTTCGTGTGACGTTACTGATCGGCTTTCCCATTCCGCCTGTTTGTCGGCCTTGCTTACGGGTGGTCGCAACAGCAAAACAGGTTTTCCAATCACTCCTGAAAAGTCGTGTTTTATTTCCACACCGTATACCCAACTTTCTTCAATCTCATTGTACCAGCCTTTTCTTTTAGCTTCGTCTGCTACCTCGCTTTTTACAGAGTGTTTATAGCAGCATCTTGAATAATACAAATACCATTTTCCATCATTGTTAAAAAAAACATTAGCATCAATAATCGGATAACCGGGATCAAAAACAGGTTTGTCTGATATATTTACAAATGGCCCTGTGGGACTATCAGCTACCGCGACACCAATTTTAAAATTTTCGAGATCATTGGCAGGATTATGTTTCCATTGGGCACTGTAAAACATATAGTATTTCTTTTTAACCTCATACACTTCAGGAGCCCAAAACGAATGTATTCCCCAGGATCTTCCTGTATCTCCAAAAAATACCTGTCCAATTGGCTTCCAGTTTACGAGGTCTGCTGATGAATAAGCTGAAAACCCGTTTTTAGCGCCTGCGCCTGTACCATACATATAATACATATTGTTAGTATGTAAAATATAAGGATCGCCAAATTTTACAGGTAAAGGATTAACATAAGTGCCGGTGTCAGCATTAATATTTGTATCAACTTGTGCAAATGTGGGAGATATAAATAAACCGGTAAGAATAGTGTATATAAAGAGTAGTTTTTTCATTTTATTAAATTAGATGTATTTTAATTGAATTTCTCAAAAGTATGCTTATTTAATGCCTTTCATGCTAAAAGTGTAAAGTTGCTTTCGGCGTATAAGTTTTTTGTAAAATACCTGTTTTTATTCTGTCTCTCCTTTAAAAAATCAGATAAATATTTTTATGGTGTTAAAGATGATTCTTAAAAAAGTACTTGAATTACCTATTTTTTAAATGCAAAATATACTGCTCCAAGTATAAAAGCAAAGCTTATCAGGTATTTCCAGTGAAAAGGCTCTTTTAAATATAAAACGGCAAAAATGCTGAAAACAACAAGGGTAATAACTTCCTGCATTATTTTTAGTTGAAAACCATTAAAGCCGGAAGTAAATCCTATCCTGTTAGCAGGAACAGTGAGGCAATATTCAAAAAAAGCAATTCCCCAACTGATTATAATAACTTTCCATAATGGTACACCTGTAGCTTTAAGATGCCAGTACCAGGCAAATGTCATAAAAATATTAGAAACGATTAAGAGGGCAACAGTTTTCATATAAATACAACTATTTTAGCTAAATTTATTTGTTTCATTTTTTTTTTAAA
>Ga0210040_10005651_pt1 | contig 15855 bp, 15 predicted proteins | sample CryGeyCG12114_NA_FD_185462 | JGI IMG/M metagenome (GOLD analysis project Ga0210040, IMG submission 185462) | Groundwater microbial communities from aquifer - Crystal Geyser CG19_WC_8/21/14_NA (SPAdes) (version 2) | ecosystem: Environmental > Aquatic > Deep subsurface > Groundwater | place: USA... | reverse complement strand
AATTAAACCATTTTGGTCACGGTTGGGGTTATTCTAAAACCTGTCTGAAAACTGCGCACACAACTTTTACCCCGTTCCAAACAGAGTTTACTAACACAAATTTCATCTTGCGTTTTCAGGTGATTTAAGCTTTAACATGTGCAGCATAGGGCGCTCCCGTTGGTAATTACCTGACTCAGCCTTCGGCTTCGTAATAAACAAGTCACATGCATTGTAGTGAAAGCTGGCTGGCGGGATTAGAAAGCAGTACACTCTCATCACAAATTTCTAACTTTCTAGGATTTAGTAGTCACTAGTCAGAGTAGTCAGATGTCAGATAATCTTGTGTAACATTTCAATTATACTAATTAAGGCCATTCAATTTAAAAACAAGCACGCTGTTGAAAAAATAGCGCAGGCGAGGATTGAAGTTAGGTTAAAACTGTGCAATTGCAAATTGATTAGTTTTCCTCAATTCTGCGTGATAACGTGACACAGATTTATTGTGTAACAGTCCAAAAAAACCCACAAACGTTGTAAAGCTTTCACAATGTAAATCTAGAACACTTTTGCACAGATGTGTTTTTGACTGATTTTAGTGACCCTATTTTAAATTTCATTGACAATGAAATATCTACATCACAATTCAAGACTACTAACTAACCGTTGACAGTAACCAATCGAATCGCACTTCTTTAAATCGATAATTTTGTCCAAAGTTCAAGTCTCAGACTGATTGCTGTGACATACTAAATGTTTTCAACCAAAGTCTTTGACATTATCGTATAATAATATCCTTCCTTCCCAGTCTTTCGGAAAAGCATTTAGCTTAAAGCTAGAGATGAGTCTATCGGTAAGGCCAGAGGCCACTATTCACAACAGCTTTCTTTTCCTCCTACTATATTTCGAAGATGATTGTGTTTTATGTTCCACTTTAGCTCATTGGATATGCCATTGGCAAAGGGGGACTAGATAGCATAAAAGGAATATATCTGCTGTACAATTTAGATGCTGCACAACGAAGAGTTGTAAGTCGTTAGCAGTTAAATTAATCATTGAATAGTCCATTTTTTATATATTTTCTGGAGCAAAAATTATGATTATATTCTCGTTTCTTTTAATTTGCCTGAATTATTTGTTTTCAGCATGAAGAACGACTGCAGTTTCAAGAGCTCAGGCAGATAAGAAATCCCCCGTCACCTTCGCACCGTCATGGTGGAACAAAAGAGTATAAATATCTTCATGTTAAATTTTATTGGACTCCATTGTTAGGTTTTTGAAAACAATGTATGGATGGTATTACAGAGAACCAAGACTGCTTACCAGAGTTTTACAATGCTGCACATTGAATGGACTTGTTTTTGGACTATCCATTGTGATATTCAATAATTTTTTGCTACCGTGCCTTCAAGTAAGTTTGCCATTTAAACGCTTTAACAGTTAACAAATAACATAAATATCATATCGTCACATTGACTTGCCAATTATGGATTTATAAATAACATGATTATATTTCAGGTTATTTTGAAACTTTTACTTGGAGAAACTTCTAATGTAAATAACTTTTGGTACTGGCTTCATCTTTTTCTAAAATGGACTTTTGATTCGCTTTGGGTTCTTCCGTTGTTTCTTCTTAGTCGAATTGTTAATGCTCTTTGGTTTCAGGTAAGTATTATCTTTTTCATATTGACTGCCCGATTCATATAATTTTTGCTCATTTATTGAATCTAGATTTGAAATTCATGTACTTGGTTTTCTTCTATGCAGGATATAGGAAACTTAGCTTATCGTTATTCGGTTGGACGGGCAAAGGGATTGCCATCGTTAAGTACCTTTATCGCGGACAATTTATTTTCAATCATCATCCAAATTCTTTTTCTAGTGCAGGTGCGCTTTGAAGATTTAAGAATATATAAACATATTATTGCTTTTATGTGCTATTCTATTGTTAATTGTTACTAATACTATATTTTAAAAAAGTTATCTTCTCACACGTTTTTTTTTATTTTTTATGCTAACAGACATACTTATTGAGTATGATACCACTTTGGGGTGTGTCCGACGTACTTTATATCTTCCACATGTGCCTGTTGTACTCTTTATACTCTTTTGAATATAAATGGGTCCAGATGGGATGGCCTCTGCATCAGCGGCTGCATTTTATTGAGTCTAACTGGCCGTACTTTTTTGGTTTTGGACTTCCTTTGACATTACTAACGTGGTGGCCTGGAAGCAGCGTTTTTATCAATGGTTGTTTGTTTGCAATATTTTTCCCTCTATTCATTATTTCGGGAAATGAAGCTGATCCAGTCGTTTTGAAAAACACGTACGATTTATATCTGCTAAAAGCATTATTTTTGTCCTTTCATGGGAAGCTAATCTTAATTCATTACTGGCATAACTCTTGCAGCCGGGGGATTCAGCTCTTTTCTTTTGTGGTGGCTATATCCAATGCTCTCTTCAGCAGAACGTGGTCTTTTCAGTCTCAAACACGGCCTAGGCCTACACCCAGCAGACGATGATATTTTTAATTTTCAGTCAATTAGTAAGAATTATTTTGGTCTTTTTTTTGGCAATTCTTGATTATTGTTATTTTTTGATCAATGTTTACGCATAAATTTATGAGAATATTATGTTATCAATAAAACTGCAGTTATTGCATTGCTCTGTGACTTGAGATGAAAGTGCAGCCTAACCACACATCTTTCACGGTACTTATTATGTCTACTTTTGATTATAGTTCCCGGGGTCTGGTTGGATAGGTTTGAAGAGGCAGGATGTAAATGATCTGGTTGTATGTTGTATGTAATCTAATCTAAATATCATGTCGTCATTTTCATTAATCGATGCAATCTATCGTGTCATGTATGCACTAAAATTATGTGCTGTGTTGTGCACTGAGGATGTTTATTGCACATGTATATTAAGCTGAAAAGAATAGCTAAAATGGTTTAAATTTAAGCATAGTTTATTCGTAAAGATATCTCTGTTTCTGTAGTCTGTCTGTACCGTCTACCTGTATGAAGACGATGCTTCTGACTTTCTGACCTTTTGCCCTAAAGTTACGTTCTTAGCAATCTATACTAAAATGAATTGGCAGAACTTTTAAGGGGCCTTGTGGCGCAACGGATAACGCGTCTGACTACGGATCAGAAGATTCCAGGTTCGAATCCTGGCAAGGTCGGAGAATTTTTGCAAAATTTTGCTCCACATTTTGCAATCATGTTATTGGGATATTTGAGATTGAAAAATTTGCATGAGTTAATGGATAATTTGCACTCCGCTCAGTCAGTGCAAAACAAGAATAAAATAAAAAAGTGTTAAATTTTGAGGCCTTAAATCTGTGTTCAGGCAGGCTGCTTATAGTCTTTGTTGGGTATGTTTATTGTTTACTCTATACTCTATTGCTTATTGCATAAATCCTATGGAAAGTGCGGTAATTCAATGCTAGTTTAGTTTGAAGTATTCCTTTCTCCAACTAAATCGGTGTTTTTTATCAAGTAGTAATTATATTCTAATACAAAATTAAAAAATAGTTTCATAATTGAGCAAAGCATTAGTTAAATAAAGTTACATACAATCCGAACAACCAAATAATGTCTACTACTAAAGCATTAGTTGTTTAGATGCTGTATACTTTTTTACTCCAAATGAGCAAATCTTTGTGTTGAAAAAAAAATTATTTGCCAAGGCAAAACTGAAACGTTGTGTTTAGAACGTCGTGCGTTTACTGATTGCAATTGTACAGAAATCTTTCCTGGAAAATGAGGACAACTTCGGCTTACTAGAAATTAATTAATACTGTAGTATATAGAAATAAGCGTAAGCGTTAATATATTTTTCAAAGATGGAAATGGAAGTGAGCCAGAAAGTCAGGGTAAGTTTTGCTTGTGGATTTTAGATTTTGAGCAAGAATGATTTGAGTCTCTTCAGAGTTTCGTATATTCTGACTCTACTCTAAATTACTCTTGATGTTGAATTTCTAGGCTGCGATCAAGGCCAAACTGGTGGAACTTGGAGTTCATGTTGGTAAGCTACGTATAATATCCAGATATATGTACTGTTCTTTGGGGTATATATGTATCATGTGTTGTGCCTGTGCCAGAAGGTTTTATTTGACTGTAAATATTTTTACAGACGAGGAACTTCCAGACTATATCATGGTGCTAGTTGCCAATAGGAGAACAAAGCCCCAAATGGAATCAGATTTAATTCTGTTCTTAGGCGACAATACATCTCGATTTGTCTCTTGGTTGTATTTTGTTTTGAAGAAACTTGAAGAAGTAACTGCGAATCTTCCAGCTGGTAGTATTAAACCTGCTACTAATAATGCAGCTGCCACAGCTTCGACGGAAACTGCTTCATCTTGTAAAGCCACTGGTTCTGCTGCAGTTTTGGTGACTTCAAAGAAGAAGGTGAAAGGGGATGCTTCTCCTTTGAAGGTAAAGAAGAAGGACAAAAGTAAGGATAAAACAAAAAAGGCTGATCGTAGCAAGACTAAGGAGAGTAAGAATAAAAGTTCCAAATCTTCCAGCAAAACTGAACTTGAAAAAGAGATAAAGAAATTGAAGGAAAAGAAGCCAACGAAAAATGAGGGGTCGAACGTGCAGCAAAAAGTTGTTGAGACTAAAAAAGAGAATAAAAATAAAAAGCAAGAGCTTTTTAAGCCAACTGTACTGCTGAAAAAGAAAACTTTAGTTCAGAAGACCAAACTCACTTTGGAGTTCGATGAAGAACAAAATCAAGAAGAGCTTAAAAAGTCCATGAAGAGGAAACATTTAATTGACGACATGTCTAAGGAATTGAAGGAAGGTGAGAAAAAATCAGAAGCTGACACTGAAGCAAATCTCACTGAACCCAGTAGCTCCAAAAATGTTGAAGATGAAATATCAGAAACTAAAGTTGTTACTACTGAGAAATCAGCAAAAGCTGACCAAGATGCTGAGGGAAAGGAAAACGAGGACGAAGACCTTCTCACTTTGAAAGCGGATGATTTGGAGGACGATCGGCACATTACTGAAGAGAAGGCTTCGAAAAAACAAGAGTCCTCTGAGGATGAAGATCCAGATTTATTGCGTCAGCAAGCATTGGCAAGTAGCTCTAAATTAATAACCCTTGAAGTTGAGAAGAGAGAGAGACAAATGATTAGAAAAGCTTCAATTGAGGAAAGAGTGAGAAAGCCTGTTAGTACAGGTAGTGAACGGCGCATGGGAGAAAAAACTAGTCATTTGCGAAAAGCGATATTAGCTCATACTGACATGAAATCCAGAAATCAGACTGATAAACGGAGACGAGAATCTAATTCCAGATCCAGATCCAAATCTCCTCGACAGGAAGACTTACGACCGCAACGCCGAATAGTGAGAACATTCGATCCAGACCGATTAGGGAGTTCGGACTTGCGTAGTCGAATAGGCCGTCGGTCTCCGGAAAGAATTCTCAGAGATCCCAAATATTTTGACTCTCCTGATAAAGTTCCCAGACATCGTCAGCACTCGCCAATTATGGGTCCAAGACGTCTAAGATCTAAATCCTATAGATCCAGATCAAGATCACGACATAGGTCCAGGTCACGTTCTCGGTCCCGGGGTGACAGACATAGTAGAAGAGAGCCGTCCAAGCAGTTGATGTCATCAATTGGCGCCGTGGTAGTGAGGAAACAGTCTGGAGCATCTGATGAAGATGAGTATAATCCTGAAAATCCATCGGTCTCCTCCAGATTATCCAGTGTGATTCAGGTTACCTCTCGACCGAAACGGAAACTAGATGCGAATAAAAAGTTACTTTTTTTAGCCATGGCGGACGCTCAAAAGTCTATGATACAAGATCGTAAAGAAATCGCATCACCTGAAAATCTACCTCCAACGCAAACAAATGAAAGGATTGTTCGGAGCAAAGGAAATATCTTGAAACGAAGAAATTCTCCGCAAGATTGTAATAGGAGGGAGAAATCACCTGCCGCTAAGAAAGCATCTATTAAAGATAGACTTGGTTCGCACTCTAAACTGGAGTCATGTAGCCATACTGTTTCCAGAAAGAGTGTAAAGGATCGTCTGGGTCTACAGTACAATAAATGTAAGTATATTTTTAATTTGTGTTTGAAATTCATGAAATCCTTGCTCTTCATTTTTAAACGTTATATGCAGATGGAAACAGTTGTGATGATACTTACAATGACTTTGATCGAGAAGAAGATGATGACTTACAAACCTTGGTGATAAATGTGGACAATTCCCTCAACCAAACGATCGAAAAAATTGAGGAAACAACTGAAGAAGAAATTTATGATGGATCCCAAAATAATAGAAACGTTTTATTTCGTAAGCTAACTTCCTTTACTCTAATGACTTAATTCGTGATTTTAGTATTTGTATTTTACGGTGTTCGTTAATTTTGTAGGATCCTTGAATCAACCTGAGAAGAACAGGAAACCATCTAGAATGGATTCCAATAGAGAAAAGATTTCCATTCAGTTGAATGTCACTGATGATGAGTCTGAAGATTCAGAAATGGCTGAGGAAAAAGAGGATTCTAAATCGGCCCCGGTGGAGAAGCCCGATCGAAAAGATATTGTGTCTCAACATAGAAGGGAGGAATCTGAAGATGAGTTTGAGATGGTTCTTGAGAATATAAATGATAGCGAACTTCCAATGCCAGATGAGGATGTAGAGGAGGAGGAAATGGTCACAGAAATTATAATTCAGGATGACAGCACTTCGGAAGGGGGTAAAAACGAGGACGACAATGTATCAGATACGGGGTCTGGTGGCCTTTCCAACTTTAAGCCACTGAGTTTTGTCAGTAGCTCACCTGTGAAGGGTACTAATGATAAGTCTAACCGCTCGGTCCAAAAAAGGTAAAGTTTGAAGTTTTGGGATTCAACATAAGTAAATGTAATGTAGAAACAAATATGTGCATTCAAGTATCACTTATCCAATGAGTACGTTTTGTTGATTTTCATAGTCAAGAGGAAGAAGGGGAGAAAAACATGTCCAAACGGGGAAAATTTGTGATAACTATTAACAATGACGAGGACCATGTCTCAGGTAATAATTTTTTAATTTTGTTGGAGTTCTCATAGTTTATTATTGGAAAGTTGTTACACTTATTTTTTTTTTAGACGATGAAGCGATTACTTACTTGAAAGAAGATCTGCGCCATAAATTGTCTCCCTCAAAAAAATCTCACAATGTTGTTACAGCGGAGGCAGAAAGCTCAGATATTCCAATGGGCTCCCAAAGTATTACTCCATCTGCTCTGTTTGGCTCGGACATGGCATCGCAGAATGAAGTAAAACCTGCCTTTGTTCCGCCCACTCCTGGGGTCAGTCAGTGCAAGTTCTGGCCATCTTGCACATTCGGCAGTAAATGTTTATATGTTCATCCACTCTGTAAATTCGCCGCAAAATGTAACAAAGAAGGATGTGCGTATAAACACCCATATGGTAGAGAGATTGGAATTGGAGTCAAAACGAAGCCTATAACAGCAGCTGCTGCATCTGAAACAAAGTCTCAATGCAGGTTTTTTCCGAAATGCACAAATTTGTCTTGTAAGTTTTACCATCCTAGTCCATGCCGATTTGGGTTGGGATGCAAAGATCGATTCTGTAAAATGTATCATCCCCCAGAGCATGGAAGTGATGTGGGAACCAAGAAAGTCAGTCAATATAAATGGGTGAAAACATAGCTTGAAGCTTTTCTAATAATAAAATAATCTTGAAAGTTATCTATTATAAACTGTTTCAATTTTGTTCCGACTCACATTTTGTGACTATCGACTGCCTTATTTTGGAAACCGCTGTGTGGATTATTATAAAGAAAACAAGTTGATCTTTATTCAAAAAAGTTTTCAGTGCAGAAATAGTATTAGTTTAGCTGTAATTTACTATTTCTTACGAGCATCTTGTTTATAACTAATAGCTACTTTAAGTCATATTCTATACAACTATACATCTCATCTGTTTGTTTACTATTTGTGATTCATCATAATATATATCATGAAGTTTTTGTTTTTTGGCCTCCTAAGCTAAGCCTGCTTTGAAATTCTAAAAAATAATTACGGCTTGTTAAAGTGTACAAGTTAATACGCCACCTTGTAGTATAGTGCGTTATGTCATGCTAAAAGACCCTGGTTGCCGTCTAATAAAATGACTACCTTTTGTCTAGTATATGCCGACAATTCAACAGTGATGTAGTCCATCCTTATTTTATTATGAACAAACACAGTTTTTGCTATACCAAATATGCATTGCAATAGACCATACAGCTTCGTGTTTAAAAATATGTCCCCATGATGGAATCTATTGCATTACTAATTTTAGAAGTGTCCGTCGTGCATTCATGTTCGACTCCTCTGGGTTTGTATGTAGTACAATCGGCTACTTTCCCAAGTTTCCCCATTCTGAATGCTTTCTTTAACTTTTGCATCAAGTCAGGCCTCTTCTTCCCATTTTCTCCACCATCCTCCACCGCATAGGATTTAGCAATGTTATCAATGTACTGGAATACTTCTTCAATCAAAGATTCGTCTTTGTCAGTAGTTTTACCATTTTTGGTTAGTTTAAATGACTCCCTACCGCGAGCACACATTAACTGGACGGCACATGGTTCTAATTGCTGGTAATAAGTGTACATGGATTTGTGTATGAAACTTGACATCACGCGTAAGAAAGGGGGTGGAGGAAATTCTGTCTGATTATGAGCCCTTGATTCTCTGCCTCCATTCGGGTCATCTGAAATTGTTGGTAAAAATATGCATCGATGTATACTTTGACGCTCAAGAACATATTTTACTTCCATATATTTCATGCACTAGAACGTTTTACATCTCATTCAAATATATCTTATTTAACAAAATATTATATGGGTGAAGTGCAGGTAAATTCAATACAGATTGAGATGCATGGGACACAACATTAAAAGTTGGTGACCAACCTTTCCGAAGTGGACCCCCATAGGAATCATATCCGTAGCCACTGCTCCCATATTGACCACCATTTCCGTACCAAGGATCGGCTCCGTACCCATCATTAAAGATTCCTTTGAACACCCCTGGTACCAAAGAGTCAATGAAGTCGAAAATGAATCCCTTGCCGTAGTGCAAAGTTTGCAGTCCTCCAGACACGAGGGGGACGAGGAGGAAGGCAGCAACACCCACCACTGCTGACGCAATCAATCCCCCCAGATTCAACTTGAGTAAACTGCTGGAGGATGCTTTCTCAGGTGAAGATCCCCAGGATTTACGCCCCCCAAGACCTGACAACAACTTGTCTGTACTGAGAGAAATAACGGGAATAGTAAATGATAACCCAAACTTGAGATCAGGAGGACCATTGACTATATCGATTCCATTTCTGCTTTGCTTATTAACTTTTTTGGGAAGAGACCTTAAATAATCGGACGATGCTCCAGTTTGTTCCACGTATATGGGTGAAATCGTTCTACTCCTATTTTTGGTCTCAGGCCCAAGACTTTCTCGACTGAATTGCTGGTTTGAGGCTTCGGCTTGCATTTGAACACGCCTATCCTTTTCCTGTGTGTATTGTCTCCATCTTTGATCGTGCATTTCACTCAATGGAGTTCGCAAAGCAATTTGATCTGCCCGACCAGATTTTGGGTTGGATTTTGTTACATTTTTAGCAACTGTTCGGAAATAAATGTCTGCAGCTTTTGTAGGTCGTTCTAGTTTGGCGGGGTGAAGTGATTCACTGGATGCTCTACTACTTTGCAACAGGAGGAAAAAAGTTATGGTCGTAGTGAGTAGGAAAAATTTGGCGATTTGAGAACTTTGTCGGTAACACATGATTGAAAGATAGACACACTTTGAAAATGGTAGCTTGTCAGAACGAATGGTTTGAATAAATGAAACGGTTGACGAGTAAAAATGAACTTTTATTAATTTCTCAATCCATTGTTTGACTTTTGTAAATGTTATTTGGAATATTTGACGTGTGTTCGGTGGATGAGTGTTAATTACTTCTTTTAAGATTCGTCAAGCTTGCGTGCACAATTTGTTGCATGTGTATTTTGTTTCATTGTTTGTTACAAAATTAGTAGAGTCATCTTGTAAAAGTTATCTAACTAGGCGAAAGTTGACAATTTTGATTCTTTATGATTTTGTTAAGTCATATTTATTTTCCGCTTGTATATAAGTGGATTACTGTTTTTTATATTGTTATCGTTGACAATTACAATGCATTATAGTTTTCATTATTGCTCAAAGAAATAGAAAGAGTTGTATGCATCTATTTGGAACACTCCCAAATTTACTTAGAATGCTAAATATTAAGCACTATACTCAAAACCCCGCTTACATTGTTTTTAAGTTTTTAGCTTTTGTTTTTTTCATTTTCCGTAGAATTCAGGGTTCTCATTACGCCCCAATCTGTTCTTGATACGTATGGTGTAAATGTATTCAGAATGATAAATGTACAAAGACTAATCGTGACCCATGAGAACCATTAACTGCATGCCTAGTGAGTACAAATTGCTCAAGAGGTTATCGCCATATACTCAAATCGCAATGACAATTGAAACATTTCTCATTTCCACAGATGGCTGATTTTAATAATGAGTGAGCTGAAATTACGTGAATGTGAAAGAACCGTGTCCGCCATGATGTCATGAGTTCACACTTTCATTTATTATTTATTTCTCTATTTGCTTTCTATAGAATTAAACTCGTAGTCACAATGAAGTATAAATATGATTAACAGTCGAATGACAACAAAACCCATTTAATTAAATTTTTCTCAACTATTTACGATTTACAACCCACCCAATAAATTTACTAACCCACGAGCGTGTATTTAAGCCATAGTTAAACAACGCAAATTACTTAAAATTTGCATATGCACAGAACACACAAAACCTGCAAAATAGTATTTTGCTTGCTGAAAATATTTCTGTCTTAAATTGTATCGTTGTATAAATATTTATATTCATAAATATATTATGTGAGTTATTATACGAAATGCAAGTTCGCATAAAATGCTAAATTCGCATTCATTCATTGCATTGCCCACACACTACCTTAATCGATGGATAAAAGATGCTCTTGATGATGAAAAAATTAGAATTTTTAGACAAAAATAATTATTGATACAGCATACACTCTATAAAAATTTCAATTAGTAATCATCCATATTTTGTATTTATATCTAACGCTACTCCCAAATTATTATTTTTCCCGATATGGAGAATACTTATGAAAATAATCAGTGCTCAGTTGCAACCGTTGCAACGGAAAAGTGAATCAAAATTAGCAAGTTTCAAAAAGAGTTCATAAGAAGTTTACTATTTCATTTCGTCTTCATTGGACTACTTGAAATAAACTATTTGAGAGTATCAACTTGATACTCTCAAATCCTTGTCATGAAAATATAAAATAATACTGTTGATACTGTATCGACAGTATTACTGTTTACTTTTATGCAGTGTAATGGTATCGTTGTAAATGAACGTATGTTACTTCGGGTTGGTGTTTATATTTTTTGCATGAAATCCTTGAAAATCCAATATGTTTATGTAAGAAGACTCAAATGAGTAGCTTAGAGCCCGTGGAACAAAAGGTAATGCCACTAAGCAGTCATTCATTGGTGCACTTTCTTTACGAAGGATATTTGAAATATAAAGTTTTGCTGTCAAGCATAGTCCAACTCCAAATTAAAAACTCAAAACTTTCACCGTAGACTTTGATATTTTCAGCTAACAAAACATTTAAATGTATTTGTGATTTCTGCGATTTCAAAAAAATAGTTAAAAATGAAGGTATCCTCATTCAATCACTAGAATCTTAATGATTGGTTTTACTATTTTCTATCAATAAGTTGGTATAAAAGTAAAACTGTCCAATGAAAGTTCCATAACTTTGGAGAAAGATGGTTTGTGTGTTGTTTCGAAATATAGACGTGTTTATCAGTGAGAATTTAGTTAAACATTCAAGAATAAAAACGACATAAGTTGAAATTTATTGTTACGAAGCGGAATCAAATGTAAGTAACCGGCTAACGCACAAGCATTTCAAAACCTGTCCTTACATTTTCTTGACTGATTTTTGTCATTACTTTTTCTGCAGTTTATTCTCAAAGGAATTGAACAACTGCTATTCGAGTGTTTCGAGAAATAAAGGACTTCAAAATGAAGTACTTTACAAAATCCCTGCTGTTCACTAATTTTTCATCATCCAGATGGAAATGGGGTGCACTTATGCTATGTTTATTGCTTTTGAGTCATGTGTTGCCGACGAATGGAGCATTTGAGGATGTTAGTGTAAAGAAACTTACTAAAGATAAATTAAGTGAAGAAAAACAAGAAGAAACTACAGAAAAAAGTACAAGTAATGGTTCTCCTACTAAAGAAGATGACAGTATGTTTGCTCCAGAGGATAGATTTGCAGCCAGAGACTATTTGAAATGGAAACAAGCATTAGCGGAAGCAGCAGGGGATGCTCAAGGTTATGAAAAATTAATTCAAGAGTCGGAGGAAATGAGAGCTAGACTGAATACCCATCAGAAGAAATCCAGAGCTGTTTGGAGTAAACAAGTGGATGAACCACCAACGGAGGAGTCATCAACTCCTTCGACAGATGAAGAATCTGAGGAGGATAAGAATGTGATAAAAATTAAATTCGGAAATCCCGAAGTTATACAAATCATTGATCCTCCGAATGCAGCTGATTTGTTTACTACCAGAGCCTCGCCGTCCATATCAACTTTTAAGAAGGAGCCTGAAATTCCAATAGATTTAGATCCTGTTGAGCCTAAAGGTATGCCAACCAACGTTTACCAACCATAATTTCTTGGATAAAATGCTCAGTAAAGATGTTTTGGACTAATGAATGACGTGCTATTTAAATATGCTTGTTTTTAGCTCAAGAAATGTATGACTTGGCTCTTCATTTGCTTGGTTCAAGTGCTTCTAGAGACACCACAGGTGTCCATATTGTAACAAGTGTGGGCAAAACACAAAATACAGAAGAAGCATACCAATTTTTGCTGCAGGCTAGTCTTCTAGGACATAAAAGGGCAATGGAATTAGTTGCGTGGGGTCAGTTACTTGGTCCATTACCTTTGGACATAGAATCTGCTGTCGAGAAGTTTCAAACATTGGGATCCCTGGGGTATCCGAACTCCCAAATGGTAATATTTTATGCATTATTAATTTAGGTTTTTAATTCATGTTCCATACTTTCCTTGGGAATCGCAAGTATTTTTTTCACTTTTATCAGGCAATGGGGTTTCTGCATGCCAGTGGATTGGTGGTTCCATTGAATTCTCCGTCAGCATTGTTATATCACACTTTTGGAGCAGTTTCTGGCTCAGCTTGGGCCCAAATGGCTGTTGGATATCGTTATTGGTCTGGCATCGGTGTCTCTGCAAATTGTGAAAAATCTTTGGAACAGTATCGTAGGGTTGCTGCTACTGTGGCCAGTGAAGTCAGTGCAACTGGAACTGGACCAGCTATTCAAAGAATTAGGTTATTGGATGAATTAGAAGGTTCTGGTGTTGTGACCAGTGGAGGTGGAAGTAACGGCAATGTGCTGAACTCTGATATTTTGGATTACTATACAATGCTAGCTGAAAGAGGCGATGTTCAAGCACAGGTACGATTATCTAACCTCGTCAGTTTAACTGAAGTGACTCCAGTGGAGTCAATTTGTTTTTCCGTCCGTTTGCATTTTTATATTTCATAAACGTTGTATGTTTTTAGATTGGACTTGGACAACTCCATTTTCAAGGTGGTAGAGGAATTTCACCGAACCATCATTTGGCTTTGAAATATTTCCAACGGGCAGCAGATGCTGGATCTCCTGTAGCAATGGCGTATTTAGGCAAAGTATGTAAACTAATTTTCTGTTTACCGAAGCATTGTTGTATGCTAAAATATTTTTTTTTTTTGCCTTTTGCAGATGTATTTGGAAGGAACTGATGCCGTATCATCAGATAATGCCACTGCTCTCAGATGGTTTACTCGGGCTGCGGAACAGGGAAGTCCAGTTGGTCAAAGTGGTTTGGGCTTGATGTATTTGACTGGCAGAGGATTGCCAAAGGATCCGTCGAAAGCTCTACAATATTTTTCAATGGCTGCGGAACAAGGTACACTTTATTTTTTTATTCCAAGATATATTCACCGTCCTTACTTTTTCTTTTCTTTTAGATAGACTCATCAACCACACTTTTCTATTTGCAGGTTGGGTTGATGGACAGTTGCATTTGGGAAACATGTACTTATCTGGAGTTGGCGTACCAAGAGACTACACACTGGCTGCAAAATATTACAACCTTGCTGCTCAGTCTGGACATATTCTAGCTATTTATAATCTTGCTCAAATGCATGCAACGGGAACAGGGATGATGCGATCTTGCACTGCGGCCGTTGAACTGTATAAAACTGTTGCGGAACGGGGGAAATGGGGACTCTTGTTGGCGGAGGCACACAACGACCACCAAGAAAGACGTTTTTCTCAGGCCTTGCTTAAATACATGATACTTGCTGAGCTTGGCTATGAAGTTGCTCAAAGCAATGCTGCTTTCTTGATGGAACGAGGTGAAATTGGACCAGAACTTTTCAACAGTTTTAACACCGGTGAACGAAATGACAGGGCATCTCAGCCAAAAGAAACAGAAGAATCAAGTGAACAAGAAGTCAGCAAGTCAGGTAAATAAGTATAAAACTATATAGTATTGTACCGTGCGCATCATGTCTCAAATATTTCAACGATTTTGTTAATCATAGAAATGGAAGTGGCTTCTGAAGCAGTTTTTGCCCGTGCACTTCAACTCTGGTCTCGTGCGGCCTCTCAGGGATATAGTCAGGCTAGAGTTAGATTGGGAGATTACTACTATTACGGCTGGGGAACTCCAGTAGATTACACGACTGCTGCAACTCAATATAGACTAGCAACTGATCACCAAAGAAATCCTCAAGCTATGTTCAACCTTGCTTATATGCATGAACAAGGTCTGGGACTTAAACAAGATTTGCACTTGGCTAAACGATTTTATGACATGGCGGCCGAGACGAGTCCTGATGCAAAAGTACCCGTGGCTCTAGCATTACTGAAGCTTCGATTCGTTAGCACTCTTAAAAATTTTAATATTCATAGTTGGTTATTAGGTATAAATGTTGGGGAGTCAGATGAAATGATTTCTAGGAGTAGTGAAAGTAGTGGGGACAGTCAGTCCGAAGGTATTTCCTTTATTGATGATTTTCTATTGCCCATTTTGAGCTTTGGACCTAATTGGGATCTCTATCTTCTTACTACACTGGTGGCAATTCTGGGTGTTCTTTTGTACTTTAGGAGACCAAATCAATAATGTCCTGTTGATTTTTGCGCATATAAATAATCACAATCCTCAATAGGTATGAAAAACAAATGAAAAACAAAGCTATTTTAAGTTTCAGCAAGTAATGGGAATGTGCGAATGTGCGTTGTCTTTTCCAAAAAATATGAGTCTTTGTAGACTTTAGTCGGGTTGTTAAGTTGTACTTTTTTGTCATTATTTATTTGTCACGAAATTATGATGATGTCGGATGAATGATGTGTGTAATCTGGTATATGCGACGGTTGAATGAGAATAAAACGCGAAAGCACCCGTATATTGTTTTTAATCCTGCATTTGGCATTATTTTTTATCGATATGAATCATAAGTAACGCATCATTTCGTTTAGCATTTTGGTTTAGAAAGCCTTGTTTTACTCAAGGTATATAGAATAGTATTTGTTTTACTCATGAACAAATTGCTTCATAATTAACTATTGGCGTAGCCTATGTTTAACTTAAACGTTCGGTCATAAAATAAAATGTGACGGTTTTTTTGGCGTATACAAGTGAAAGTTTGAGCCGAGTCCTAGCGATAGAGGTATACAACACAA
>Ga0210040_10005650_pt1 | contig 15856 bp, 7 predicted proteins | sample CryGeyCG12114_NA_FD_185462 | JGI IMG/M metagenome (GOLD analysis project Ga0210040, IMG submission 185462) | Groundwater microbial communities from aquifer - Crystal Geyser CG19_WC_8/21/14_NA (SPAdes) (version 2) | ecosystem: Environmental > Aquatic > Deep subsurface > Groundwater | place: USA... | reverse complement strand
CCCGCCACGACTATGCGCACGTCATGGCCGAAGCGGTGCAGCACCTCTTTCCCGGCACGGAGATCACCTTCGGTCCAGCGACGGAGGACGGCTTCTACTACGACTTCGCGCCCAAGGACCGGCCCTTCACCGAGGAGGACCTGCCCGCGATCGAAGCCGAGATGCGCCGCATCATCGCCAAGAATGAGCCGTTCACGCGCGAGGTGTGGACCCGTCAGCAACTGATCGACCGCTGGACGAGCCAAGGCGAACGCTTCAAGGCCGAGTGGGCGGCGGAACTCCCGGAAGGCGAGGAACTGACCATCTATCGCCAGGGCGAGTGGCTCGACATGTGCCGCGGCCCGCACATGCCTTCGACCGGCCGGCTCGATCCCAATGCCTTCAAGCTGACGCGCGTGTCGGGCGCATACTGGCGCGGCGACCAGAACAACGCGATGCTGTCCCGCGTCTACGGCACCGGCTGGCTCAACAAGAAGCAACTCGACGAGCACCTCTTCCGCCTGGAGGAAGCGGCCAAGCGCGACCACCGCAAGATCGGCCAGGAGATGGACCTGTTCCACCTCCAATCCGAAGCGCAAGGCAGCGTGTTCTGGCACCCCAAGGGCTTCATCCTCTGGCGCGAGCTTGAGGCATACATGCGCCGCCGCCTCGACGCCGCCGGCTATGAGGAGGTGAAGACCCCGCAGCTGATGGACGCGCGCCAGTGGGAGCAGTCCGGCCATTGGGGCAAGTATCGCGAGAACATGTTCGTGGTGCCCGACGAGATCCCCTCGACCGAGGACGAGGGGCCGGTCCTGTCGGGCGAAGGCGACCTGATGGCGCTCAAGCCGATGAACTGCCCCGCGCACGTCCTGATCTTCCGGCAAGGCATCAAGAGCTACCGCGACCTGCCCATCCGCATGGCCGAGTTCGGCTGCTGCCACCGCAACGAGCCGCACGGCGCGCTTCACGGCATCATGCGCGTGCGCCAGTTCACGCAGGACGACGCCCACATCTTCGTCCGGCAGGATCAGCTGGTCGAGGAAGTGCAGAAGTTTTGCGAGCTGCTCGACAGCGTCTACCGCGACCTTGGCTTCGAGGATTACGCGGTGAAGCTCGCCCTCAGGCCCGAGAAGCGCTTCGGCACCGAAGAGATGTGGGACCAGGCGGAGGACGAACTCCGGCAGGCGGTGCTCGCCTCCGGCCTGTCCGACGCGATCAAGGCCAGGTTCGAGGAACTGCCGGGTGAAGGGGCCTTCTACGCGCCCAAGCTCGAGTTCCACCTGACCGATGCGATCGGGCGGACCTGGCAGGTCGGCACCATCCAGTCCGATCGCGTGCTCCCCGAACGGCTGGATGCGTCCTATGTCGGTGAGGACGGCCAGCGCCACCGTCCGATCATGCTTCACCGCGCGATCCTCGGAACGTTCGAACGCTTCATCGGCATCCTGATCGAGCACCATGCCGGCCGCTTCCCGCTGTGGCTGGCCCCGGTGCAGGCGGTGGTCGCGACGATCGTGTCGGACGCCGACGGGTACGCCGAACAGGTCGCCGCGCAACTCCGCAAGGCGGGGCTGCGCGTCGAAACCGACCTGCGCAACGAGAAGATCAACTACAAGGTGCGCGAGCACAGCCTCGCCAAGGTTCCCAACCTGCTGGTGGTCGGCAAGCGCGAGGCGGACGAGGGAACGGTGGCGGTGCGTCGCCTCGGCAGCCAGGGGCAGGAGGTGCTGACACTCGCCGAAGCGGTGGCGCGGCTGCAGGCGGAGGCGACGCCGCCCGACTTGCAGTGATGCCACCTTTCGCTTTGCCGGCGAATTCACTATATTAGAAGCAGTCTACAACAGGAGAAACACCTATCCGTCCTCCCATGATGCGCCGACCCAATCAGGCGCCGCCGATGAATGGTCCCCGTTTCAACGAGTGGATCCAGAGCCAGAAGGTCCGCGTGATCGATCACGAGGGCGAGAATCTGGGCGTGATGTACACGCGCGAAGCGATGGAGCAGGCACAGGCGCTCGGGCTAGACCTGGTCGAAGTATCGCCGAATGCGGACCCGCCCGTCGCCAAGTTCCTCGACGTCGGCAAGTTCAAGTACGAGGCGCAGAAGAAGGCGAACCTCGCCCGCAAGTCGCAGAAGACGCAGGAGATCAAGGAGATCAAGATGCGTCCGAACATCGACGACCACGACTATGACACCAAGATGAAGAAGGTGAACGACTTCATTGGTGAAGGCGACAAGGTGAAGATCACCCTGCGCTTCCGCGGCCGCGAGCTTAGCCACGGCCAGCTCGGCATGAATCTCCTCCAGCGCGTCCAGCAGGACGTCGCCGAGATCGCCAAGATCGAGGCGTACCCGAGGATGGAAGGTCGCCAGATGCTGATGGTGCTGGCGCCCAAGTAAGCTGCCGGCCGGCGACCACGCCGGCCGCGTTTCCGCACATCCCGGCATTCTTCTTCACCAATGTGGCGCGTTTGCGACACAGGGGCGCGAAGCGTGCGCCCGTTCCACACGATCCGAAAAAAAAGCTGGACGGGAAGCCCGCCCTCTCTCTACCCATGTCGGCAATACCGATAATTCGAAAAGAAGAACGGGAGAGAGATGACCATGCGCCTGACCGCGTACCTGCTGTCCGCTGCCACCTTGGCCCTGGCCGTCCCGGCTCTGGCGCAAACCGCTCCTCCCACCGACAACACCAGCAAGCCGGAGGACGTTCAGGTCCCGAGCGACATGACCGCCAACGGCGATGTCAGCGCCCAGACCCCCGGCGCCACCGACGCGGACACCACCCGCACCGAACCTTCACAGGCGACGCGCGCCACCAATGCCGGCGACATCATCGTCACCGCGACGCGCCGGGCCGAGCGCCTTTCCAACGTGCCTATCGCGGTGTCGGCGGTGAGCCAGGAGGCGCTGCAGAACTCGGGCGCGACCGACATTCGCCAGCTCTCGCAGCTCGCCCCTTCGTTGCTCGTGTCCTCCACCGGCAGCGAAGCCAACGCGTCGGCCCGTATTCGCGGCATCGGCACCGTCGGCGACAACCCGGGCCTCGAAAGCTCGGTCGCCGTGTTCATCGACGGTGTCTACCGCAGCCGCACCGGCTCCGGCCTCAATGACTTAGGCGAAGTCGACCGCATCGAAGTGCTGCGCGGTCCGCAGGGCACGCTTGCGGGGCGCAATGCCTCCGCCGGCGCGATCAACATTCTCACCAAGGCCCCGTCGTTCACGTTCGGCGGCTTCGGCGAGGCCACCTATGGCAATTACAACGCCGTCCGCGTCGCCAGCGCCCTGACCGGGCCGATCATCAAGGACATTCTCGCCTTCCGTGTGGACGGTGTCTACAGCCGCCGCGACGGCTTCTACTATGACGTCACGAACAAGGACGACTTCAACAATCGCAACCGCTATTTCGTCCGCGGCCAGCTTCTGTTCGAGCCGACGTCAGACATTACGCTCCGCCTGATCGGCGACTACACGCGCCGCAAGGAGAAGTGCTGCGCCGCCGTCTATGTGGACACGCGCGAGAAGGTCGATCCGACGCCGGGCGTCGCGGGCGACTATGCGCTGTCGGCGACCAATCGCATCGTGGACGTGATGACCAGCATGGGCGGGGTGTTCCCGAGCGCGGGCGATCCCTACAACCGGCGCATTGCGCTGACCCCCGGTTATAATATCGCCAACGTCACCACCGACTATGGCGCGTCCGGGCAGCTCGACTGGAATTTCGGCAACGCCGCGCTGACGTCGATCACCGCCTATCGCGAGTACAAGTCGGACGGCGCCGGCGACATTGATTACAACAACCTCGACATCGGCAATCGGCCTGCAGACGGCAATAATTACCGGCGTTTCCATACGTTCAGCCAGGAACTGCGGCTCAACGGCGAAGCGTTCAACGATCATCTCGACTGGCTGATCGGCGGCTACTACAGCCATGAAGACCTGCAGGTCGTCGACAACCTGCGCTTCGGTTCGCAATACGGCGCGTTCGCGGCGTGCCGCATGGTGGCGACGATCAATCCCAACGCGGCGCTGCGCAATCCCACCGCCGCCGGCTGCCTGAGCACCGCGGGCAACGCCATCCTCTCGGGGGCGCTGCCGGGCACCACCGCGGCGTTCGGGGCCGCGACTCCGATCATCCTCGGGTCGCTGCGGACGCTCAGCACGCTGAACAATCTCGGCAGCCTGCGCGATGTCTACAACCAGACCAGCGAAAACTACGCCTTCTTCACCCATAACATCGTGAAGATCACCGACAAGCTCAGCCTTACCGGCGGCCTGCGCTACACGCATGAGCGCAAGGATTTCGACGCGACGTTCAAGAACAACAACACCGTCTGTACGTCGCTTCAGAATTCGCAGCTCAGCTCGCTGCTGACCAATCCCCAGTTGGGCACGTTGGCGGCCGGCATCCTGACGCTGGGCTGCACCGGCAATTCGTCGGCGGCTCTGACCGGCAAGACGCTCAACGACCATCTCAGCGAGGGCGAATTCACCGGCACCGCGATCCTGTCGTACAAGCCGGTCAATTCGCTGCTGGTTTATGCAAGCTACGCGCGCGGGTATAAGGCGGGTGGCTACAATCTCGACCGCTCGGACCTCGGCCCGGCTTACCTCGCGAGCACCACGGCCAATCCGAACGCATCGCTGCTGCGCTTCGACCCCGAGACGGTGAACGCCTATGAAGCGGGCCTGAAATTTACCTCGCGCCAGTTCACCCTAAACGTCGCGGCGTTCCGGCAGGAGTTCAAGAACTTCCAGCTCAACACGTTCAACGGCACCAACTACATCGTCCAGAACATCGGATCGTGCGACCAGAGCCTGAACGGCGGTGACACCGACAATTCCGCCGCCACCGGCCGGTGCACCGGCGACGTGAAGTACGGCGTGCGCTCGCAGGGCGTCGAGGTAGAGGCGGGGATCTTCCCCGCACCCAATTTCGCGGTCAGCCTGGGTTACACCTTTGCGGACACGCGCTACCGGAACAACCTGGTAGGCAGCGCCGCCGGCGAGGCGCTCGATCCGGCGCTGTTCCTGCTGTCGGGCTCGCAAGTCTCGAATGCCCCGCGCAACGTCGTCACCGGTTCGACGACGTGGACGCCGAACATCGGCGGGTCCGGGATCACCGGACTCGTCTACGTCGATGGCCGCATGACCTCCGACTACAACACCGGTTCCGACCTGTTCATCGAGAAGAAGCAGGACGGCTTCTTCTTGCTCAACGCACGCGTCGGCTTGCGCGGGCGCGATCAGGCGTGGGCGATCGAGCTATGGGCGCAGAACCTGCTCGACACCAACTACCAGCAGGTCGCATTCAACGCGCCGTTCCAGGGCGCTGGCAGCCTGGCGCAGGTGCAGCGGCTGGGCGTCAGCCCGGCAAACCAGATCTTCGATTCCTTCCTCGCCGAGCCGCGCACCTATGGCGTGACGGTGCGGACACGCTTCTGATCGGCTAGGGCAGCAGCCGGCCCGCGGAGGCGGGGCGGCCGCTCTCGCGCCATGGGCCGGGCAGGCTCACGCCCTAGGCGGCGAGGCTGATGTCCTCGCCCGCCGCGGCGGCGAGCAGCCGGCGTTCCAGCGTCTTCAGGCGAGCGCCGTCGATCTTGTCGCCGGTCAGATCGGTGACGTAGAATGTGTCCACGGCGCGCTCGCCATAGGTGGCGACATGGGCCGAATGGATCGTCACGCGCGACTGGAACAGCGCGTGGGCGAGCTGGTTGAGCAGCGCCGGCCGGTCGCGGGCATTCACCTCCACCACCGTGAAGCGGTTCGAGGCCTTGTTGTCGATCAGCACGTTGGGCTCGATCGGAAACGCGTCGGCGCGGGGCCGGGGGAGCGGCTTGGCGCGCAGCCGGTTGGCGAGCGCGCCGCGATTGGCCAGCGCGTCCTCGATTGCCGCCTTGATGCGGCCCAGTTGCTCCTGCTCGTCGAACGGGCGGCCGAGCGGGTCCTGCACCAGGAAGTTGTCGATCGCCATGCCGTCGCGCGTGGTGTGGATGCGCGCATCGATGATGTTGCCGCCGGCGACGTGGATCGCGCCGGCGATGCGGTAGAACAGCCCGGGATGGTCCGCCGCGTAGATCGTCACCAGTGTCGCGCCGCGTTCGGGGTAGACCTGCGCGTCGATGGCGAGCTGTGCGTCCCCGGCGACGGCGATGAAGTGCGCGTTGTGGAGCAGCACGTCGTCGGGTTCCGCCACCCAGTAAGGTTCCGGCAACCGCCGCACGTAGCGTGCGAAGGCGGCGTCATCCCACCCGAGCGCGGCCTGCAATGCGACCTGCTTGGCGGCGACGCGCTCGCCGCGGCCGCGCTGCTTGTGGCCCAGGCGCAGCACCTCCTCCGCCGCCTCGAACAGGTCGGTGAGCAACTGGCGCTTCCAGCCGTTCCAGGTGCCGGGCCCGACCGCGCGGATGTCCACCACGGTGAGCAGCAGCAGCAATCGCAGCCGCTCCGCGCTCTGCACCACCGCGGCGAAGTCGAGGATGGTCTTGAAGTCGGACAGGTCGCGCTTGAACGCGGTGGCCGACATCAGCAGGTGGTGGCGAACGAGCCACGACACCGTCTCCGTCTCCGCCGGCGTCAGGCGGAGGCGAGGCCCGAGCCGGCAGGCGACTTCGGCGCCGAGCACCGAATGGTCGCCGCCGCGCCCTTTTGCGATATCGTGGAGGAGCACGGAGACGTACAGCGCCCGGCGCGAGCTGATATGCCCCATCAACTCGGTGGCAAGCGGGTGATCCTCGGCCAGCACCCCGCGCTCGATCCGCGACAGCAGGCCGATGGCGCGAATGGTGTGCTCGTCCACCGTGTAGTGGTGGTACATGTCGAACTGCATCTGCGCCACGACACGGCCGAAGTCGGGCACGAAACGGCCGAACACGCCGGCCTCGTTCATCCAGCGTAGCACCAATTCCGGGTCGCGTGGGGAGATGAGCACCGCCACGAACAGCGCGTTGGCCCGCGGGTCCGCGCGATGCTCGTCGATCAGCTTGGCGTCGCGCGCGGCGGCGCGCATCGCCAGCGGGTGGATCTCCAGCGCATTCGCATCCGCAAGCTGGAACAGCTCCAACAGCCGCACCGGGTCTTCGCGGAAGAAGTCGTCGCGCGGCAGCGCCAGCCGCCCGCGGTCCAGCACGAAGCCGTGGAGCTTGCGGGGGCTGCGGCGCAGGCGTGGCAGGCCGAAGCGGCGCTCGCGCGCGGCGAACAGCTCGTCGAGATGCGCCAGGAACACACCCGTCAGGTCACCCACCGTCTTCGCCTGAAGGAAGTAATATTGCATGAACCGTTCCACCGCCGGCTTCCCCGGCCGGTCGGCGAAGCGCATGCGCTGCGCGATCTCGCGCTGGACATCGAAGGTGAGGCGGTCCTCGGCGCGGCCGGTGACGGCGTGGAGGTGGCAGCGCACCGCCCACAGGAAGTTGTCCGCGCGGTGGAACAGCCGGTATTCGGCCCTGGTGAGCAGGCCCTTGTCGACCAGCTCGGCGGCGCGCTGGACGTCATAGACGTACTTGCCGATCCAGAATAGCGCGTGGAGGTCGCGCAGGCCGCCCTTGCCCTCCTTCACGTTTGGTTCGACCACGTAGCGGGTGTCGCCCATGCGCTTGTGCCGCGCGTTACGCTCGGCGAGCTTGTCGGCGATGAAGGCGCGCTCGGTGCCGCGCTGCACCTCCGCCTTGAAGCGCCGCGACGCTTCCTCGTAGAGCGGCTCGTCACCCCAAACGTAGCGCGCTTCCAGCAGGGCAGTGCGGACCGTGATGTCGCCCTTCGCCTGACGGACCATCTCATCGAGCGAGCGGCTCGACTGGCCGATCTTCAGCCCCAGATCCCACAGCGTGTAGAGCATCGACTCGATCACCTGCTCGGCCCAGGGCGGCTGCTTGATCGGGGTCAGGAAGCCGATATCGACATCGGAGTGCGCGGCCATCTCGCCGCGGCCATAGCCCCCGACCGCGATCAGGGTCAGCCGCTCCGCCGCAGTGGCGTTGCTGAGCGGATATAGCCGACGCACGGTGAAGTCCGCCAGCGCCGCGAGGAGCACATCGACGAGGTAAGCCTGCGCCGCCGCCGCCTCGAGGCCCTGCGAGGGGCGCTCGACCAGCCGGCGTGCGATTTCCCGGCGGCCTGCGTCGAGCGCGGCCTTGAGCAGCGGCGTCGCCGCCTTGCGCATCTGCGCCGCGTCACCGACGGGTAGCGTCGCGAGCGATTGGGCCAGCACGTGCCGGTCGACGATGGCGCGGCGGTCGGACAGGTGATCGAAGCGGTTCGGCTGAGTCATCGGCGCAGGAACGGGAGGGAGCGGAACGTGGGCACCGCGCCGTTATGCCACGCCGGATGACGGCGGGACAGCGGCAAGGGAACGCTTCGCGCCTCCCCTCGGTTTGGCAGCCGAGCTCTCCGCACCGTGCGGAGCGCGCGTCAGGAGTTTCGGACCCATGTTGTGGACCATCGCCGTCATTCTGATCGTCCTGTGGCTGCTCGGCTTTTCGCTGCACATCGCGGGCGGGCTGATCCACATCCTGCTGGTGGTCGCGCTGGTGGTCGGGCTGATCCAGCTCTTCTCCGGTCGCCGGGCAATCTAGCGCCTCATGCGTCACCCCGGACCGGTCCGGGGTGACGCACGGGTCAGCCTTCCCTCGAGAGCGCCTTGAGCCGATACAGCGTGTCCAGCGCCTCGCGCGGGGTGAGGGCATCGACGTCGAGCGCCTCCACCTCTGCCCGGATGGCGTCGCATTTCTGTTCCTCGGTAGCCTGCGCGGCGGCGAAGAGCGGCAGGTCGTCCAGGCCCGCCGCAAGCCCGCCGGTCTTGGCGCGCCCGGCCTCCAGCTTGGCGAGCACCGCCTTCGCGCGCTGCACCGCCGCCGATGGCATCCCCGCAAGCCGCGCGACGGCAAGGCCATAGCTGCGGTCGGCAGGACCCGGCGCGAGTTCGTGCAGCAGCACCAGCTCGCCCTTCCACTCGCGCGCGCGGACATGGTGGAGCGACAGCGCCTCGCAGCGCTCGGCGAGCCGGGTCAGCTCGTGATAATGCGTCGCGAACAGGCAGCGGCAGCGATTGGTCTCGTGGATCGCCTCCACCACTGCCCAGGCGATGGCGAGGCCGTCGTAGGTGGACGTGCCGCGGCCGACCTCGTCGAGAATCACGAAGCTCTGTGGGCCAGCCTGGGCAAGGATCGCGGCTGTTTCCACCATTTCCACCATGAAGGTGGAGCGGCCGCGCGCGAGATTGTCCGACGCGCCGACGCGGCTGAACAGCCGGTCCACCAACCCTAGCCGCGCGCGCGAGGCGGGGACGTAGCTCCCGGCCTGCGCGAGCACGGCAATCACCGCGTTCTGGCGCAGAAAGGTCGACTTGCCGCCCATGTTCGGGCCGGTGACGAGCCACAGCCGCGAGGACGGCGACAAGCAGCAGTCGTTGGCCACGAAACGGTCGCCGGATTTGACGACGGCGGTCTCGACGACGGGATGGCGGCCAGCCTGCACCTCGAAACACGGCTCTTCGCTGAATTGCGGGCGCGCCCAGCCGCCTTCCGCCGCCCGCTCGGCGAGCGCGGCGGCGACGTCGAGGCGGGCGAGCGCGTCGGCCGTGGCGGCGATGGCCTCCCGGCTGGCGAGCGCGGTGGCGGTCAATTCTTCAAGGTGCGCGGCTTCGGCGGTGAGCGCGCGGGCCCCGGCCTCTGCGACCTTGATGGCGACCTCGTGCAGCGCGGGCGTGTTGAAACGGACCACGCCCGCCAGCGTCTGGCGGTGGGTGAAGCCCGAATCGGCGCGCATCAGCGTGTCGGCAGCGCGCGCCGGTACCTCGACATGATAGCCGAGCACGCCGTTGTGGCGGATCTTGAGGGCGGTGATGCCGGTCTGCGCCTTCAGATCCGCCTCCAGCGCGGCGATGGCCCTGCGGCCGCCGGCACCAGCATCGCGCTGGTCGTCGAGCGCCAGGTCGTAGCCAGCGGCGATGTAGCCGCCATCGCTCGCTTCGATCGGCGGGGAAGGCACCAGCGCGCGCTTGAGCAGGTCGATCAGCGCGCCGTGTCCGCGCAGGCGCGGGGTGAGGGCGGTGAGGAGGGGTACGCCGCTTACCCCACCCTCCGTTCGCCCTGAGCTTGTCGAAGCACCGTTCTTTTCTTCCGAAGGGGAGGGCGGCCCTTCGACAAGCTCAGGGCGAACGGAAGAGGTGTTCCCCAGCTTTCCCAATTGCTCGCCGAGTTGCCACGCGCCGTCCAGTCCGTCGCGAAGCTGACCAAGGTCGCGGGGAGAGCCGCGACCTGCCGCTAGCCGTCCGAGCGCCCGGCCGATGTCAGGAAGCGCGCGCAGGGCGTTTCGTAGCCTTTCCCGCGCGCCCGGATCGTCGTGGAAGGCCGTTACAAGCTCAAGCCGCGCCTCGATCGCGCCCCGGTCCATCAGCGGCGCACCGATGTCGGACGCCAGCAGTCGCGCGCCCGCGCCGGTGACGGTGCGGTCGACCGCATCGAGCAGTGAGCCCTTGCGGCTGCCGCTCGCGGTTTCGGTCAGTTCCAGGCTCTCGCGGGTGGCGGCATCGATCGCCATCACCTCTGCACTGCGCTGGACGGCGGGTGGGCGCAGGAAGGGCAGCGCGCCCTTGGCGGTGTGCTCGAGATAGGCGACCAGCCCGCCCGCGGCCGCCAGCCCCGCGCGCGAGATCTGGCCGAACCCGTCCAGCGTCGCCACGCCGTGGAGGCGCTTCAGCCGCGCCTCGCCGGCTTCGCTGTCGAAGTCGCCGCGGGGGCGCAGCGCGGTTGCGGCTTCGGCGAACAACGATGAGTCCGACGCGATGACCTCTGCCGCGCCAAGCCGCGCGAGTTCGGCGGCGAGGTTCGCCGCGCCCGTCTCGATCACCACGAAGCGCCCCGTCGAGACGTCCGCCGCCGCGACCGCGACGCCGCCCGCCGCTTCTCCCACGGCAGCGCACCAATTGTCGGCGCGCGCGTCGAGCAGCGCTTCCTCCGTCAGAGTGCCGGCCGTGACCACGCGGACGATGCCGCGCTCGACCAGCGCCTTGGAGCCGCCGCGCGCGCGCGCCTCCGCCGGCGTTTCGGTCTGCTCGGCGATCGCGACGCGGTGGCCCGCCTTGATCAGTCGCGCGAGGTACGCCTCCGCCGCGTGCACCGGCACGCCGCACATCGGGATCTTGACGCCTTCATGCTCGCCGCGTGCGGTGAGCGCGATGTCGAGGCAGGCGGCGGCGATCCGCGCGTCCTCGAAGAACAGCTCGAAGAAATCACCCATGCGATAGAACAGCAGGCAATCCTCCGCCTCCGCCTTCAGCGAAAGGTACTGGGCCATCATCGGAGTGGGGGCGGGAATCGCCTGCGTCGCCATGCTGCCCGCGATAGTGGCTGGGACGCCCGAGCGGAACCGGGCATCAACGGCCGTTCCCTTCGCGGCGATGCTTGCCTAAGGCAGGCGTGATCCCAGGAGCGCGCCATGCCCGATAACATCCAGTTCTCCGAGCGCGAGGCGCTGCTGTTCCATTCGGAAGGGCGGCCGGGCAAGATCGAGATCATCGCATCGAAGCCGATGGCCACGCAGCGCGACCTGGCGCTCGCCTATTCGCCGGGGGTCGCCGTGCCAGTGCAGGCGATCGCCGACGATCCAGCCAAGGCGTATGATTATACCGCCAAGGGCAATCTGGTGGCGGTGATCTCCAACGGCACCGCGATTCTGGGCCTCGGCAACCTCGGCGCCCTCGCGTCCAAGCCGGTGATGGAAGGCAAGGCGGTGCTGTTCAAGCGCTTTGCCGACGTCGATTCGATCGACATCGAGCTGAAGACGGAGGACGTGGATCGCTTCATCGACGCCGTAGAGCTGATGGAGCCGAGCTTCGGCGGCATCAACCTTGAGGACATCAAGGCGCCGGAATGCTTCATCATCGAGCAGATGCTGCGCGAGCGGATGAACATTCCGGTCTTCCACGACGATCAGCACGGCACCGCGATCATCACAGCGGCCGGCCTGATAAACGCGTGCATCATCACCGGCCGAAAGCTGGGCGAAATCCGGATGGTGGTGAACGGCGCCGGCGCGGCGGCGATCGCCTGCACCGAACTGATGAAGGCGATGGGCGTGCGCGCCGACCATGTGATCATGTGCGACAAGGCGGGCGTCATCTACCAGGGCCGCGAGGACGTGAATCAGTGGCAGTCGGCGCACGCTGCCGCCACCGACAAGCGGACGCTGACCGAGGCGTTGGAAGGCGCGGACGTGTTCCTGGGCCTTTCGGCCGCAGGCGCGCTCAAGCCCGAGATGGTCACCCACATGGCGCCGGCACCGATCATCTTCGCCATGGCCAACCCGGAACCCGAGATTCGCCCCGAGCTCGCCCGCGCCGCGCGCCCCGACGCGATCGTCGCCACCGGCCGGTCGGATTACCCGAACCAGGTCAATAACGTCCTCGGCTTTCCCTTTATCTTCCGCGGTGCGCTGGACGTGCGGGCGACGGGCATCAACGACGCCATGAAGATCGCCGCCGCGCACGCCATCGCCGAGCTGGCGCGCGAGCGGGTGCCCGAAGAGGTCGCGGCGGCCTACGGCACTTCGCACACTTTCGGCCCCGAATATATCATTCCGGCTCCGTTCGACCCGCGCCTGATGGAGATGGTGTCGGCAGCCGTCGCCAAGGCGGCAATGGATACGGGCGTTGCGACCAAGCCGATCCTCGACATGCACGGCTACCGCCAATCGCTGCGCGGGCGGCTCAACCCCACCACCGCGGTTCTCAGCGGCGCGTATGAAGGCGCGCGGGCACGGCCCAAGCGGGTGCTGTTCGCGGAAGGCGAGGAGGAGGTGGTGCTGCGCGCCGCCATCGCATTCAAGGAAGGCGGCTACGGCACGCCGGTGCTGGTCGGGCGCGAGGACGTGTACGACCGGCTGAAGGCGCTCGGCATCGCCGATCCGACCGAGTACGAACTCCACAACAGCCGCGTGTCGCCGCTGGTGCCCCGCATGGTCGACTTCCTCTACCAGCGCCTCCAGCGCCGCGGTTATCTGCGCCGCGAGGTGGAGCGGATGGTCAATCAGGACCGCAACATCTTCGGCTCGCTCCTGCTCCAGCTCGGCGAGGCGGACGCGATGATTACCGGCATCACCCGCACCTACGCCCAGACCATCCGCGAGGTGAAGCGGGTGATCGACGCCGAGGCGGGGCGGACGCCCTTCGGCATCCACATCATGGTTGGGCAGAGCCACACCGTGTTCATCGCGGACACCACGGTGAACGAACGGCCGACGGCGGAGGAGCTGGCCGACTTCGCCGAACAGACCGCGGCGGTGGCGCGGCGCATGGGGCATGAGCCGCGCGTGGCGCTGCTGAGCTACTCCACCTTCGGCAATCCGCGCGGCGCCTGGATCGATAACATCCGCGACGCGGTAAAAGTGCTCGACACACGTGATGTCGGCTTCGAATACGAAGGCGAGATGCCGCCCGACGTCGCGCTCAACCCCAAGCAGCTCGCCAACTATCCCTTCGCGCGCCTGTCCGAGCCGGCCAACGTGCTGATCATGCCGGGGCTGCAATCGGCGCATATTTCCGCCAAGCTGCTGCGCGAACTCGGGGGCGACAGCGTCATCGGGCCGATGCTGATCGGCATGGAAAAGCCGGTCCAGATCGCGCCGATGACCTCGACGGCGAGCGAGCTGGTGACGCTGGCGGTGCTGGCGGCGGGCGGCATCGCCCGGTGACGGTGGAGATGCCGGTGGGCGGCAGCCGGTGGCTCTTGCTCCCGGTAAGGCGCAAGCCGGCGTTCGGGAATGGCAACCGCCAAAGCTCTTCGGCCGGGAGATCGGGCGTGCGTCGCGCAAGTGAGGGGCTCGCCATGCGCGAACCGAGCGCCGCACGGCGGGCCTTCCACTCGCATAAGGCTACGGAACATGCCCGGCTTTTCACGAGCACGGCCAAGCCAGCAGTCGTCAGCGCCCCACTTCCCGCAAAGGCCTGCTGGCACGCTAAGTACGGCTGCGACTATCCCTTAAGACTATGCCTTCCCACAGGTTGGGCAAGCATCATCATTGATGGGCAGATCAAGCAGCGGACGAAAATGATCGTCGGCGGGTTCTTGTGGAGCGTTCATCCGGCTGCGTAAGTCATCGATACTTTGCCTGAGTGCCCGAAGACGCCGGTCGACTTCTTTTATGTAGCTCGGCATCGGATCCTCCCCATCCTATCCTGTGGCTTCAGCTGATAAAGGATTTCCAGCCCGGCCGGCGCAAACATAAATAAGGGAGAGAAAATATTCTCTCCTGCCTTTGCTAGGACGTTCCGGAGTGCTGAGCTCCAGCTACGAAGCTCTGCGCAATGGTGCTCATGCAACTTAGATGCCGGACGATTGACGAACCCTGGCAGCGACAGGACATCTCCGCCAGTATTCAGGGTATCGACGAGCAATCGAGATTAGAGGCTCTTCCGCACATTGCTCGAGCTAGCAGCGCTCGGATCGGGGTGATCGCTTTACCCTTCCGCCCCGATGCTCATCCCCAGTGCGGCGTGGACCAGGCCTCCGTCGACGGTGATCGTTTCGCCGACCACATAGTCACCGGCGCGCGATGCGAGGTAGATGGCGGCGCCGGCCATGTCCTCGTCCTCGCCGATGCGCCTGGCCGGGATCGCCTGCGCCACTGCGTCGCCGTGGTCGCGGGCGGCACGGTTCATCTCGCTCGCGAACGCGCCGGGGGCGATCGAGGTGACGTTGATGCCGTCACGCACCAGCCGCGCCGCCATGCGCTTGGTGAGATAGATCAGCGCCGATTTTGACGCATGGTAGCTGTACGTGTCCCAGGGGTTGAGCCGCTGGCCATCGATCGAGGTGATGTTGATCACCTTCGCCCGCCGCTCGCGCGCGGCGGCCTTGAGCGGCTCGTACAAGGCTTGTGTGAGGAAGAAGGGCGACTTGAGGTTGAGGTCCATGACCTTGTCCCAGCCGTTTTCCGGGAACTCCTCGAACGGCGCGGCCCAGGCGGCGCCAGCGTTGTTGACCAGGATGTCGAGCTTGCCTTCTCGCTCACCGATGGCCCCGGCAAGCGCGCGGCAGCCTTCCACCGTGGCCACGTCCTGCGGCAGTGCGATGCAGCCGTCGCCCAGCTCCGCCGCGGCCTCTTCGCAGGCGGCAGCCTTCCGCGAGGAGATGTAGACTTTCGCGCCCTGCGCCAGGAAGCCGGCGGCGATCATCTTGCCGATGCCGCGGCTGCCGCCGGTTACCAGCGCGATGCGGCCATCGAGGCGAAACAGGGTGCTGGTGTCCATCGGGGTCCTCTTGATGTGGCGGTCGTCAGTGCGCTTCTAGCCAGCCGTTCCTGCTGAGCGAAGTCGAAGCACCTGTGCCCGTAGCCTTCGACTTCGCTCAGGCCGAACGGAGGGAAGAGCGATCCGACTTATCGGCACGCTCATCAACCCGCCCCGCCTGCCGCGCTCCGCCGCGCTGGCAGCGCAGCGGTGATCGCCCGCCGTTCGTTCGCCGTCATGCCCAACCAACCCGCGATTTCGTCGAGCGTGCGTAGGCAGCCGACGCACAGCCCACTTCCATCAATTGTGCAGACGCCGGTGCAGGGCGAGGCGATCGCCTTGCGCCGCCCACCGGGGCTCTCAGGCGCCAATTACTGCGTTCAGGAAGTCGGGCACCGGGCCGTTCCAGCCATCGTCGGGTCCATCGTCGCGCTGGTCCGCATAGCGGGGCCGGCGATCTTCCCTGGGCCCGCGCGAATCGTAGGACGAGCGCTCGCCGCGTATCGAAGGGCCGCTCTCGTCTCTGCGACGCAGCGCTTCGACTGGTTCCTCGCGACGGGGCGCTTCCGCCCGTTCCTCGGCAGGTGCGGCGGCAGCTTCGACAGGGCGATCAGGGCGCTCCCGGCGGCCGCGGCGGGGCCGCTCGC
>Ga0210040_10005649_pt1 | contig 15856 bp, 11 predicted proteins | sample CryGeyCG12114_NA_FD_185462 | JGI IMG/M metagenome (GOLD analysis project Ga0210040, IMG submission 185462) | Groundwater microbial communities from aquifer - Crystal Geyser CG19_WC_8/21/14_NA (SPAdes) (version 2) | ecosystem: Environmental > Aquatic > Deep subsurface > Groundwater | place: USA... | reverse complement strand
CGTGGCCGGCGTCGGCCTGCTGCTCGTCCTGGGGCTGGCCGCCTACGGCTACACGACCTACGCGGCGCCCTTCAGCCAGCTCGACCTGGCCGACCGGCTGGCGGCGGTCGTCGTCCCGCTGCTCGCCGTCGTGCTGCTGGGGCTGTTGGCCCGGTCCTCGTCGGCGTCGGTCGCGGCGCCGTCGCTCACCACGGGTCCCGGCCCGGACGCCCATGAGGGGTCGAGCTCCGCCGATCCGGCAGAGCCGGCACCCGACCCGGCCCTGGAGCCCACGTGGGCAGCCGACGCGGCCGCCGGGGCGGCCTGGACGACGGCGGGGGAGGCCGCCTCCGGACGCCCTGCCACCGGCTGGGGCACCCCGGCCGGGACGGGCTGGGAGGTGCCGCGCGCGCTGGAGGCGCCCGAGCCCGACGAGCACCGGACGGACGCGGGCGGGGCTGGCCAGGAGCAGGGCGACCAGGGCGGGCGGGGCGCCCGCCGAGACGACGGCCACCCCTGGGGACGACCGGCCCCGTAGCAGGTCAGCAGGTCACCGTGCCGCGGTCTCCATTACCAGGTCAGCACTTGACGAACCGGTATTGACGGGCATGTAATTCCACCAGTGTCATTCACCGTACTGGCCCGGCCCGCGCTCAGGTCTGCCGACCCGGCGCGACGCCGGTGGGGGCTGCCGGGGTGGGTGGCCGAGCCGACGCCCTCACGGCCCGCGAAGTCGTGGTGGTCCGGCGCACACACAGATGCGGGGTCGAGGAGGCACAGATGCAGGAACTGGCACAGCTCATGCCGGAGCAGGTGGACGACGGCGACGACGAGGGCCTGCTCGGCTGGCAGGAGCGCGCACTGTGCGCCCAGACCGACCCCGAGGCGTTCTTCCCGGAGAAGGGTGGCTCCACCCGCGAGGCCAAGAAGGTGTGCCTGTCCTGCGACGTCCGGGGCGAGTGCCTGGAGTACGCGCTGCAGAACGACGAGCGCTTCGGGATCTGGGGCGGGCTCAGTGAGCGCGAGCGCCGCAAGCTCAAGAAGCGGGCCGTCTGAGGCACCGCGACGGAGCCGTCGTCCGTGGTGACGCCTAGCTCCATCGCCTAGGGTGGGGGCCGCCCGACCGGGCGCCCCGGCCCGCCGCGCCCCGTGGTAGTGCGCTGACCAGGGGATCGACGACACCGACCAGGGGAATCGCTCAGCCGATGGACAGCACGACGGGCAGCGGACCTCGGACGCAGCGTCGGCGCGGCAGCGGGGACGACGCCTTCGCCACCTACCGGTCCGGCCCGTTCGGCGCCCCGGGCGAGGACTCCGACCCGTGGGCCTGGGTCGCCGACGAGCCGGTCGCCGCGGCCGAGCGGGACGTCTCCTCCGCCCACGTCACCGCCGTCCTGGTCGCCTTCGACGCGGCCCGCTGGCTGCGCGCCACCCTCGACGGCCTGGAGGCCCTGACCCGGCGTCCCGAGCGGCTGATCGCCATCGACAACGGCAGTGACGACGCCACCCGCACCCTGCTCGAGCAGGCCCGCGACCGCGGGCTGCTGCACGCGGTCTACGCCGGCACGCGGGGGAGCGGGTTCGGCGACGCCGTCCGCTCGGCCCTGCAGCAGGACCGCGCCGCGACGCTGCAGGACAGCGGGACCCAGCTGCTCCGGCCGGGCACCGGTCACGAGAGCCGCTGGCTGTGGCTGCTGCACGACGACGCCATCCCCGCCCCCGACGCGCTGCAGCAGCTGCTCGCCCACGTGCTCAGCGAGCGGATCGACATCACCGGGCCGAAGCTGCTGCTGCCCCGCCGCCGGCAGGCCGGCCAGCAGATCAGCGAGGTCGGGGTCAGCATCTCCGGCACCGGGCGCCGAGAGCTCGGGGTCGACGTCGGCGAGATCGACCAGGGCCAGCGTGACGAGCCGGCGGAACGGCTGGGCGTGTCGACCTGCGGGATGTTCCTGCGGACCGCGGTCTGGAACGATCTGGACGGCCTCGACCCCGCCCTGCCGGTGTTCCGCGACGGGGTCGAGCTGGGCTGGCGCGCGCACCTCAACGGCTACCGGGTGGTGACCACCCCGCAGGCCCAGATGACCCACCGCCAGGTCGGCCGGGCCGGTCTGCGGCCGCGCGGCGTCACCGGTCGGCGACCCGCCCGGCTCGACCGGCTGCTCGGCATGCTGGTCGTCGCCGGCCACGCGCCCGGCCGCTCGCTGCCGCTGGTCTGGCTGCGGCTGGTCTGGAGCTGCCTGGTGCACGCCGGCGGCTACCTCGTCGGCAAGGTGCCCGGCCGGGCGCTCGACGAGGTGCTGGCCCTGGCCTCCTTCGTCGCGCATCCGGGCAGGGTCCGGGCCCTGCGCAAGCGGACCGCCACCATCGAGCCCGCGCCGGGCACGGCCGAGGTCGTCTCGGCCCTGCGGCCACCGTGGTGGAGCAGCCTCCGGGTGGCCGCCGAGGCGGTGAACAGCGTGCTCTCCGACCGCTACCGCTCGGTGGCCGGCGAGGTCGAGGGCACCAGCCTCGACGAGCTGACCGGCGACGACTTCGCCACCGTGGCCGAGGACCGCTCGCGCAACCCCTGGCTCAGCCCCGTGGTGCTCACCCTGGTGCTCACCGTCGTCGGCAGTCTGGTCGCCGCTCGTGGCGTGCTGGGCACCGGGTCGCTGGTCGGACCCGCCCTGCTGCCCGCCCAGGAGAGCCTCGGCGCGCTCTGGTCCTCGGTCTGGGACCCGGTCGTCGGCGCGCCCGGGCAGTCCAGCCCGCCGTGGCTGGCGCTGACCGCGGTGGCCTCCACCGTCCTGGCGGGGCGCCCCGAGTGGTTCACGACGCTGCTCATCTGCGCCGTCGTGCCGCTCGCGCTGCTGGTCGCCTACCCGGTGGCCCGCCGGGTGGTGGTGGACCGGCGGCTCCGGCTCTGGGTGGCGCTGACCTACGCCCTGCTGCCCGCCCTGCTCGGCGGCACGAACCAGGGCCGGCTCTCGCTGAGCGTCGTCGCCCTCACCCTGCCGCTGCTCGCCGTCGCCGTGCGCGCGCTGGTGCTGCGCCGGGTGCGGACGCCGGAGGCCTGGCGCGGGGCCTGGGGTGCTGGCGTCGCCCTGCTGGTGCTGGTCTCCTTCGAGCCGTCGCTGATGGTCTTCGCCCTGCTGGCCGGGGCCGCCGGGGCGGTGGCCCTGCGCCGCACGCCGCGCAAGATCGGTCGGATCGGCATCGCCCTCGGGCTGCCGCTGGTGGTCCTGCTGCCGTGGTGGCCCAGCCTGATCCTCGAACCCGGCCGGATCCTCGTCGGACCGGACGCCGCCCTGCAGGGTGCGCCGGCCGCGCCCGAGGTCTGGCAGCTGGCGCTGGGCCGCGACGTCGGTCCGGGCCTGCCGCCGCTGTGGATCGGCGCCGTCGTCTTCGGCGTGGTGTGGGCGCTGGCCCTCGGCGGACTGCTGCGCCGCTCGGGGCGCCGGCTCGTGGTGGTGTGCTGGTTCGCCGCCCTGCTGGCGCTCGCCCTGGCCGTCGTGCTCTCCCGGCTGGTGGTGTCCGTGCCGCCGCTCGGCGCCGAGGTCCGGCCCTGGGTCGGCCCGCACCTGCTGATCGCCTTCGGCGCGCTGGCCCTCGGCGGCGCGGCGGGCGTCGACGGCTTCGCCCGAGACGTCGGCCGGCGCAGCTTCTCCTGGCTGCAGCCGGCCGCGGTGCTGGCCAGTCTGGCCGTCGCCGCCGTCACCCTCGGCGGCGCCGCCTGGTGGGTCTGGGCCGGGCTGGCCGGGCCGGTCGACCGTGTCGGCCTCGACGCGCTGCCCCCCTACGTCCGCAACGCCATGGTCGGGGACACCCGCGCCCGGGTGCTCGCGGTGGACCTCGGCGGGGACGGCGCCCGCTTCTCCGTGCTGGCCGACCGCCAGCTGCGGTTGGGCGACGCGGACCGCGGTGGCACCTTCGGCGGCTCGACCACGGCCGCCCAGCAGGCCCAGGACCTCGTCGTCCGGCTGACCGCCGGGACGGCGGACTCCGACATCGCGCCCCAGCTGGGCGACCTCGGCATCGGCTACGTCTGGTTGCAGGGCGCCACGGAGGAGGAGCGGGCCCGGATCGACAACACCCCCGGCCTCGGTGCGGCCAGTGGCGACGAGGCCGCCACCGTCTGGCGGCTCGACCCGGCCGTCAGCCGCAGCGCCGTCGTCGACGGCAGCAGCCGGACCCCGGTCGCCGGTCCGCCTCTGGTGCTGCCACCCGGCGGCGAGGGCCGCCAGCTGCGGCTGGGCGAAGCGGCCGACCCCCGGTGGCAGGCCACCCTCGACGGCCAGCCGTTGACCCCCGTCGACGCGGGCTGGCAGCAGGCCTTCGTCCTGCCGGCGACGGGCGGGCAGCTGGGCTGGTCGCTGCCGTCGTGGTCGCACTGGTTCCTGTTCGCCCAGAGTCTGCTGGTCGCCGTGGCCTGCGTGCTGGCCGCACCCGCGGTCCGCCGCCCCGAGGTGCGCGACCCGGCCAAGTCCGCCCGGCGTGCTGCGACCCTGGCGGAGGTGGGCTGATGTCGGACTACACGCAGACCTCCTTCCGCGACCGACCCGCCGTCCACCGGGTGCTGGTGGTGATCGCCGTGCTGCTGGGCCTGGCCCTGGTCATCGGCGGCGGCAGTCTGCTGAACGCCCGCAACGCCGCGCCGACGGCCGCGCCCATCGCCGTGGTCGGCCGGACCAGCGCCGTCTGCACGGCCGGTGCCGCCGACTCCCTGCCCACCCCCGCCCCCTCCAGCCCGGGGGCCACGCCCGAGCCGGCGGAGCCAAGCCCGGCGCCCAGCTCGCCGGCCGACGGGGAGGCGCCGCCGAGCACCGTCTCGGCCGTCGCGGTCCGGCAGAGCGAGACCCCGGGTCCGGGCACCCTGACCGGTGCCCCGCTGGCCGGCGGCAGCGGCGACCTGGAGGTCACCTCGCCCGGCACCGGAGCCCAGCAGGCCCGGGTCAGCGCCCCGCTGCTGCTGACCGGCGAGGGCGCGCTGGCCACCGCGGGCAGCGGCGCGGTCACCAGCGTGAACGCCAGCGGCGAGACCGCGGGCCTGATGGCCGCCCCCTGCCTGGTGCCCGGCACCGAGCACTGGTTCGTGGGCGTCGGCTCCACCGACAGCGACCGGACCGAGCTGGTGCTCAGCAACCCCGACGAGGCCTCCGCGGAGGTCGACCTGCGCTTCTTCGGCCCGCAGGGCCGGGTCGTGGTGCCGGGCAGCCCCGGGGTGGTGGTGGGGGGCCGGTCCTCGCGCGCCGTGTCGGTCTCCAACCTGGTCGACACCGAGGGCCCGCTCAGCGTGGCCGTCCGGGCCAGCGAGGGCCGGGTCAGCGTGGCCGCCCGCCGGATCCGCACCGCCGACCTCAAGCCCGCCGGGGCTGACTGGCAGGTGCCCTCGGTGGTGCCCGGGCCCGTCGTCGTGGTCGCCGGGGTGCCGGGCGAGGCGGGGCCCCGCTCGCTCGAGGTGGTCAACCCGGGCCCCGACCGCGCGTCGGTCTCGGTCGAGGTGCTCGGTCTCAGCGGCCCCTTCGCGCCGGCCGGTGCCGACGTCGTCGAGATCGCTCCGGAGAGCACGGCCAGCGTGCCGCTGGAGTCGGGGCTGGCGGGGGAGTCGGCCAGCGTGCGGCTGAGCAGCACCACCCCGGTCAGCGCCGCCGTCGTCTCCACCAGCAGCCGCGCCGGCGCCCAACCCGACCTCGCCGTCCAGTCGGCGCTGCCGCCGCTGGTCCGCCAGGGCGTCAGCGCGGTCGGCACCACGACGACCGGGGCGGCTGCCGAGCTGGTGATCAGCAACGGGGGTGACGCCGACGCCGCCACCACGTTCCGGGTGGTCAGCTACGACGGCGTGGTGCTGCGGGAGGACGACATCCTGCTGGCCGGGGGCGGCACCGCCACCCGCCGGCTCACCTCGCCCGGACCCAGCTACGTCGTCCTCGACGTGCCCGACGGCTCGGCGGTGGTCGGCTCGGTCACCCTCACCCAGCCCGAAGGCGACGTCGCTGGCCTGGCCACCCTGCCCCTGACCTCGCCCGACGTGGCCAGCCGGGCCCCCTCCGTCGAGCAGGACCCCGCCGTCGCCCGCTGAGGGCTAGTCGTCGTCCTCGTCGCTCAGCCCGTCGGGGTCGAGCTCGTCGACGCTGCGGCCGGTGAGGGCGGCCAGCTGCTCGACCACGGTGCGGTGCACCAGCAGCTGCAGGCCGCGCCGGCTGCTGGCTCGGTGCTCGAGCGGGCGGCGGTAGACCACCAGCTGGGCGGGGCGGTCGGTGGTGGCCTCGACGGCCAGCGCCAGGGGCACGTGCGGCCCCGACCAGGAGGGCTCCAGCACGGGCACGTCCTCGATGCCGAAGGCGATGTCGACCACCGCGTCGGGGCACTGCCGGGCGACGCGCTCCACCGCGGTGTGCACGGCCTCGTGGAAGGCCTCGGCCGGTGAGGCCGGTCGCGGCGGGTTCGCGCGTCGGGCGGCCAGCGGGCTCGGAGCCGCCAGCGGACCGCGCAGCCCCCGGCCGTGGCGGTCGCGGCGGCGGTTGGACATGCCCTCACCCTAGATCCAGGCTCGGCAGTCCTCTCCGGCGCGGGAGGAGCCGTGTCCCGACGGTCCCCGGGGCGACACGCGAGCCTCCCGCGGCGGCGCACCCGGGGCGGTAACGTCGCGCCGGTGAGGTCACGAAGGTGTTCGCGGTCGGGGTGCTCGGAGCCGGCGACCTCCACCTTGACCTACGTCTACCGCGACTCGACCGCCGTGCTCGGGCCGCTGGCCACCCAGGCCGAGCCGCACTGCTACGACCTGTGCCGCACGCACGCGTCCGCGCTGTCCGTCCCGCGCGGCTGGGAGGTCATCCGGCTCGCCGCCGACCCCGACCCGCGACCCAGCAGCGACGACCTGCTGGCCCTGGCCGACGCCGTCCGCGAGGTCGGGCTGTCCTACGACCCGCTGCCCGCCGGCGAGGAGCCGGTGCGGTCGCGGCCCGGGATCGTCGAGCTCCGCCGGCGCGGGCACCTCACCGTGCTGGCCGACCCCGACGCTGGTTGATCTGGCGGCTCGCGCCCGGCCGCGTCCTCGAGGTGCTGTCTTCCTCCTCGGCCGGGACGGACGAAAAGCGTGTCCGCCCCGGCCTCGTCGTCCAGACAGCACCCGGACGCGACCTTGCCGACGCTCGCCGCGCGGGGCGAGCGCGGCGCGGGCAGGCGAGCGCCGCCGTGGTCAGTAGAGTGCGGTTCGATGATCACCCAGGGGATATTCAAGGCCAACGACATCCGTGGCGTCACCGAGGGCCCCGAGCCCGAGTGGGACGAGGCGGGGGCCACCGCGGTCGGGGCGGCGCTGGTCGACGTGCTCGGCCTGACGGTCGGCGACCGCCTGGTGCTCGGCCGGGACATGCGGGTGAGCGGGCCGCGGATGTCGGCCGCCTTCACCGACGGCGTGCTGAGCCGGGGCGTCGACGTCCTCGACATCGGCCTGGCCAGCACCGACGAGCTGTGGTTCGCCTCCGGCCGGCTGGACCTGCCCGGCGCCATGTTCACCGCGAGCCACAACCCGGCCGCCTACAACGGTGTGAAGTTCTGCCTCCCCGAGGCCCGGCCGATCGCCCCGGAGCAGCTGGTCGAGATCGCCGAGCGCGCGTCCGGCACGCTGCCGGAGCCCGCTGCGGTCCGGGGCACCCGGTCGGAGCAGGACCTGCTGCCGGCCTACGCCGACCACCTGCTGTCGCTGGTCGACCTGCAGGGCATCCGCCGGCTCACCGTCGTGGCCGACGCGGGCAACGGGATGGCCGGGCACACCCTGCCCGCCGTGCTGGGCACGCAGGACCTCGACCTCGTCGGGCTCTACACCGACCCTGACGGCACCTTCCCCAACCACCAGCCCAACCCGCTGGAGCCGGAGAACCTCCTCGACGCCCAGGCGGCGGTGGTCGAGCACGGTGCCGACCTGGCCCTGGTCTTCGACGGCGACGCCGACCGCTGCTTCGTCATCGACGAGCGCGGCGAGGTGGTGCCGCCCTCCACCGTGACCGCGATGATCGCCCGCTCCGAGCTGGCGCGGGAGCCGGGTGGCACCGTCGTGGTCAACAAGATCACGTCCTGGTCGGTGCCCGAGATCGTCCGCGAGCTGGGCGGTGAGGTGGTCATCACCCGGGTCGGCCACACCTTCGTCAAGGCCGCGATGGCCGAGCACGACGCCGTCTTCGGCGGCGAGCACTCGGCGCACTACTACTTCCGGGACTTCTGGGGCGCCGACACCGGCATGCTGGCCGCCCTGCACGTGCTGGCCCTGCTCGGCCGCTCCGAGCTGCCGCTGTCGGAGCTGAGCCGCGACTACGCGCGCTACGTCCCCTCCGGGGAGCTGAACTCCACCGTCCCCGACGCCGCCGCGGCGATCGAGCGCGTCGAGCAGGCCCTCGCCGGCCGCGGCGCCGCCGACCACGTCGACGGCCTCACCGTCGCCGGGGACGACTGGTGGGTCAACGTGCGGCCGAGCAACACCGAGCCGCTGCTCCGGGTGAACGTGGAGGCGCGCACGGGGGAGATGATGGAGTCGCTGCGGGACGAGGTCCTCGGCCTCATCCGCCGCTGACCCCGGCACCCAGCACCACCACGAGCGCCCCCTCCGGGGCACCGCGCACGACCGAAGGAGAACGATGGCTGTCGAGCTGGCTCCCGAGCTGCTGGAGATCCTGGCCTGTCCCAACTGCCACGGCGCTCTCGCCGTCGACCACGAGCGCGAGGAGCTGGTCTGCCTCGCGGCCGACTGCGGCCTGGCGTACCCGGTGCGCCAGGGCATCCCCGTGCTGCTCATCGACGAGGCCCGCCGGCCCGACGCCGGCTGACCCGTGTTCGAGGACTCACTGCTGGAGGACCAGTCCGCGCTCGCCGCCGCCGACCCCGTGCTGCGCCGGCTCGCCGAGGCCGGCGCCCGCGTGCGGCGGGAGGCGGCCGACGCCGAGCGACCGCTCGCCACGTTGACCAGCGACGTCCGGCCCCGGGCGGTGATCGCCGCCGGCTCGGAGGCCCGACTGGTGCGGGCGATGCTCGAGCCGGTGTGCCCGGTGCCCTTCGTGGCCTGGCCGGCGCACGGGCTGCCCGGCTGGGTCGGCGCGCTCGACCTCGTCGTGGTCATGGCCAGCGACGGCGCCGAGCCCGGCCTGGTCGCCACCGTGCACGAGGCGGTCCGCCGCGGCTGCCAGCTGCTGATCGCCTGCCCCGCCGCGTCCCTGGTCGCCGAGCACGCGGCCTCCCGCTCGACGGTCCTGCTGCCCACCTCCGCCGCCGACCCGCTGTCGGCGGCCGTGGTGACCCTCGCCGGCCTGCACCGGCTGGGGCTCGGGCCGGTGGTCGACCCCGAGGCGGTCGCGGACGCGCTCGACCAGGTGGCCGCCGACTGCTCGCCGTTCCTGGACCTGTCGGAGAACCCGGCCAAGGACCTGGCCGTCAGCCTGGCCGAGGCCCAGCCCCTGGTCTGGGGCGGCACGGTGCTCGCCGCCCGGGCCGGCCGCCGGGTCGCCGAGGCGCTCCGGGCGGCCAGCGGGCGCGCGGCCCTGGCGGCCGACGCCGACGAGCTGCTGCCGATCCTGGAGTCCCAGGTGCCGCGCGACCCGTTCGCCGACCCCTTCGAGGACGACGCCGACGCCGACCGGCGGCCGGCCCTGGTGCTGCTCGACGACGGCAGCCAGGACAGCCTGGTCCGCCGCGACCTCAACCGGCTGCGGGCCGCCGCCGAGCACCAGGACGTGCGGGTCTGCACCGTCAGCCAGCACCACGGCTCCGACGTCGAGCGCTACGCCCGGCTGCTGCAGACGGGCATGTTCGCCGCCGTCTACCTGGCCGTCGGTCTCGGCCGCTACGTGGAGGTCTGACCCCACCCGCTCGGGTCGGCCGGAGCGGGCCTGCGAAGATCCCCGGGTGAGCACCGAGGGTGGGACCAAGGCCGTCGTCGCGGCGCTGACCGCGAACCTGGCCATCGCCGCGACCAAGTTCGGCGCCTGGCTGCTGACCGGCGCGTCGTCGATGCTGGCCGAGGCCATCCACTCCCTGGCCGACTCCGGCAACCAGGTGCTGCTGCTGGTCGGTGGGAAGCGGGCCCGGCGCACCGCCACCGCCGAGCACCCCTTCGGCTTCGGCCGCGAGCGGTACGTCTTCGCGTTCCTGGTCTCGGTCGTGCTGTTCAGCGTGGGCGGGGTCTTCGCGCTGTACGAGGCGTACCACAAGTACGAGGAGATCCAGGCCGGCCACGGCAACGAGCTGCTGGACAGCCGCTGGTGGTGGGTGCCGCTGGCCGTGCTGGGCGCGGCGATCGTCGCCGAGTCGTTGTCGTTCCGGACCGCGATCCGGGAGGCGAACAAGTCCCGCGGGAAGCAGGGCCTGGGTCGGTTCGTGAAGTCGGCCAAGGCGCCGGAGCTGCCCGTGATCCTGCTCGAGGACTTCGCCGCCCTGGTCGGCCTGGTCTTCGCGCTGTTCGGCGTCGGGCTCACCCTGCTGACCCGCAACGGCCTGTTCGACGTCATCGGCACCGCCATGATCGGCCTGCTGCTGGTCGCCGTCGCGATCGCCCTGGCGTACGAGACCAAGAGCCTGCTGCTCGGCGAGTCGGCCAGCACCGACGCGGTGCAGCGGATCGAGGCCGCGATCACCAGCACCGAGGGCGTCGAGCGGCTGATCCACATGAAGACGCTGCACCTGGGTCCGGAGGAGATCCTCGTCGCGGCCAAGATCGCCGTCCCCGCCGCCGAGTCCGCCGCCGAGGTCGCCGAGGCGATCGACGCCGCCGAGCGCGCCATCCGGGCGGCTGAGCCGATGGTCACCTCGCTCTACCTCGAGCCCGACGTCTTCCGCGCCGACTACGTCGCGCCCCCGCGGCCGGCCCGCCCCGGCGCCCCGGCGCACTGAGCGCGCGAGCCCGGGGAGCGGGCGGCTGTCGGTGGTTGCCCCTAGGCTGGAGCCCATGGACTACCGCGTCGCAGATCTGACCCTGGCCGACTTCGGCCGCCTCGAGATCAAGCTCGCCGAGCACGAGATGCCGGGTCTGATGGCCATGCGCGAGCAGTTCGGGGAGTCCAAGCCGCTCGCCGGCGCCCGGATCGCCGGCTCCATCCACATGACCACCCAGACCGCCGTGCTGATCGAGACCCTGGTCGCCCTCGGCGCCGAGGTGCGCTGGGCCAGCTGCAACATCTTCTCCACCCAGGACCAGGCGGCCGCGGCGGTGGTCGTCGGGGACGGCACCCCGGACGCCCCGGCCGGCTCGCCCGTCTTCGCCTGGAAGGGCGAGACGCTGGAGGAGTACTGGGACCAGACGCTGGAGATCCTCCGCTGGCCGGACGGCGAGCTCGCCAACATGATCCTGGACGACGGCGGCGACGCCACCCTGCTGGTGCACCGCGCGGTCGAGGCCCTCAAGACCGGGCAGGTGCCCGAGGCGCAGGACGACGACCCGGAGGAGCTGCACGTCATCATCGCGCTGATCAAGCGCAGCCTCGAGGAGGGCGTGGACTGGCTGGCCATCGGCAACGCCATCCAGGGTGTCACCGAGGAGACCACCACCGGCGTGCACCGGCTGTACGAGATGTTCCGCGGCGACCAGCTGCTGTTCCCGGCGATCAACGTCAACGACTCGGTGACCAAGTCGAAGTTCGACAACAAGTACGGCACCCGGCACTCGCTGATCGACGGGCTGAACCGGGCCACCGACGTGCTGATCGGCGGCAAGACCGTCGTGGTCTGCGGCTACGGCGACGTCGGCAAGGGCTGCGCGGAGGCGCTGCGCGGCCAGGGCGCCCGGGTGGTCGTCACCGAGGTGGACCCGATCTGCGCGCTGCAGGCGGCGATGGACGGCTTCCAGGTCACCACGCTGGAGGACGTGCTGCCGCTCGTCGACATCCTCGTCACCGCGACGGGCTGCCTCGCCGTCGTCACCGCCGACCAGATGAGCCGGATGAAGCCGCAGGCGATCGTGGCCAACATCGGGCACTTCGACAACGAGATCGACATGGCGGGGCTGGCCAAGCGGTCCGACACCACCCGGGTCCGGATCAAGCCGCAGGTCGACCAGTGGGTCTTCGACGCCGGTACCGAGGACGAGCGCTCGGTCATCGTGCTGAGTGAGGGCCGGCTGATGAACCTGGGCAACGCCACCGGCCACCCCAGCTTCGTGATGAGCAACTCCTTCACCAACCAGGTGCTCGCGCAGATCGAGCTGTACACCAAGCCTGAGGAGTACCCGATCGGGGTCTACACACTGCCCAAGCACCTCGACGAGGCGGTCGCCCGGCTGCACCTCGGCGCGCTCGGGGTGAAGCTCACCGAGCTGACGGAGAAGCAGGCCGGTTACCTGGGCGTGCCGGTCACCGGACCGTACAAGTCCGACCACTACCGCTACTGAGCAGTTTTCCACCGGGGTCGGACGTCGTCGTCCGGCCCCGCTCGCCGCTGTCCGTGCCCGCCGAGGCCAGGGAGGTCGTCGATGAGCACCAAGGTCGCGCTCGAGCACCGCACCACGTACCGGTTCGACCGTCGCATCGGGATCGGCCCGCACGTCATCCGGCTGCGGCCCGCCCCGCACAGCCGGACCCCGGTCTCGGCCTACTCGCTGGCCATCAGCCCGGCTGACCACTTCCTGAACTGGCAGCAGGACCCGTTCGGCAACTACCTCGCCCGGGTCGTCTTCCCGACCCCGGCCGACACCCTCGACATCACCGTCGGGCTGGTCGCCGACCTCGGGGTGGTCAACCCCTTCGACTTCTTCGTCGAGCCGTACGCAGAGAGCTACCCGTTCCGCTACGACGACCAGCTGGCCCGCGACCTGCAGCCCTACCTGGGGACGACGGAGACCGCGACCAGCCCCACACTGGCGACCTGGCTCGAGACGCTGCGCCGGGCCACCCCGGCCGGCGGGTCGACGATCGACGTGCTGGTGGCCCTCAACTCCGCGGTCAACTCCGGCGTCGGCTACTCGCTGCGGATGGAGGAGGGCGTGCAGACGCCCGAGGTGACCCTGACCCGGGCGATCGGCAGCTGCCGCGACTCGGCCTGGCTGCTGGTCACCGCGCTGCGGCACTTCGGGCTGGCTGCCCGGTTCGTCTCCGGCTACCTCGTCCAGCTCGCCGCCGATCTCCCCGGCTCCGGCGGTCCGGCCGAGGACTTCACCGACCTGCACGCGTGGGCGGAGGTGTTCCTGCCCGGGGCCGGCTGGATCGGGCTGGACCCGACGTCGGCCCTGTTCGCCAGCGAGGGCCACATCCCGCTGGCCGCGACGCCGCACCCGTCGTCGGCGGCGGCGATCACCGGGGTGACCGACCCCAGCCAGACCACGCTGGCGTTCGCCAACAGCGTCCGCCGGGTGCACGAGGACCCGCGGGTCACCAAGCCGTACCGCACCGACCAGCTGGCGCACCTGCACCGGCTGGGGGAGCACGTCGACGAGCGGCTGGCCGACGCCGGCCTGGAGCTGACGATGGGCGGTGAGCCCACCTTCGTCTCCGTCGAGGACATGACCTCGCCCGAGTGGACGGTGGCTGCCGACGGTCCCGACAAGCGGCGGCGGGCGGACGCGCTGGCGGGCCGGCTCGCCGAGCACTACGCGCGCGGCGGCCTCGTCCAGCGGGGCCAGAGCCGCTGGTACCCCGGTGAGGACCGGCCCCGTTGGGACATCACCCTGGTCTGGCGCGCCGACGGCGTGCCGCTGTGGGACGCCCCGGCCCTGCTCGCCAACCCGCAGCACCCGTCGACGACGGCCGAGGACGCCCGGGACCGCGCCCGGGCGCTCGCGACCCGGCTGGCCACCGGCGCCGGCCTGCCCGCCGGGCAGGTGCAGCCCTGCTTCGAGGACCCGCTGGCCGTCCTGGCCCACGAGGTCCGCCAGCCCGTCGGACCGCCGCCGGGCGCCGACCCGCTCACCGCCGACCCGGCTCTGGTGACGGCCCTCGACGCGACCGAGCCCGCTCCGGTGGCCTGGGCGCTGCCGCTGGTGCCGTCCTGGTTCGGCGACGCCTGGACCAGCCCGACCTGGCGGACCCGGCGCGGCCGGCTCGTGCTGGTGCCCGGCGACTCCCCGGCCGGGATGCGGCTGCCGCTCGAGTCGCTGTCCTGGGAGCACCCGGACCACCCCGGCGAGGAGTCCTACGCCACCGCCGACGACACGCTGCCGGACCCGGCGGACGGCCTCCGTGCCGTCGTCGCCGACCCGGACGCGGTGCCCGCCCGGACCGCCCTGGTCGTGCAGGCCCGGGACGGACAGGTGCACGTCTTCCTGCCCCCGCTGGAGCAGCTCGACCGCTACGTCGAGCTGGTCCGGCTGGTCGAGCGGAGCGCGGCCGCGATCGGCCTGCCGGTGGTGCTCGAGGGCTACGGACCGCCGCCGGACCCGCGGGTGCGCACCCTGGCCGTCACGCCGGACCCGGGGGTGGTGGAGGTCAACCTGCACCCCACGGCCGGCTGGACCGAGCTCAGCGAGCTGACCCACACCGTGCACCGGCTGGCCGGCGAGGAGGGGCTGGGCACCGAGACCTTCGCGCTCGACGGCGCCCACCGCGGCACCGGGGGCGGCAACCACCTGACCCTCGGCGGCCCGACCCCCGCCCGCTCCCCGGTGCTGCGCCGACCGGACCTGCTGGTCAGCATGCTGACGTACTGGCAGCACCACCCGGCGCTGTCGTACCTGTTCGCCGGCCGGTTCGTCGGCGCCACCAGCCAGGCCCCGCGGGTCGACGAGGGCCGTCCGGAGGCGGTCTACGAGCTGGAGACGGCGTTCGCCGAGATCGCCGCGCTGCCGGCCGGCGACCTGCGCCCCTGGCGGGTCGACCGGTCGCTCCGGCACCTGCTGACCGACCTCACCGGCAACGCCCACCGCTCCGAGTTCTGCGTGGACAAGCTGTGGAGCCCGGACTCCACCCGCGGCCGGCTGGGGCTGCTGGAGCTGCGCGCCTTCGAGATGCCGCCCCACCCGGACATGGCGCTGGTGCAGGCCCTGCTGGTCCGGGCGCTGCTGGTCCGCTTCGCCGAGGACCCCTACGACGCCCCGCTGGTGCGCTGGGGACCGGCGCTGCACGAGCGCTTCCTGCTGCCGCACTTCGTGCTGGCCGACGCCCACGACGTCGTCGCCGACCTGCAGGCGCACGGTCTCGACGTCGACCCCGGCTGGCTGGCGCCCTACGCGGAGTTCCGGTTCCCGCTGATCGGCGCCACGACGGTGGGCGCGGCCGACGGCAGCACCGTGGGCCTGGAGCTGCGGCAGGCCATCGAGCCGTGGTCCGTGCTGGGGGAGGACGCGACCTCGGGTGGGACGGCCCGCTACGTCGACTCCTCGACGGAGCGGATCCAGGTCGTGGTGTCGGGCTTCGTGCCCGAGCGGCAGCTGCTGACCTGCAACGGCCGCCCGGTCCCGCTGGCCCCGACCGGGACGCCGGGTCGCCACGTCGCCGGCATCCGGTACCAGGCCTGGCGGCCGTGGTCGGCGCTGCACCCCACCCGGGAGGTCGACGCCCCGCTGCACCTCGACGTCGTCGACCGGGCCGCCCGGGTGTCCCTGGGCGGGGCGACCTACCACGTCGTCCACCCCGGTGGCCGCTCCTACCGGCAGCCGCCGGTCAACGCCTCGGAGGCCGAGGCGCGCCGGGCCAGCCGGTTCGAGGCGCTGGGCCACACCGCGGGCGAGGTCGACGTCGCCGCGCTGGACGCCGAGCTCGGCCGGCGCGCCACCACCCCCCAGGACCACCCGCTGACGCTGGACCTGCGACGGCGGCCCGGTGCGGGCCGCGGACGACGACGATGACCGTGCTCGGACGCTACCTGGCCACCGCCGGCCAGGCTGACGTCCTCACCCCCGAACCCGGTTACGACGAGCTCGCCGGCCCCGACGGCACCCCGCGGCGCGGCTGGCTGGGCCTGCTGGCGGGGCTCGAGCGCTTCGTGG
>Ga0210040_10005648_pt1 | contig 15857 bp, 6 predicted proteins | sample CryGeyCG12114_NA_FD_185462 | JGI IMG/M metagenome (GOLD analysis project Ga0210040, IMG submission 185462) | Groundwater microbial communities from aquifer - Crystal Geyser CG19_WC_8/21/14_NA (SPAdes) (version 2) | ecosystem: Environmental > Aquatic > Deep subsurface > Groundwater | place: USA... | reverse complement strand
ATTGCAGTTTTTTGCACAAATCATGGCAAAGGTAAACATTTTAACATGTGAAAAAAAGTAGCGCGAAAAGAAAAGTACATGTTAAGAAAATAACATACAAAATTTAAGCTCCATATTATATAAGATATATGTACTGTTACTTGTTTCATTAAGTATAAACTACATGGGTGTTACGCTGCTTTAGTATAAACTATGCACATTCAGCTCAGAAGTCTTCTCCTTATTTACTACTTTGTGAGAAAAGTTGTCATTTTTTGGTCTCACTTATCTACTCCGTGTTTTAACTATACTCGAGACTTAGTTAGTTAGTTTGTAAAAGCTTTTTTTTCTGTGATTTTTTTCACATTTAATTCCCGTCTTGTCTTGTACGATTTTTTTGGAGAGCCGCAAAGGCCCATTTTACTTTTTTCTTGCATTTTTTACTCTTTCCTAATATAAGTAAATTACGTTTCAAAATTCAACTTTACCACTTGTCATATATTTATAATTTGAGAAATTACCTTTCAAGCCAAATTGCACTTGAATTTTTGCGAGTCTTTTGAACTAAATAATCATGCCCGTATGCTTATATATGAAAAATAGAGATCAGTTTTTTTGCTTTGATATCAATATGGAATTTTAAATTGCTAAACTACTTTATTATATAATGAGCTTCTTTTACTCCTAGTTCTAATGGCGAAAGTTTGAAAAGCTCATTCTAATGAAAAGTATAAAAGGCGAATTTAAAGGAAAGAATTTTTTTTCATGTACACTCAAGCATATGAGTCGGGAATGCGGGTTGCAAACGAAATAGTGCAGTGGCATGTGATGCTTGGAGGAAAGCTTTACGAGTTTCAGCTTCACCTTTCAGTTGTTTACTAACTAGACAAGTTCGGGAACAAGAAGGGAGCAGATGCATTTACAAATACACAGATTTTTCTCTCTCGTTTTAATTTCAATCAGTGTCTATTTGGTATTTAATTCGGAAGTGGCTGGTTACCAAGATTTGACGCCAAGGTCACTATAGCGACCAAACAAACCATCCTTTTACAAGGTCGCGCAATGCTCTATTAATCCAACAAAATTTAAAAAAATTGAAATGAGCCCACAGAATTTTCTGCTGTGTAGTATACAGTAAAAATTAAATCTGCATTATAAAGTTGCAAATTTTTGCATGATATGTGACCTTTGGTATAACTTTTAGTAATGTTTTCACGTACTATTATTTTAACTTCTACTGCACTCGGTGCGCTGGTTGGAATGAGATGTTGTTTCTATCATAATCCCTTTTTTTGAAGTGTAGGCAGCAAAGTTTCCAGTATGATCTGAATTCGTTCGGGGTTATCCCAATATTCGTTAGTCATTGCAGTTTTCTGTCATCCTTGTTTGGAAATTGGTGAAACATGATTTCCAAATTTGCTTTTTTACTGCTACACAAGCTCATCTTGCACTTAGGATGGCAACAAAAAGGCACAATTGAGGCGTGTCAAGTTAAGGCTAAGTATGCATAGAATTCTATGGGCTCAATCCAAATTTTCAAAAAATTTGTTGGATTAGTAGAGCATTGCGCGACCTTGTAACAGGATGGTTGTTTGGTCGCTATAGGGACCTTGTTTGACGCCATAACCAGTGATGTGAAACTAACAAACTCTATTTTTCCTCGTATACTTGTTGTGTTCTTTGCGAGAGCTTGATGCAATATTGATAAAGCTTAAGAGTATTCATATACATATTGTGCACGTACCTTAACCTGAAAAACGTATTTTAATTATGGTGTCACTTAAAAATGTCTGCATACACTTTCGTATGTAATACTTAGAATGCGGAAAATTATTGTACATTTTCAATACGTCTAGCTAACTCAAGTTGGTAGAATATATCTATAGGAGTATGTATATTGATAATCTACAGCATTGTAGTTAACTAGCTTTAGTGGTTAGTTTAGTCAGTTTGCTGTATATGAGTTTTCTATACATTTATTTTCGAGATACGAGTTAGGGTCATTTTCTTCTTCGGCTAAAGTGATTGAAAGTTCAGATGAAAGAAAAGTTTTCATGTTTAGTAAAAATACGGATATGCCGAATGCAGTTAATAGGGTCGTAATTAAATGCTCAAATAATATGAGTATTTTAACCAACTCATTAAGGTACTCCGCACTGGTATAACATTGCCCACCAACGAGGTGTTATTTTCCTTCTCAAGAGTAGTAAAAATTAACTGATCCGCTGCTTTCATATCATGAAAATTTCAATTCATGAAAGAGCTCTATTTGTAGTCAATCGTCTTACATTTAATCGCAATTACGTTTAATTTTGTCAATTACAATAGCTATCGGAGTTAACATGAGATTTTGACCATGACGCAACCTATAATGATTTAAAATGGCAATATGTTTGCGGGAATTGAAGCGAAATAAATAAATAACGTGATTTTAGTGCAATTTCTTGAAAAAAAACTTTGTTTATCACCAGTTTTACACGAAAACCACAAGAAAACAACGCATGCCAAAGAACTTTGGACTAAAATTCATTTTAATTTCAATTCAATTCAATTCAAAATCTTTATTAACGTGTCAAAACCAAATCAACAAAATCTGCCTGTCTTCCTTTGGGGACACAAATTGAAACAAACAGTATTTGAAAAGCAAAGTTTGTGCGAAACAAACAAACAAAATTGGTTCCGAATATTATTTTTTTTCTCCAATTTAACAGTAATCTACTACGATGTGTCAATTTATCACATTACTATTATATTTTATGTGCGCCATATCTTCGTCTAGAACGTTACCAACATAAAGCGCTCTAAAGTATCTGTGAGCCAAGCCTGCCGGATTTAAGGATAAATGTGACCATTTCTCTGGAGTGAGCTTGCACAATATGTCCGGCAGAATTTCTACCCGATGAGAGAAAAGTAAATAGTTATTAACTATCAAATGTTGACAGCGTTAACTTTTCTGAAAATGCTGAATTTACTCACTCACTATATTTTAATTTGATAAACGTGCTCAATGCAATTTTTGTGTCGTATTTGGCACTTAAAACTTCACTGCTTCGTTATGAACTCAGTCCTTTCGAAGGATCCATGATTATACGGCATCAGATTTAGAAACGTTTTTCATATGGCGTCTATTATGAGTCAGTAAAGGAATACGGGCGTCAAATAAAGTAACTTATTAAGGTAAATGCAATACGATAATATTAACTTTCTTATACAGCAAGAGTTTACTTTTTAGATTATGTAGTTTTAGTTGCTCATTTTGCTGTAGGCTATAGGAAATATTCTTTTCTCCACATTCGCACTATCCCGTAGAGAGCAAAAATTGAAATCCAGATAAGATGAGATATTTGAAACTCTCAAAATAATTGCCTTAGACATTCTACGTTACTGTTAACTGGTGAATGACGTCTATATTCTGACTGCCATAGCCATCATGAAATAAGCCTGAAAGATTAATCAAATACAGACGTTGGGCTCACTTGCTCTCACTCATACTAACTAGCTAACTAACGAACCCCACCGTCCGTTTCTTGGTTCGTTTGTGAATTCGCAATTCATGAGTGAAACCCAAAAGGAGATGATAAAATTGGTTCAATTCTGCCTGCGCTTTAAAACGTCGCTGTGCTATGCGTAATGGGTGGTGTTGAGATGCTCGAACCAGACATTCCATTTCCTAGACTGTGTAATGGCTGTAGTTTGGAAAATGAGCTTCCAGTATGCAGGCATTCCAGAAATAGTGAGTGCTAGTTAGCAAAGTGAGAAAATTATTTTAGATTGTTTAAAATTGCAAAAAAAACTTACGGAAGTGTGATCATCAGAATTATTCATAATATTATGCTTACAATACAGCGCTGGGATACATATTTATTCATAAAAAGGTTCAGATATAATCCCATGAAGGCATTTTACTGGTTTTTATATTTTTTCAAGAAAAGTCTAACTACGTAGTCATCGTCAGAAAGTCCTAGGCATCATTATGTAGTATTATCAGTAGTGTGCAAAATGTGCAGCCAGTAAATGTGCACACAAACTCACTGGATACTTCACTTACAGTTGGATAAGTTCATCAACAAGTTTTCAGTAGAAAAGTTTTTTTTGTACTTTTCTTTCTTATCCTGTTTTATTGCTTGGGTCTCAACTGCAAAACAAATATGCGTCAACAGTATGTAAATTACTGAGGAGAAATTGGAAAGAAAATTGGGTGAATAAGTCCTCATTTTTTCCATTATTAAGTAGCGGGAGAGGAGATAGACGCTACGGTATTAAAGTGTTTGTCTGTCGGTCTGTCTGTCAGTCAGCATCTGCTATGAGAGATAACTCTCGGGAAACTTTTCGGATGTTAAGAAAACTTTGTGTCCATGGTCTCTTGGTTAAGCTGGAGGATAGATTTTCTCATTTTCACAGAATCAGAATTTCCGATTTTCGTTCTAAGCTACCGTCACCTTCTTCCGGGTTACGTGTAGTTCTTTCCAAGCTTATCAAGACTGCAGAATGGCAATTTACTCTTGCTGCTTCTTCGTACATTTAATTTTAGGAATATTTTTGGTTGTGTTAACGCTATGGAATCCATGCAATTTAAAAACAGAATATAAACTTTCTAACTTTACTTTACTATCGTTTACTATGCTGAGATAATGAATTTAACATAGGACGTTTTTGCAAACATTTGCGCACGACTGGGGGTCGCAATTTTGAATTTTTTCAAATTAAACTTAGTCTACGTGTCGTCAATTAACACGGTTCAATCGCTTTTGATATTTACAGAGCACAGTTAACTAATTTTAGTTACCTCACTGGCATGCTATGTTTGGAAAGTAAAACAAAGGAATGGCTGCCATTCACAACAAGCATTCACATGGAGAAAATCCTTTAAAATTTATAAAATAGCGAATTTAAAATTTGGCATAAGTTATCAGGAAATTTAACTAATTGACCTAATTTTGCATTGATTTTAATTAAGAACAACAGCTGTAAAATTACTGTTACTTAATTGCCCATCAATTGTATTTAAAAAATAAAAAATAATTATTACTTAACTGTCCATCAATTCAAATTAAAAATAACTAATTACCATTATTTAACTATCTACCAATTGCAATTAAAACAGCAAGTAAATATAATAGCAATTTAAAATTCAAGTTTAAAAACAGTAATTAACAAATTGTCATAATTTATTTCTGAATTACTACATTCTGAGCTCAATGTTTTCCATGGCATTCATATTTTGATATTTCTATCCATCCATTGCAACATGAGTTGAAATCCGCTGTATATATCGTGTCCATGACAACATGAATTGATATGAGAAATATCTGCCGTGTTCAGACAATGTAAAAAACTGACCATATCTAATTTGTTCATGGTAAGATGAAAAAAGGGCCATTTAGACCGTATCCATGACAACATGAAGTGAAATAGTCTATATCTATTGTGGTCATGAAAACATGAACGACATTGTTGATATCTACCATTTCCATGATCTATATTATGACCTATTTTAAACCTATTAGGCAATATGTAAACTTGTGATTACTGAAGGACAATTAGATTATCATAATCGGGGATAGAATTTATTCCATTTGCCCGAATAGCAAAATTTCTCGTGCCTGAAATCTTTTTCTCCCCCAAAAAATTTGTATGAGAAATTTTTTACTTCCAAACATGTGTCTTTAAAGATAACTGCCTTTTACCACGCTGAACGCTACTTGATTTCATTTCATTACAGTTGATTGATAGCTTAGGTTAATCAATTAGGTTAAGTGTTGAGGGATAAGCCACAGACTCATCGGAATTCGGACTATGGCAGACAGACACTATCCTGATTATCCGTTTGCGTCCACAAAATTGTTGATTCGTTGAGTCTTTTAGAGCAGAGATGATAAATAGTTTATATAAGTGCCCTAGGTTTCAAATTTCGTAATCATGCGTTTCAAAAATCTGTCCATTGAAATTGAAGGTATTTCTTCGTTTTACGCTAATAAACATAATTTTCTCCATTGAGAGTCGTATAGGCCTTGATTTATTATTAATATTTTTTCCGAAGTTAACTTTCATGAAAAACTAATTCACGCACGGAAAATTATTCTCAGAATAATCCAAATTCGGTAATACGTAACAATGAAGTAAGGGGAACCAATATTTTCCAGGTACTTTTGCATAGGCTTTTAAAATCCTCGCTTTTGTCTATTCATAAAGTTGCCTCCTAACTACGAGAAGTTCCATTATATTCGTAATTAGTCAATTTTAAAGATGTTACAATCTAATTATCTTGACTCGCGCTTAGTCAGATTTACTCTTACGAGTAAAATTTCAAATATTGACTCGCCAATTTTTCAATAATCCACAAATTTTCAGGCGTAGAAAAATTTTCTAGAATGTGATTAAGCAAGAAAAAATTTTTCGGGTAGCTGAACTTTTTATTTTCCCTTAACTTTATGTGAGTGGTACCCATTGAAATGAAAATTTTCACATACCGGTATGTACGGATTGCTGGCCTTTGATTTTTTCACATGTATGTATAGTAACGGGAATGAAAAGGTTAAAAAAAGCCCGTCTTTTTTCCCATCAACTTCTATTTTAAGAAAGTTGTTTCCTCCAAAAAAAACTAGACTATTTGTGAGACAAACGCCGTAGTATAGTCACAATAATAATTGGGCTCTCTCAGTCGTCTAAAAGTGAAGCAACCAATTGAGATTGTCAAACCTACCAGATCAGTGCACAGAAATCTATAAAGCAAACTGACTCACTGAATCTACTGTGTGGAAGCATGTTCCCTCTGCGCTTTATTACATCTTCTTTTGTGGCAGAACAACAAAAGAAAAGTGTTCACTCTACTTGTCCTGCCTCCATCTTAAGACACACTATAATAAACGAAGGTCTGACAAGTGAGTTGTGTGTGTTCGCAAGATGGATAGATACTTGACAATCTGCGGAACATTACTGGATCCAAGGAGCAATATTTATTTTTCTTCCCATGCATGTGAAGGGCAGTGCAGTAGTAACTAACCCTCAATCGCAATAGAAGTGACTAACGGTATAACTAATTAGAAAATACGTTAGTATAGATTTTGCTCCTGAATCATATAGTCAGAAGGGGGCGGGGCGGATTTCTAAGAATTTAATCAATTGTATTAGGCACATAGTACATATTGTAACGGAATAATTGGGGCATTCCTTTTGTTTACTTTATTACATTATTCCCACCAAATGTTTAATCACTTTTCAATCGCTTATTGCTACCTCGCTGTTCAAAGAACATAACGAACCTACTATCGTAAATTTCAGTATGTTAATAATTCATTTTCTTTGCATCTAAAACTCAATAAATTTAAATAATAAACCTAATAATTGAATAAGCATAAGTAAATGATAAATAACGGCTTAGTTAGACCATCAGAACAAGGTTGGTGTATAGTCCTAAGACGATCATTTGAAGACTATTTGGGAGCAAACCCGTTCAGTGGTTTTTGACCAAATTGAGCGGAATATGGTTTTTTGAAAACACGATTAGAAGAGTAGACTATTGTAGGCGTTGCTTGCTTTTTTCGCAAGGACACCTGGACTCTAAGTAGGATACCAAGAAGAGGGATAAAAAAATACCCGAAGAATCGAGCCAAGAAAAATGGACGTGACAGGGAGAACAGTAAAGTTACTGACCCAGGAGCAACACGATAGCAAAGAAATTCAGTCATTCAATTAAATGAAAATTACATTAAGTTCACTTGATGGATCGTTTGGTTCGTGCGTACAATAAAATTGTTAAATATGAGTATCACTTACTATTGAATAGTGGTGACAAATATTAAGATGCAGAAGCAAAAGAGAGTTAGTTGAAACTATATTACTATCGTTTTCAGCGAGTACACATTAATAGGGCGGAAGACAGGAGACCTATCCAAAAATAAATCTGTGTACGTTCGTCATCCACAGAGTTTAAAACTGGTATTTCTTTCAGGGCTATACAGCAGCCGTTTTTGACGAATCTTTTTCTCATATGTTTTTGCGTGTAAGTGTTTGTGTACGGAATAAAACAAGCGCATGACATACATACATAAAGCGCTCCCACATATCTTGGTTTCTTGCACAGTTCACATATGTGTGCTTGAATCTGCGATTCTTGAATCAATTTTACAATTCTATATGTGTAGGCGAGAAATGTAGATGCTATTATTGAAATAGCGTTAGCTGCTTGACTAGTGCTAATTCTAGTATTGTAGATGGTTTGAGGAAATTTTACATATGAAGGCGGCGAAGGAAATATGGATGTTTTTTTTGAGAAATCACATGTGTACCAGAGATACACATTATTCAATTTAACGTTCCATAGATACTCACTAATGTTGCTCGCCGGCTCTTCTTCAGTCTATCATACCAGACTCTTTTTTAGTATTATTGTAAACAAGAAGTCTCATCGCTCATCTCTCTTTTTAGGAAATACTACAGGATCATAATCACAACAAACTTGTGCATTATTGGAGGGAAAGTTTGCTGTCAGTTTTTTATGAAAAACGTGCAGTAATTGAAAAAAGGTAGCAAACTACTCAGGCACCAATTTTCACGAGTCTTTTTTCCTCAACTCAGTACTTGTCAATAGGAAAGAAAAACTGGATACTATGCGTGTGCGGAATGCGAAAATGCGGTAGCTATAAAAAAGACTTTTCCTGTGCTACAAGTGGATGGTGAAATGCCTGATTTCAATTCAACCAGTGTTTTAAGCATTATGTTACCGACTTTGTCATGTTTACCTGCATGTTAAATAAATTTACGCGTGCATATGTAAATGCTGCATGTATTTATGAAAAAATTGTAGCTTAGTTTTAGCAGACAAACACCACGTTTTAATGCATATAGCTCCTATCGTGATGCAAATCGTGGGTATCATTGTGAGCACGTAACTGAACGGGAAGGTGTGCAAACACTCATTTTCTATTTAATTCTTATATTGATTGAACTCAAGCGTCATTAGTTATTTACGCTTTGGGACAACACACGTAATGCGGCAAAAGCCCAACTAGAACTAACATTCTGAAACTCATATACACAATTTGATTCATTGCCTAAAGTATCGTTCCACTTGAGCTACCTAAAGCACAAAATCTCTCATCACTAGAGCAACGGCATTTTTCTCGCTTACCTATAAAAGGCTCCATTGTGGGTGCAGACTGTTGAACAAACATGGCACTATTAGTAGTCACAGTACGAGCACACATTCAAAACAGTAAGAAATACGTTGTTTTCCTTTACTTAGCTTTTGCACCATGATAATACATGTACACGAAATCTATTGTAGTCAAGACCTTGAATCGTATATCGTAAATCTTACGTATTATTTGTACCAGTTACCGTTTATCTTTGAGTTGGACACTTGTCATCATCACTACTAGTCTAAGGGAAAAAAGGTTTGTTCATGAGCCAGATACAACTTGCGATGAAACTTGGATGCTTATTAAAGATATGGTCAAAAGCCAGCGAGCCAAAATAGCTTTCACTGTCATATTAATCATCGGATCCACAGATAAAATGTTGCTTCACTCACGCTGTGAATAAGTTTTGTAAACTTTGCCACCCAAATCTAACACGGTTAAAATCCAATTTTGCACATTCACAATCTATGTAGTCTTGGTGAAAGATTCCACTGTAAATGATCTGAGAGAATACTCTCATAGTAATAAGACACCAGTAGGAGAAAGTTTTCGGTGGCTTTTGTGTCCTATATCCAACGATTCTTCTTCACTGGCTGACTATACTGACTACATATGGTATAGCTCCATAGTTAGTTAGCCAGTTAGTAGTTTTCCCAGTACCCAGAAGTAATGGCAATAACTATCCTTACAGACTCTCAAAAACTACATTTATAGTAGTTTGTATTATTTGAGTCAAGTGGTGATTACTGTTTTTCACCCACTGGGCAAATGCTCTGGAGCACAGATAACTAACTGCACACAAACTTTTGGCAAGTTCCTCTCTCGTTTTAACTATAATTTGTATGATGATGACAACTACTGCTTATTACTTTTTCAAGCCACCATTGGATTTCCTCTACGACTCACTTGGTCACTTTTTTTTAGTAATAGTAGCATTACTTTTAGTACCACTGCTAATTTGTGCACCCATGTATAAACATAGTTTCTCCCGTCCACGCACTCATATCACCCTTATTAGTATTTTTATTATTTTCTGGACAAGAGAGAGGCAGTCACCACCAGTGACTGGCTGTGTACTGTTGTTGTGAGCACGTCTCTCTCTCTTTCTTCATGTAGTATCATCTACATGGGACGTAGGATGCGCAAAATACTTTTTTCACACACTCTTTCTCTGGCTTGCTTCCTTACTTGCCTCTGCCTCTCTGACTCAAATCCAAGAGCACTCAAAGAGTTAGTTATACTAACCTATGTACTAGTATGGATATGGAGTATGTTGTAAGAGGATTTTTATTTTTCTTCTCCTCAAAGGCTCAGATTTTTTTCCTTCCCACTTAAACCATCTCATACACACGTTCTTGTGCACACTGCACTATAACCTTGTTCGGTATAAATGAATGGAGTTGATTGTGTTGTTCCCATCACCGTCACTTTCACTTGGAACACCTTGTTGATCGATTGATCCGTCCTGAACAACTAACTGAATGTTCAAATACGGCACATTGCACGGTCATTTTAATTCCATGAGAGAGAAGCTTTTTTCTGGTCTACAAATACTCCCCGTGATTGCATGCGTGTGCTAGTCACAATGAGTATCTGCAAGTGCCAGTAAGTAAGCAAGTGAGTGGCAGCTAAACTCGTAGTTTATGAACTTATGGCATACTTGAAGCAAGACTTTTCGGTGTCTTGTCTGTAACGAAACCACAATGATGAAAAAAGTAGTGAGCTACTTAACAGGCGATATGATGTAATAGGGAGGCCGTATCTCTGGGTAGCCAGTAAGTTAGATTTCAGTGTACGGAAACGATTGCAACCATCTGTTGCCTTACATATAGCCAATGTAGTAAAGAGTAAGTGAGTGGATGATGATGATGAGCAATAAATTCCTGAACTTGTCTGTGTTGTAGCCAAACTCAGTGAGAGCACAAAAAAAACTGTGCATAGGAGCCAGGAAAAATACAAGATGTAGAAGCACGAAAAGTTGGAAAACTTGGCCAACCATGTAGGAAAAACAAACGGGCACACATGTACTGCTTTTAGTCTTCTAGGATAGAGATGGCAGGCAAGAAAGAAAAAGTTGTTGCTCCTACTTTACAGACACTGTTGATAACTTGGGTCATTGTATTGACGTGTTAAAAACTTGTTGGTCTTTTTTCAGGGTTAGATCTCGTAAAATTTCCAAGAAAACACTTTAATTTCAAGTGAGACATACCATCCTTGAAACTGGTGAAGTAATGTGGTAAGAGGAGAAAGTACTATGATTGCTGTAAAACTGACCACTACCAATTGGCATAGGGTTGGAATACTTTTTAAAAAAATTTCAATGGGAGACCAAAAAGAGGAAATCTGGTCGCTTTTTTGTCTTATTTTACAAAAGTCCCTATGGAAGTTCAATTTTCTTTGTACACACTTTTTCACGGAAAGGTAGTTGAAAACTCTCAATTATGAGACCGCAAATCCACTTACGTATTATAGTACTGTACGTAGCTCACAGCTTAGTTAGGAGCACAGTGGGAGAAGGTGACTCCGTGCTGTTGAGCTACAAAATTCAGACTAAAAGACACGGGCTTGCTCGAAGAGGAAGCTTGGAAAATGTGAGCGGTGCGTTCTTCACTCGCTAGCTGCTTCTGTGTGTGAATTTGAAATCATACTGATACTATAATAGTTGGTTGCTACATGTGAGCCATGGATTCCAAGTTTGCTACCTCATCCATGTATACTACCCGGGCAGAGAGGAGTTCCCAGTGTGACTTCAAAAAGTAACCAAGGAAAAACTGCAGCAGCCCAAAAAGTATGTAGTATTTCCGTCAAGTTTCTCTCTCTCTGTGTGTGTATTCGAGAGTTATGCCACGACTCCACTTACGTTTTCGCAACTAAACTCTACTGATGCCACTACCACCACCTCTATTGGATAGGAAATTGTAGTGGTAGTAGTACTCAACTGTTCTAACTAAAACTATAAGTAGCTTGAGACATGGAATTTTCAGTAACACTTTATACTCGAATCAGTCACTCAAACTAGAAGGTATACAACAGTGAGTAGTGAGTTCCCTGTTGTTGTTTATAAATGTATGAGTTCTAGACGATAATGGAACTTTGTACAAAAGTTTTACTCACAGACTCTATGTACATTTGTGTTAGGCGCGCATTCACATTGAAACTCAGCTTTTTCAATTTCTTGAAAGCATACATATGCATATGTATGTTATATGGTTCTGTGTGAATAAGTGTGTTTGGAAGCACCTGGGATTTTATGCAGATTCTTTCTTCCTTACCTTTTAGTCTATATTATTTTCTGGCCTCTTTGGAATTTATCTCCCATTCTGGTTAGCTTACTCATCTCATTTGTATTCCAATATAAAGGCTTTTCTGGGCTCAGTAGGTGGCAAGGGCAGTCAGTTAAAGTAAAGTAAGTGGATGGATGGACTGATTTCCCAGATAGACATATGAGCGTGAAATGGAGACTCTAGATAGCTATCTAGTTGGTAGTTGCTTGGTTCCTTAGGTAGAAAGGGAAAGTTGCGTGATTCCATTCTTTGCTGCTGTTCACAGATTCAATTGAGAATTGGGAATCCAAATTTGTGCACGAGATGGACACGAAGTGTTCATATGAATGAAGAACTTTTAAGACAGCGAAAAGCAGCATTCCAATGATTACAGTGTTGGTTTGTTTCACATGCCTAAACATAACCTTCACAATTAGATTTTTACGTGTTAATGGGAATTAAACCGCTATCATTGCATTTTTTATCGTGTGAACAAAATTTTGCTGAACTTTCATCTATGATAATGATATGCGATGGATAATAAAAATTCTGAAAACCCAAATTTATTGGGTTAAAATTTAAGAATAATATGGTGAATAAATTGGGAATTAAAGTGATACTGAATTGAGACCAGGTGTGACACTTAATTGGACTGACAGTTCCACTGGGAGGAGGGAGGCCAAGAAAATGGTTTTTAGAGGGTCAAAGAAAAGTTAGAGGCCTAAGATGATTTTTTGAGCTTATAAACTTTGAGAAGCCTAGCTGTTATATCGAGTGAGTGTGGAATTGAGCTTCATTTAAAATCCAGTTGCTTATTATCTACAGCAACTTTAATAGGACAAATTATTCATTCAACTGATTGCTACAGGTTTCAAATTCGAAATCGCAGAATGAGTTTAAAGTTTATCAATGCATCATGGTAAATTAAGAACTAATTTATAGCGATTTTAGTCCTGGTTACTGTTCTGAAGATTCACCAGCAGTCAAGAAAAGATAATCAATATATTGTTAGCTTTTATTAGACATGGACCAGAAAAATCTCTCACTCAGTCAGTACTCAGTCTTAGCCAAAATTTAGATGTACATAGTTCTTACTGTTCTCATATAGTCGTGTTTCTGAGTCATTCACTTTTTAAAGCGATATAACAAAGTTAGACCTTGCAAACCTTGTGTTTAGTAAAGTTGTGAGGTTGAGGTTACGCTCACCAGCATTGATTGAACATTGCATTCTCATACTATAATAGTAATGATAGAAGCTAGAGTCGCAACGATTGACTGCTCTCATGCATTATATGGTATTAGAGTTCGCAACCATTGCTGATGGAAATACATTGGTTGCTGACTCGTGAGGAGTATAAAAGGCCGAGCTGAGCTGCAATAGTCATCAGTTGGTGTTCTGCGAGCACACAATCCACAGCTCTCTCTGAGATTGACTAAGCCTCAAACTAGAGATTGGAGTTAGTGTTTATTTATTTCGCATACTGCATAAAGCATATTGGTTAGCATATGATATTAGCTTAGAGGAGCACGGGAGCTCAGCTAATGTATATGGCCCAAGCGTGAAGCAGCATAAAACATATAATAGTTTAGCCTCGTAGGACTGCCTTTCCTTACAAAGTTGTGTAAAGTACGTTTTTAGTTAGCTCGTTTATCAGATGGTTGGTTGGTTGACTGGAATTCTGTTAGGAACTTGCCTGGATAAACTGAGCATTTTCTTCTCCATGCTCACAAAATAAAGTATCAGCACTTTTAGTTAACTAGAGTGCAGATCTTTTTGAGCTAATTATGTATGCTTTTACAGTCCGGGGGCTCTTTGAGTTTCATGTCTTCATCAACTCGACACATGACGAGTAACCATGAAAATATTTCCAACTTTTCTGAACATTTTCCTTTTTTGTAATGCACATATATTAACAACTTTTCTGAGCATCTTTTTTTTTTTGAAATACTCATATTTATGAATTTTTTGAGCATTTTTCCTATCTTTTTTGTAATGCACACATTTCCAACTTTTTTGAGCATTTTGCTTTCCTTTTTCGTAATACTGATTCAAATGTTAGCAACATTTTCAATTTTTTCGAGTTATTGAAGTTCACGATTAAGACAGTAAGTAGTGCTACAGGAATGCTTTAAACTGCAATCTGCAATTGAACATCAGCGATTTTTGCCTCAGTGAAGAATTACAGAAACAAATGAAAGGTAGGATAATTTGAATATTTTTTTATTCTTAAACAGTTATTTGAGTGATAGTTAAAAGTTTAGTTAGTATTATAGTCAGTTCTGTGTTAGCACTTAACACTGCTTGAAAAACCATAGCTGATAGAAAGCATACTAAATGCTATATGTTATTTTATGCAGGGTGATACATTCTTGCCATTAAGATGTGATTGATAATTTCTCTATGGCCAATTAAATGCTACTAAATGGGAGAAAATGGGAAAGAGAATTCATTAATAAATAATGATATTACTGCCGTCCCTAATTTTTAACGTGTGCCTTGTTCTCATGCAATCATGCGTACATGGAGAGTAACCAGAAAATGCAAAAATAAGTAAAAAAAAGTAAAAGTTTGACTCATTTCCCTCGTTTCAAAGTATTTTTTGAGTAGAGAACATTTTTTTGCACAACGTATGGCTCTCTTCCCATTATTCAGATGTCTATAGAAATGCATTACTTACAGCAGCGAATGCGTTTAGAGCTTGTGAGATATAAAAACAGTGAACATACCTTTTGGAACATCATTGCTGTTCAGAGCCTCATGTTACCATATTATGGTGGTGAAGTTCTGTCCACACGAGTATTGTAAAGATTCCCTAGAATGTAATTTGAAGTTTGAAAAGAAAACTTTGATCCAAGATTTTTTTCATTACACAACCTTTCGTACTGAGAAAAGACAGTTGAATGGAAACTATTTTATCATCAGTTATGTTACTTAACTACATAAAATGTGCTTGCCGTATTTTAATCTCGGGATCGGGATATTAACATTTTTGAGGGAGTCGTATGATAATTCATTTAACCCATTGTGCATCAAAAATAGCTTTGAAATATTATAGCTTGCAAGCAAGCCTACTTTGGGAATATATGAGCTCTAGTAATGCAAAAAAATTTAAAGGCAAATTTCAGATTGCTTTTAAAGGTAAAGATAGCTTGTTAACAAAATTTATAAAGTAGATCTGTACTTACAGGATTGCGTGCTCACTTGCCGATTCCTGTTAATACAACTCTCAAGTTTTACACACTCACGTATAAAGTGAAAGTCTCCATTGAACACATTTTATCGGCACAGTATAGCGGACAATTTTCGAACAGTGTGATAACAAAGTTATTACAACAGTTTATTATAAAGTGTGAGGGCCATTGTCCCTACATGCATCTTTTGCTGCATGTTAACTAGTAGGAGACAATGGCCCTAGTTAACATGCAGGAGTCCAGCTTATCTTCTAATTAGAATGAGCTCCTGTTTCCATGCTCT
>Ga0210040_10005647_pt1 | contig 15860 bp, 19 predicted proteins | sample CryGeyCG12114_NA_FD_185462 | JGI IMG/M metagenome (GOLD analysis project Ga0210040, IMG submission 185462) | Groundwater microbial communities from aquifer - Crystal Geyser CG19_WC_8/21/14_NA (SPAdes) (version 2) | ecosystem: Environmental > Aquatic > Deep subsurface > Groundwater | place: USA... | reverse complement strand
CGAGGAGTACCAGTGGCTGCTGCGCAGCTCTCCCGCCGCGGTGCGCGAGCGGCTCGTCGGTGGTGACGCGGCGGTGGCCCACGTCCTGCGCGAGCTCAGCGACGAGCAGGTCAGCGAGGTGCTGCGCGACCTCGGCGGCCACGACCTGGGGGAGCTGCGCCGCACGTTCGCCGAAGTGGACAACACCCGGCCGACGGTGGTGTTCGCGTACACGGTCAAGGGGCGCGGGCTGCCCGTCGAGGGCTCCCCGAGCAACCACAGCGCGCTGCTGACCGAGGAGCAGTACGTCGAGCTCGCGGACAGGCTGGGGACCGACGCCCAGGACCCCTGGCGCGCGTTCGCGCCGGACTCCGCGCCGGGGCAGCTGTGTGCTGCCACCGCCCTGCGGCTGGCCCGCCCGCCGGTGGTGCGACGCGAGCCGCCGGCGGTCCCGACCGAGCTCGGCCGGGCGTACCGCGGCCAGCACTCCACGCAGGCCGCGTTCGGGCGGGTCCTCACCGACCTGGCCCGCGACGCGCCGCAGGTCGCCGCCCGGCTGGTGACCGTGTCGCCGGACGTCGCCTCCTCGACCAACCAGGGCGGCTGGATCAACAAGGTCGGCGTCTGGTCGCCGCAGGACCGGCACGACTGGTTCGCCACCGACCCCGCGACCGACGGCGACCGGCTGGTGCGCTGGCGGGAGGGCTCGACCGGCCAGCACATCGAGCTGGGGATCGCCGAGGTGAGCCTGGTCGGGCTGCTCGGCGAGCTGGGGGCCACCTGGTCGCAGCTCGGCGAGCCGCTGCTGCCGGTCGGCACGGTGTACGACCCGTTCGTCGGGCGCGCCCTCGAGCCGTGGTCCTTCGGCACGTACGCCGGGGGGCAGAGCATCCTGGTCGGGACGCCGTCGGGGGTGACGCTGGCGCCGGAGGGCGGGGCGCACCAGAGCATCGGGACGCCGTCGATCGGGCTCGAGCAGCCCGGCGTCACGGCGTTCGAGCCGGCGTTCGCGGTGGAGACGGAGTGGTGCCTGCTGGACGCGCTGGGCCGCCTCGGACGGGAGGACGGCGAGTCGGCCTACCTGCGCCTGAGCACGCTCCCGGTCGACCAGTCGCTGGCGGCGCTGCCGCCCGACCGCGAGGCGCGCCGCCGCGACGTGCTGGCGGGGGCGTACCTGCTCCGGCGGTGCGACGGCGAGCCGGCGGTCACGCTCGTCGGGGTCGGAGCGGTCGTGCCGCAGGTCCTGGCCGCGGCGGACCTGCTGGACGGGCTCGGGCTGGCGGCCGACGTCGTGGTCGTCACCTCCTACGACCGGCTCTGGCGGGCGGTGCAGCAGCGCCGCGGGCTGCTCCAGGGCGCGCTGCACGGCGTCGACGAGCAGGTCCTCGACAGGGCGTTCGGCAGGCGGGCACCCATGGTCACCGTGCTCGACGGGCACCCCCACACGCTGGCGTTCCTCGGCACCGTCACGGGCGTGCCGATCACGTGCCTCGGGGTCTCCAGGTTCGGGCAGGGCGGGAGCGTGGAGGACGTGCACCGCCACCACGGGCTGGACGCGCAGGCCGTCGTCGAGGCCGCGCTGGACCTGGTCGACTAGGGGCGCGCCTCACCAGAGCTTGAGGCTGAAGCCCCTCCCGAGGCGCAGCCGCGCGCCTGTCCGGCTGTTCAGCGTCACGCGGCCCACCCGCTGGCTGAGGCTGACGCCGGACCTGCTGAGGTTGGCCCAGGAGGTCCGGGTCAGGGGCACGCGGCGCTGGAAGAGCAGCTTCATGCGCGAGACGGTACGCGGGGACCTCCCGGCCGGGGCCGGGCTCGCTCCCGGGTGCGGCCTGCTCGGAGGCTGGACGGAGCAGAGCGGGCCGACGACGCGCTCCCCGGGGGAGCGCGCCGACGGCCCGCTGGGCTGCCTGGGGGAGTGCCGGGTCAGCGACCCGTCTGCTGGCTCAGATGTCGTAGAAGTGGTGCGCACACTTGCCCCACCCGCGTCTCTGGCCCGAAGGCCCGTCCGACCTGCAAGGACGACCTCTCAGCACTTCCCATCGTCTCGCAGCGGTTCCCGGTGTCGTGTGCACCAGCTGTGCACCGGCTAGCCAACGCACTGTGACCGGCGTTACGGTCCCTGTGCTCGACAGCAAGGCGGGCCCCGCCCGGTGGTTGCACACCGGACGAGGCCCTTGATCGGCACCACTCCTGCGTTGACTCAGGAAGGCACCGACCCGTGCGCACCGTATCGGTGCGGCCGGCGCGACACGCTCACCCATCCGGGTGCGGCGTCCGCCGGACCGCACGTTCCTCCCGAGGCCCTCCGCGGCACCCTGTGGGCGCCTCCGTGACCCCGCGCTGTCCTGCGCCGGGGTCCTCGCCTCTGCCGGCCGTCTCCGGCGCCCACAGGGCCGCTCCGACATGGAGCGACCCCGCCTGCCGTTGGAGCGGCTGACGGGGCCTGTGCTGGCGCTGAACCCCGGAGAGGGTCACCCATGTCCAGCACGGAGAACGTCTCACCCTGCCCTGACCCCGGTCAAGGACCGCTGTCCCCCGAGAGCCGTCCCTGTCCTGCGTGGTGCGTCAAGACGCACGAGCCCCTGGCGGTGGACTCCGACGGCAGCTGGGTGCAGGTCCACCACGGCGCCTCGCGACGCTTCGAGGTCACGCACGGCGAGGTGAGCTGGGTGGGCGGCTACCCCAACTCCCGGCCCGCGGCCGTCCTCTCGATCGCACTACTCGGCGACGACCCGAGCCTGGACGAGCCGCGGCAGGTCACGCTGCAGATCTCGACGGACTGCTGGGAGCATGCGCGGCTCACCTGCGAGCAGGCCCGCCTCCTCGCTGCGCATCTGCTGGCAGAGGTCGCGGAGGTGGAGGCGTGAGCCGGGAGGTTCGGCCCTACGGTGCTGGCGTGACCACCAACGAGCCCGTCAAGCCGGAGCGCGGCGCGTGGACCCCCGGCCAGCCCCTGACCGATGGACAGCGCCGCGCCCTCGCCGCCGCGCGCCCGTACTGGCCGGCGGTCCTCGAGGCCCGCAAGCAGCGAGCAGCTGCCGCCGCAGCGGAGCAGCAGGACCAGTGAGGCGGCCTGCCGGGCAGCACCTGCACCTGGCTACCGCCTGAGTGTTGGCGTGACCATTGCGGGATCAGGTGGTTAGACACGCCGGGGCGCGGTCGTTGACCGTTCACCGCTCGCTGATGGATCGTCGACCCCGTTCGGGTCGACCTGGGTAGTGGCCTCAACAGCACGGGGCCGGCGGGCGCTGGGGAGCGCCCCGCCGGCCCGGCTCGTCCCTTGTTGGGCGGTCGTGCTCCGCGTGTCGTCCCAACTCCGCTTGAGCGCCTCCCCTACCGTCGGCGCGACCGCCCAGGTCGCACGCTGACTCCCCACGGCGTGACTCACCCAGCACAGGAGCTCCGCCGTGACCACGGATGACCGGTGCGCCTGCCCTCCGGGGTAGGCGACCATGGGAGCGGGCGGCCTGCCGTCCCTCAGCCAGAAGCGCCTCCTGCGGGCGCTCAAGAAGCTTGACGTCCAGGAGGTTGTCGGCCCCGAGGGTCAGACCCGGGGGAAGGGTGGCCACGTGGCGGTGCGTGCGCCGTCAGGCGCTCGCAGCATCGTGCAGTCCGGGACGCTCGAGCCGCTGTGGGTCCAGACCATCCTACGGCAGCTCGGACTCTCCCCCGAGGACCTGCGGCGAGTGCTCTAGCAGGCGCCAGCGCCCACGCTGACCTGAGAGTGCATGACGTTCTCGTCCAGGTCGTCCAGGTCCGGCAGCAGTACGGGTGCGCCCACGTGGATGCGCTCTGCTCGCTCGAACAGCTCCAGGTAGTCAGCCATCGCGACGCGCAACTTCTCCGTGACCTCGTCCTGGCTGTGGCCGAACGCCACGCAGCCCTGAAGTTCCGGTACCTCGGCGATCCAGGTCTGCTCGGCCACGTGATGGGTGAACGTCACCTGGAAGACCTTCTCCGGCATCGCTATCACCACGTTCCGTTGTAGATCGAGCGGCGGTCGAGTAGGGAGGCTACGGGCCGGACGGCAGGCTTGCTCACCCGAGGCGTCTGACCCTGCCCTACTTCGGCAACCAGCATTCGCTTCTGGAGGTTCCCGGTCAGCCGGACCCTGGCACGGCTGTAGCGCGCGGGCAAGCACGGTCTGGTTACGTCTCGGCGACATCGGCCACCTCGCGCCAGTCCGCCACCGCCCGGAGCAGCTGGCCCACGTCCTTGAGCCAGACGCCGGCCTGGACCGCGTCGTGGAGCTGCCCCGGGCGCCGCTGTCCGACGACGTCCCGGGCGAGCTGGTCCAGGGTCTCCGCGAGCTGACGCGCCGTGGCTGGCGGGAGCGCGGCCGCGCCGTTGCCCACTCGCATCCCCGCGGCGTTGGTGCGCTCGCCGACAGTGGTCCGGTCCGGGTCGCTCGAGCGCGTCACGACGACAGGCCCTGGATCAGCCCGCTGAGGTTGTTCACCGCGGCCTGGTCCTGCATCCGGGTCTCGATCTTCTTCGCGACCGCTGTGGCGAGCGCCTCGTCGCCCCCCATCGCCCGCACCGTGACGTCGAGCGCGCTGCGGGTCATGGCCGTGGACGCCGTCGTGGAGCCGCTGACCGCCATGGTGCCGTGCACCCAGTCCCGGCCGACAATGCCGGGAGTGACCGTTTCCGGGCCGCGCTCGCCGAAGCTGTAGGAGCCGCCGCTCAGCAGCCCGCGCCCCATCACGGGCTCGTTGATCACTCCACCGTTGGCCATCGCCCAGTGCACGTGGTCGTAGTGCATGGACTTCGTCGGCTCGCCGTAGACGTGCGGCTGGCCGTTCCACAGCTGCCGGGAACCCTCCGGGCTGAAGATCAGCTCCTTGGTGGAGCGCCCATAGTTCGCCCTGATCCAGTCGAAGTAGCGCGCCTCGGGCGGGATGTCGACCGCCCGACCCATGGAGTGGTAGCTGCGGTTGCCGGTCGCTGTGATCGCGCCTGGGCGGAAGCCGGAGTTCATCGTGATGCCCGGGAACTCCTCGCGCAGGATGGCCCGCGACCCGGCCGGCAAGCAGCGCGCCAAGCAGTTCGCCCGCAAGGTCGACGCGGACCGGTTCGCCTCCACGATCGAGGCCGACAAGCTGCGCGGCACGTACATCGACCCGGCCGCCGGGAAGACGACGCGCAAGGACTACGGCCAGCAGTGGCTGAGCGCGCAGACCTTCGACGCGTCCACTCGAGAAGCGACCGAGCTGCGGCTGCGGCTGCACGTCTACCCCCACCTGGGCGGGACTCAGTTGGCCGCGCTGCGGCCCTCGCAGGTGCAGGCCTGGCTCAGGGCACTCCAGCAGCGGCTGGCCCCCCGCTACGTACGCGTGATCTTCGCCAACCTGTCCGCCGTCCTGTCCGCCGCGGTCGACGACGAGCGCCTGGTGAAGAACCCGTGCCGGGCCGCATCGGTGCGCCTGCCCAAGCTCGATCCGACGCAGCTGCAGCCGTGGGTGCCGGACGAGGTCCTCGCGGTCCGCCGAGCGCTTCCGCCGCGCTTCCAGCTCCTCACGACCCTGGCCGCCGGCTGCGGGCTGCGGCAGGGCGAGGTGTTCGGGCTCGCCGTCGAGGACGTCGACTTCCTGCGCGGCGTCGTGCACGTCCGGCGACAGGTGAAGCTCCTGTCCAACCGACAGGTCTACGCACTCCCGAAGGGCCGCAAGGTCCGGGACGTGCCCCTGCCGGAGTCGGTCGCGCTGGAGGTGGCGGCCCACCTGCAGCGCTTCCCGGCCGTCACCGTGGAGCTGCCCTGGGAGGCAGTGTCCGCCGAGCCTCGCCCTGTCCGGCTCCTCCTCAGCACCCGCGAGCAGACGGCGCTGCAGCGGAACTACATCAACGCGAAGGTTTGGAAGCCCGCGCTCGCGGTGGCCGGGCTGGAGCCCAACCGTGAGAACGGGATGCACGCGCTCAGGCACTTCTACGCCAGCGTCCTGCTCGACGCGGGGGAGAGCATCCGAGCTTTGGCCGAGTACCTCGGGCACTCCGACCCCGGCTTCACGCTGCGGGTCTACACGCACCTCATGCCGGCGTCGGAGGAGCGGACGAAGCGAGCCGTCGACCGAGCCCTCAGCGGGGCTGCGGTCGACGGCTCGATGTCGAGTGCACCTGGTGTGCACCAGGGGGCCGGCTGACCTGCATCGCCGCAGGTCAGCGACCGGGCTAGCTCAGATGTCGTAGTAGAGCGAGAACTCGTACGGGTGCGGTCGCAGGCGCAGGGCGTCGATCTCGACCTCGCGCTTGTAGGCGATCCAGGTCTCGATGAGGTCGGCGGTGAACACGCCGCCCTCGAGCAGGAAGTCGTGGTCGGCCTCGAGCGCGTCGAGCACGGCGTCGAGCGACGCGGGCACCTGCGAGACGTTGGCGAGCTCCTCGGGGGGCAGCTCGTAGAGGTCCTTGTCCACCGGCACCGGCGGCTCGATCTTGTTGCGGATGCCGTCCAGACCGGCCATGAGCATCGCCGAGAAGGCGAGGTACGGGTTGCTGCTCGGGTCGGGGCAGCGGAACTCGAGGCGCTTGGCCTTCGGGTTGCTCCCCGTGATCGGGATGCGGATGCAGGCCGAGCGGTTGCGCTGGCTGTAGACGAGGTTGACCGGCGCCTCGAAGCCGGGCACCAGGCGGTGGTAGCTGTTGACCGTCGGGTTGGTGAAGGCCAGCAGGGACGGCGCGTGGTGCAGCAGCCCGCCGATGTAGTAGCGCGCGGTGTCCGAGAGCCCGGCGTAGCCGACCTCGTCGTAGAACAGCGGCGAGCCGTCGCTCCACAGGCTCATGTGGCAGTGCATGCCGGAGCCGTTGTCCCCCATCACCGGCTTGGGCATGAAGGTCACCGACTTGCCGGCCTCGTTGGCGGTGTTGCGGATGATGTACTTGAACAGCATCATCTGGTCCGCCGCCAGCAGCAGCGAGTTGAACTTGTAGTTGATCTCGGCCTGGCCCGCGGAGCCCACCTCGTGGTGGCCGCGCTCGACCTGCATGCCGGCCTGCTCGAGCTTGACGGCCATCTCGTCGCGCAGGTCCGCGTAGTGGTCGGTCGGGGAGACGGGGAAGTAGCCGCCCTTGGTGCGCGGCTTGTAGCCCAGGTTGCCGCCCTCCTCCTCGCGCCCGCTGTTCCACGCGGCGGCCTCGGCGTCGATCTTGTAGAACGTGCCGTTGGGCTGGGAGTCGAACTGCACCGAGTCGAAGATGTAGAACTCCGCCTCCGCGCCGAAGAAGGCGGTGTCGGCGATGCCGGTGCCCTTGAGGTAGGCCTCGGCCTTCTTCGCGATGTTGCGCGGGTCCCGGGAGTAGGGCTCCAGCGTCAGCGGGTCGTGGATGAAGAAGTTCATGATCAGCGTCTTGCGGGTGCGGAACGGGTCCAGCTGGGCCGAGGTCGGGTCCGGCAGCAGCAGCATGTCCGACTCGTGGATCTGCTGGAAGCCGCGGATCGACGAGCCGTCGAAGCCGAGCCCGTCGGTGAACACGTCCGCGTCGAACGACCCGACCGGCACCGTGAAGTGCTGCATGACGCCCGGGAGGTCGCAGAACCGGACGTCGACCATCTCGACGCCCTCACTCTCGATGTAGGCCAGGACCTCGTCGGCGTCCTTGAACACGTGGCGTCTCCAGTTGTCGAGGGTGGTGGGACCGGCGACGACGGTAGCCAGAGGCTGTGAAAGCCGGGTGTCTCGCGTGTTTCCCAGTCGTTACGCGGCTGTTCCCTGCAGGGACACGGCCGTCCTCAGCAGGCACGTGCCAGCGGGCGTGGATAGCCTACGGCGTGGCGCGCTGGACGGGGACCTGGCTGACCGGCCCCGGCTCGGCCGGGGTGCAGCTGCGCGACCCCGACGACTACCGGGGGCGTCGCCTGGGCCTGCCGGAGCGGGGTCCGGGCTCGGCCGCCGGCCTCGGGTCCGGGGCGCGCGTCGGGGCGTTCGTCGTCGACGTGCTGCTCGCGGCGCTGGCGGGCGGGCTGGTCAACACGGTCGTCAGCAGCCCCACCGACCTGCAGCGCAACCTGGCCGGCTCGGTGGCCTTCGCCGTGCTGACCTTCTTCGGCATGGTCCTCGCCGGCCAGACGCCCGGCATGCGGCTGACGGGACTGCGGGTGCTCCCGCTCGCCGGCCGCGGGCCCACGCTCGGCCTGCTGCCCGCCGCCCTGCGCACCGCTCTGCTGCTGACCTTCGTGCTGGCGCTCGTGGTGGACCGGGACGGCCGGGGGCTGCACGACCGGGCCGCCGGCACGGTCGTCGTGCGCGCCTGAGCTGTACGCCCGGGAGCTAGCGCATCTTGCCGCGCGGCATGCGGCCCCCGCCGGGCACCGGGCCCTTGGGGATCGGCAGCGGCGGGGCCATCGCCTTCAGCTTGCGGTCCAGCACGTTGACGTCCTTCGGGGCCACGTTGCGGGGGAGCTTGGCGAAGTGCTTCTCGAGGCCCCGCAGCGGCACCTGCCCGTCCCCGTCGCCGACCAGCACGTCGTACACGGGGACGTCGCCGACGAAGCGCGCCAGGCGCTTCTTCTCGTTCACGACCAGCCCGCGGGCCCGGCCCGTCGTGCCCTCCCCGACCAGCACGATGCCCGGCCGGCCCACGACCCGGTGCACGAGGTCCTGCTCACGGGTGAAGCCGACCGCGGGGGTGACGCGCCAGTCGCCGCGCATCCCGTTCAGCACCGCAGCGGCCGCGCCGACCTGCCCCTCCACCTGGCCGAGGGCGTGGCTCTGGACCCGCTTGCCGAACACGACGGCGCAGGCCAGCAGGCCCAGCAGGATCCCGAAGAACCCGAGGACGAACGGGTGCCCGACGAGGATCCCGATGAGCAGGAGCAGCACGAAGGGCACGAGGAACGCGGCGGCCAGCAGCGGCACCAGCCGCGGGTCGGCCGCCCGGGTGAGCGTGAAGGCCTGGCGCAGCGACGCGAGCCGCTCCTTGCGTCCGGCGCGCTTCTGCTGCCGGGCGGCGGCGGCCTGCGCCTTCTCGCGCGGAGACGCCTGGGAGCGGCCGGGGAGCCCCGGACCGATGCGGCGGCTGCCGCCCGTGCGCCTGGTGCCCCGCGCGGCGCCCTTCTCCCCAGACATCTTCTCCGCAGCCATGGGCCCAGCCTAGGCGGGAGGGCGCTCCCGCTCGGCCAGGCGCTGGGCGGTGATGCGCGCCATCTCCTCCACGGTGGGGGCGGTGCCGCCGAGCGACGCCGGCACCCACCAGGTGTCCTGCGGCCCGCGCGGCTTCCCGGCGTACGTCGAGCGCGCCTGGTCCAGCAGCGTCTGCATGCGCGCCTTGAGCTCGACGGTCCCGGAGGCCGGGTCCACGCGGGCCGGCAGCGTGAACGGGGCGCCGATGACGATGCGCACGTCGGTGCCGCGCGTGAGGTCGGGCTTGTGGCTCTTGGTGTAGATGCGCTGGCCGCCCCACAGGATCGTCGGCAGCAGCGGGACGCCGGCCTCCAGGGCCATGCGCACGGCGCCGGTCTTGAACTCCTTGAGCTCCCAGCTCTCGGAGATGGTGGCCTCGGGGAACACCCCGACGATCTCGCCCGCCCGCAGTGCCTGGACCGCGACCCGGTAGGAGTCGGCGGCCGCACCGGTGCGGTCGACCGGGATGTGCCGCATCCCGCGCATCAGCGGCCCCGAGATGCGGTGGTCGAACACCTCCTTCTTCGCCATGAAGCGCACGAAGCGGCCCGCCGGGTCCGCCGCGAGCCCCGCGAAGGTGAAGTCGAGGTAGCTGACGTGGTTGATCGCCATGACCGCGCCGCCGGTCCGGGGGACGTGCTCGGCGCCGGTGATGTCGAAGCGGATGCCGAGCCCGCGGAAGGCCAGCTTGGCCGCAGCGACGACCGGGGGGTAGACGAGATCGCGCATGGGGGCACGCTAGCCCCCGCCCGCCGCCGTGCCGTGCCCCGCGCGCACGTGCTCCGCTGCGGCGAAGGCGGCGCCGGCCTCCCGCCACGCGCGGGCGCGGGCCGCGTCGCGGCTGCGGCCCGCCCAGGCGTTGCGCCGGGCGGCGCGCTGGCCACCTGCGGGCAGCAGGGCGAGGGAGGCCGTCTGCCAGAGGGCGGCCAGGTCGGACGGCGGGCGCCGGCGCGGCGGGAGCTGCTCGTGCACGGCCATGGCGGCCTCCTGGGGCGGGAGCCCCACCCTGACCGCGCAGCGTGGCGAACAGGTGACCGCGGTGTGAACTGCTGCCCTCAGCCGCCGGCCGGGGCGCGGCCTGCGAGCGCCTGCTCGTACAGCCGCCCGGCGCGGTAGGACGAGCGCACCAGCGGGCCGCTCATCACGCCCGCGAAGCCGATCTCCTCGGCCTCCTCACGGAGCTCGACGAACTCCTCGGGCCTGACCCACCGGTCGACGGGGTGGTGGCGCGGGGAGGGCCGCAGGTACTGCGTGATCGTGATGAGCTCGCAGCCCGCGTCGTGCAGGTCCTGCAGGGCCTCGCTGACCTCCTCGCGCGTCTCGCCCATGCCGAGGATGAGGTTGCTCTTGGTCACCAGGCCGTACGCCCTGGCCTGCCGGATCACGTCCAGCGAGCGCTCGTAGCGGAAGCCGGGGCGGATCCGGCGGAAGATGCGCGGCACCGTCTCGACGTTGTGCGCCAGCACCTCCGGACGGCTCGCGAACACCTCCGCGAGCTGCGCGGGGTCGGCGTCGAAGTCGGGGATGAGCAGCTCGACACCGGCGCCGGGGAGCGCGGCGTGCACCAGCCGGACCGTCTCGGCGTACAGCCACGCGCCGCCGTCGGGCAGGTCGTCGCGGGCGACGCCGGTGATGGTGGCGTACCGCAGCCCCATCGCGGCGACGGACTCGGCGACGCGGCGCGGCTCGTCGGTGTCGTAGTCGGCCGGCTTGCCCGTGTCGATGTTGCAGAAGTCGCAGCGCCGGGTGCACTGGTCACCGCCGATGAGGAAGGTGGCCTCGCGGTCCTCCCAGCACTCGTAGATGTTGGGGCAGCCGGCCGCCTCGCAGACGGTGTGCAGGCCCTCGCGCTTCACCAAGCCCTTGAGCTCGGTGTACTCCGGGCCCATCACCGCCCGGGTCTTGATCCACGACGGCTTCTTCTCGATGGGCGTCTCGGCGTTGCGGACCTCGAGGCGCAGGAGCCGCCGCCCGGCCGCCAGGCCGCTCGGCGCTGCAGGGACCGCGGTTGCGGGGCTGGACGCGTCCTGGGTGGTCGTCACACCCGTGGCCAACGCCGTGAGGCCGCTGCGGCTTCCGGGCCGAGCACGGCCTCGAGCGCGTCGTCCTCGCCCGCCCCGCCGGGGCGCACCACCTTGGCCGGATAGCTGCCGAGCACCTTCAGGGCCAGCGCGGCGCTGCGCAGCTCGTCGACGACCGCCTGGGTGCGCGGGTCGGCGAGGTTGCCCTCGAGGTCCAGGAAGAACAGGTACTCGAACGGGCTGCCGGGGCGGGGCCGCGACTCCAGCTTGGTCAGGGAGTGGCCGCTCTCGGACAGCAGCGCCAGGCAGCGCAGCAGCGCCCCCTCCTCGTGGCGGGTGACGAGCACCAGGCTGGTCTTGCTGGGCACCCGGTCCGGGACGCGGACCGGCTCGCGGGCCAGCGCCAGGAAGCGCGTCCAGTTCTCCGCGCGGTCGGCCAGCCCGCGGCGCAGCACGACCAGGCCGTGCGCCTCGGCGGCCTCCGGCGAGCCGATCCCGGCCCAGGTCGGGTCGCCCTGCTCGGCGACGACCCGCATCGCCTCGGCGGTGTCGAAGACCGTCGTCGGGACCGCGCCGGGCAGCGTGCGCAGGAACGCCACGCACTGCTCGAGGCCCTGCGGGTGCGACAGCACGCGGGTCAGCTGCCCGAGCGGCACGTCGCGGACCGCGGCCAGGCAGTGGTCGACGCGCCACGTCTCCTCGCCGACGACGGACACGTCCGCGGCCTGCAGCAGGTCGTAGACCTGGTTGATGCTGCCGGCGGTGGTGTTCTCGATGGGCAGGAACGCCAGGTCGCACCGGCCCTGCGTCAGGGCGGCGACGACGTCCGCGAAGCCCACGTGCCCCTCGTACGTGGCGGCCTGCCCGCGCCCCGCCAGGTGCTTCTGCGCCGCCAGGTGGCTGTACGCGTACGGCACGCCCTGGAACGCGACGACCAGCGGGCGCTCCGAGGTGCCGGTGAGCTCGGCGACCTGCTGGTCCACCGAGAACCCGATGACCTCGCGGAAGACCCGCCGCACGAGGTCCTCGGACACCCCGCGCGTGCGCGCCACGGCGGCCACCCCGTCCAGCACGGCGCGCTCGCGCGCGACGTCGCGCACCGGCGCCTCGGTGCGGGCCTTCGCGGCGCCGACCTCGGCGACGAGCTCGAGCCGGCGGGCGATGAGGTCCACCAGGGAGCGGTCGACGCGGTCGAGCTCGCCGCGCAGGCCGTCGAGGTCGGCGGGCAGGGCGGGCTCGGGGAGGCTGGCGTCGGGCACGCGCCATCTTCGGGCACGCCCGGCGCGGCTAGCGTCAGGGGGTGAGCACCGAGCGCGAGCTGGTCATGGTCTGGCGGCGCACCTCGGAGGCGGAGCTGGACGTGCTGGAGCGCGACCCGGACGCGGCGCCGCTGCTCATGGCGGACAGCGAGCCGCAGGAGCTGTTCGACGTGGGGCGGGCCTGGCACGCGGTCCACATGCTGCTGAACGGCACGCCCTGGGGCGGCAGCGGCCCGGCCTTCGACGCGGTGCTGGGCGGCACCACGCTCGGGGACCCGAGCACGTACGAGCCGGTGCGCGCGCTGCTGCCCGAGCGGGTGGCCGCCGTCGCCGAGCACCTGCACGCGCTGCCGGGGGAGCAGCTGCGGCCGCGGTTCACCCACCGCGCGTTCCGGCAGGCCGAGGTCTACCCCGACGTCTGGGACCAGCCGGACGTGCTGACCGCGTTCGTGCTGCCGGCGTACGAGGCGCTGCGGGCCTTCTACGCGCAGGCCGCGGCGGCGGGTGACGGGGTGCTCCTGCGCCTCACGTAGCGTCCGGCGCATGGACCTGCGCATCTTCACCGAGCCCCAGCAGGGCGCGACCTACGACGACCTGCTGCGCGTCGCCCGCTGCACGGAGGACGCCGGCTACGACGCGTTCTTCCGCTCCGACCACTACCTGGTGATGGGCGACGGCGACGGCCTGCCCGGCCCGACCGACGCGTGGGTGACGCTGGCCGGCCTGGCCCGCGAGACCTCCCGCGTCCGGCTCGGGACGCTGGTCACCGCCGGGACCTTCCGGCTGCCCGGGCCGCTGGCGATCACCGTCGCGCAGGTCGACGCCATGAGCGGCGGGCGCGTGGAGCTCGGCCTCGGCACCGGCTGGTACGACGACGAGCACACCGCGTACGGCATCCCGTTCCCGCCGCTCGCGGAGCGCTTCGACCGCTTCGAGGAGCAGCTGCAGGTCGTCACCGGGCTCTGGGGCGCCGACGGGCCGTACAGCTTCGAGGGGCAGCACTACCAGCTGCGCGACAGCCCGGCGCTGCCCAAGCCGGTGCAGTCCCCGCTGCCGGTGATCATCGGCGGCGGGGGAGCGAAGCGCACGCCCCGGCTGGCCGCGACGTACGCCGCGGAGTTCAACATGCCGTTCGCGTCGCTGGAGGACACGACGGCCCAGTTCGGCCGGGTGCGGGAGGCCGCGTCGGCGGCGGGCCGCTCGCTGGTGCTGTCGGCCGCCCAGGTGCTGTGCGTGCGGCGCGACGAGGCGGAGGTCGCTCGGCGCGCCGACGCCATCGGCCGCTCGGTCGACGAGCTGCGCGAGAACGGCCTCGCGGGCACGGTGTCCGAGGTCGTCGAGAAGGCCGCCCGCTACGGCGCGGCGGGTGCGTCCCGGCTGTACCTGCAGGTCATGGACCTGTCCGATCTCGACCACCTGGAGCTGGTGGCCGCGCAGGTCATGCCGCAGCTGTAGCGGCCAGCGCCGGCAGGTGCCGCTCCAGGACCGGCAGCGCCTCGTCCGTGCCCACGTCGCGCCCGAGCTCGGCCGACAGGCTCGTGACGGTCGCGTCGGCGATCCCGCACGGCACGATCCGCCCGTACGCCCCGAGGTCGGGGTCGCAGTTCAGCGCGAAGCCGTGCATGGTCACGCCCTGCGCGACCCGGATGCCGATCGCCGCGACCTTGCGCTGCCCGTCAGGGGTCCACACGCCCGAGCGGCCGTCCACGCGGCCGGTCGGCAGGCCGAGCTCGGCGCAGACGTCGATGAGCACCTGCTCCAGGCGGCGCACGTACGCCACGACGTCGACGGGGTCCGCCAGCCGCACGATCGGGTAGCCCGTGACCTGCCCCGGGCCGTGCCAGGTGATCTTGCCACCGCGGTCGACGTCCACCACGGGGGTCCCGTCGAAGGGCCGCTCGTGGGGCTCGGTGCGGCGACCGGCGGTGTAGACGGGCAGGTGCTCCAGCAGCAGCACGACGTCCTCGCCGCCCGCCACGACCTGCGCGTGCACCGCGCGCTGCAGCGCCCACGCCTCGTCGTACGGGACGGTGCCGAGCCGGCGCAGCTGCATGGCCTCAGGCTAGGCGCCGTACGGGGAGCCGCTGCTCGCCGTCGGCGGTGACCCGCCAGGCGGCGGCGCCGTCGCGGTCCGCCACCGCCTCGGACAGCACCCCGTCGACGTAGTGCAGCCCGACGCCGTCGTCCGCAGCGTGCCCGGGCTCCAGGGTGCCGTCGGCCACCAGCCGGCGGTAGAGCGGGCGGCGCTCGCCCTCGCTGTCGTAGTGCGGGCAGGTCGAGCCCTCGACCAGGCGCAGGCCGTCGGTCCAGGCGCGCAGGCGCGGGCCGAAGGAGTCCGTGGTGCCGCCGCTGGTCCAGCACAGCGCTCCCGCGCTGACGCCGGCGAGCACCACCCCGGCGTCGTGCGCCTCGCGCATCACCTCGTCCAGGCCGTGCAGCCGCCACAGCGCCATGAGCCCGGCGACCGAGCCGCCCCACACCCACACGAGGTCCTGGGCGAGCACGTGCGCGCGCAGGTCCTCGACGTTCGGCATGGGCAGCAGCGCCAGGTGGCTGACCCGCTCCTCGCGGCCGGCGAAGGCGGCGTACCAGCTCGCGACCGTCGCGGCGTCGTCGCCGACCGCCGTGAACACGCCGCAGACCCGGGGCCGCTCGGCGCCGGTCAGCGACAGGGCGTGCTCCAGCAGCGGGCCGGGCCGCAGCTGCCAGCGCTCGTCGGGGGCGAGCCCGCCACCGCCGCAGGCGAGCACGTGCCGCGTCATGCGCCCAGCTCCTCGAGCACCGCCGCCGCGGCTCTGCGACCTGACACGAGCGCCCCCTGGATCGATCCCGAGTCGCGGTGGTCCCCGCAGACGTAGCGCCCCGGGCCCAGCCGCACCGGCTTGCGGAAGCGTCCCATCGGCGGCGCCTGGCTGGGCAGCGCCTCCGGGACGTCGTACGCCCGCACGTGCTCCCACGCGGACGTGTCGACGTCGTACACGCGCTGCAGGTGGGCGCGCACCGCCGGCTCGGACGCGTCGCCCGTGACGATCGAGCTCGAGACGAGGTGCCGCCCAGGCGCGTACGACGGGGCGGCGTTGGTGAGCACCACCGTGTTGACCACCGGGCCGCTGCGCTCGCCGTCGAGCACGATCGCCGGCTCGCGCACCGGGGGCTCGGGAGCCAGGTGGTAGTGCGTGGTCACACCGTTGAGCGCCGGCACCGGCAGGCCGGGCAGCAGCCGGGCGGCGGCGGAGGGCCCGGTGGCCACGACGACCGCGCGGGCCCGCAGGTCGTCCAGCCGGCCGACCGGCTCCCCGAGCCGCAGCACGCCGTCCGGGAGCGCGCGGGCGAGCTGCGCGGGGATCGCGCCCATGCCCGCGGCGGGGACGCACTGGGTGCCGAGCGCGAAGGACCGCCAGACCAGGTCGAAGAAGCGGCTGGACGTGCTGAGCTCCTCCTCGAGGAACACGCCCGCGAGGAAGGGCCGCAGGAACCGCTCGATGACC
>Ga0210040_10005645_pt1 | contig 15864 bp, 5 predicted proteins | sample CryGeyCG12114_NA_FD_185462 | JGI IMG/M metagenome (GOLD analysis project Ga0210040, IMG submission 185462) | Groundwater microbial communities from aquifer - Crystal Geyser CG19_WC_8/21/14_NA (SPAdes) (version 2) | ecosystem: Environmental > Aquatic > Deep subsurface > Groundwater | place: USA... | reverse complement strand
AGTCTTGAAGGCTTTTTGGGTTGTATACGAAGTTATTTTCATACAAAAATATGTCAATTGGGTGAGAAAAAATAATTAACAAAAAACTTTTCGTCACGTACCGTTGCTGTTCTTGTGTATCTCTTGCCAACTTTAAAATGGGAGGAGATACTAACTTGTAGAACAATAGTTTTCTGTTCTATCCATACCACTAACTTACTAACTACTGCTGCAAAGTAATTAGTAAGTTAATTATTAATTGGGTGTGAACACTCATGGAAACAGATTGCAAGCAATTATAGTATGCACATAAAGAGTCCATTGTGTGAAAATCAAGAAACTAACTAAATGAGTTGGTGTAGGTTTTAATCTATAGTTCTTTGTACTTCCACTAGATTGGGCCTACGATAATTTTTTCTGCCCTGCTCATCTTTGTTCATATTTGGCATTATAAGTTTTGCGTAGGTTAAGTTAGTTGAAACATTCTCACTTGTTTATAGGCTTGGTAAAATCCATTAGGATTTGACTTGAGTCATTTGACATAACAAGGGTTTTGTTTCTTGCATACATCATTGTTTCTCAGTCAGTCTGTCTGTATGCTGCTACAAGTTGGAGGGAATAATGAGTGGCACCTGATTGGCCTTAGCACGAATTCAACTGTGCATATCAACATTCTAATCAAATATAGTTTCTTAGTTAGTTACATGTTACAAAGTCTACCTTGTCAGGCTCATTTATTAGCAGGCAGGCACACAGCTGCCTTAAAAAGGTGTTTATTCTTTGCGCATACAAATTAAGTCCGTGTGCCATAATAAGTTCCCAGTCACAAGCTTGTTAATGAGTAGGCATCCAGGTTAATGTATGCAACTGACGTGTCATTATAGTTTTCAAGTTTATATTGCAAAAGTTCAATGTCAACTTTCAGGGTTAATAAGTTCCAGAGTGAACATGGTTTAGCTTTTTTGAGAATCCACCTTGTTTAATGGATTTACATTGACGTTATCTAGTTTATGGAATTATCCGAGTTTACATTTATTATCAAGTGCAATTACACACACTATTTTTGTGTTACATAGCATCTTTTAACTGATAATAACTTGAATCGCTGGAATAATTTTATATCCAGTTGTGTCTGGTTCATTTTAATATATACACTCATGTATGATTGATTGAAGAGAGAGAATCAGAGTCAGAGTTCAAACAAAGTGAGGTGAAATTAGACATTATAATATAGACCTACTTTTTGCACCGTTATAATCTATATGATTTAGTCAGCCAGGAGACTTGCTATATAACATTACTATAGTTAAATGAAATGGGATGCCATAACACGAATGGAATAGATGATACTAACAAAATAACTACTCCATTACGTGATGGGAGATGACGTGATATTATGCTAACAAGTGGTTGCTGATGGGTGTCCCATTATTATGCGGTTCTGAGGCTTCCACTGTCACTTTTATTATTATACTTTGAGACCCTTGGGGTTACTAGCTAATAATCTGGTGTTGCATTGCGCAATTTGAACCCTTTCATTTCATGAATTATTGCACATAGCATTTCGGTGCAGCAAGAATGCTAGTGAAATCCTGAGGAATGCATAGTTGATTTGAAGTGCATGTGGTGAAAAAAAGTAATTGTTCGTGGCACCTCAGGATTGTATTGCTTCAGTTAGTTAGTTGGTTCGTAACTTTGAGCTTGCAAAACTGAAAATAAATCGTATTCAGCAACTCGTTGGTATTAGAAGCTAGAGCTAAAATAAATTTCGCATTTACGGTGCACCCATCACTTTAGTAAGATTCACAAGATATGATCAACACTTGGAAAGCTTCAGCGTATTGATTACGTTACGTGTGACATTTGTGATGAATCATGCATTTGCGATGCAGCTACAAATGAGTCGAGTGCACCTCTCTGGATACAATGATATACATTTCTGCTATGTGTATAGTGTATGTGTGTGTTGTGTAGTCAATGATGCACAGTCAGTCAGTGGTTAATGAAAAGGCGATGGGTGAAATGAAATGATTACTAACTAACTGACTAACTAACTAACTGTGGTAAAGGTTGAGCCAAACTAGTAAGTGATAAAGTCATGTCATGAGTTCAAGAATAAGAGTTTATTGTTATGCATCTATACGATCATACACATTATTAGTGCCGTGGCCTCATGCATATGCATTCTCACGCGTTCAATGTTATTCAATAGGATAAGCAAGTTAGTCAGTTAGTTATATAGTTACTAAGTTTTTGCCATTTTTCTTTCTCTTGGAAAATAATAATTTTCGCGCACAGTTATTATTCCTTCCTTGGCAAACAAAGTGAATTTGAGAAGGGTTGTTTAGAAAATTAAGACTTTGCAAAACTAGTTCTCTCTGAAAAATTGATACGGCGTGTGAATTGGGGAAATCTGATGTGCGGAATTCGTAAACTTGAGGAAGTATTCAACCAAGGCGGGACCAAGTGAACTTGTGTGACAAAAGCATTATCCCACAAGGTTACGGCAACTCATCATATTTCGACTGATGATATTGAATACCTACGAAAGATAAGAAAAAATAATAATGTGGACAACAAGTGGTTTGAGAACGTTTGAGAATAGTTTTTTGATACCGTGAATTTTTTATCGTATTTACTTAATACGTTTGGCAACGTGATAACATGACGGTGGAACTCATTAGTTAGAGGGAACACATGATAGTATGTAATCACCACTACTACTACTAACTAAATGCATTAGGAACTATTTACTTTTTCAACCTACCAAATGGAAAAATTAATGGGAAATCCAGTGTAGTTCACCTTCTCACACTCATAAGGTTCACAAGTGCCAATTTTTAGCTCTAAACTAGTGTCTTGCCCCTTACTTTATGCTCAGTTAATCTCACCAATTACTTTACGTACATTCAAGTCTCAAGTGCAAATAACTCTTTTGTAACTAAAAAGTTCAGTTTAGCTAGCTATAGCTGGGAGATAAGAGGAAAAAAATTCACACCAACACTCCACACATGATTCAGCTTCCATTATTTGGGAAGAAAGAACAGTTTTAGTTTACACATTACACACATGGACCAAATCATTGTTGTTGTTACTAACATGTTGTAAAGTGGGATGATTAAGTGGAACGCTTTGGAGCATAAAATGAACCGTTTGACAAAAGCTTTTTGAACTGTTGTTAAATTTGGTGGCTAAACAATTGCGTACCAAATGTGTTAGCTCCCTAATTCAATCATAAAAGTTATACACCCATGCATGAAATGATGGGAGACCCAAAGGTGCTAATCAACCAAGAGCCCTTGGTTTGTTCCTCGTCTGTGGAAACGCATGCATCATCTCAATTAGAGGAAGTGCTGGGCATTCCTCATGATCACACATTTCTTGACTGTGAGAAAAACAGTGAGTGTGAGTACATGACTGGAACTTTTAGCAAGTCAGGGGCACCAGAAGACGACGAACTCGCCGTTCAACACGAAAATGTACAAATCCCTCCTCAGGAATGTGCAACAATGATAGCAACAATAAGTAATAGTGGAAGTGGCAGTAGTTGCACGATGATCAGTGAAATGGAAAATTCACAAGGTCTAACAGAAACAGACTACAGTAAGCCTAGTTAGTAGTATAGAATTACGTGTTGTACAGCAATACTCCCTTGTGCAATATTATGATTGTGCTGTGTCCGTTTCCCATGATGAGAATCTGTCAAAAGTTGATTTGACAATAAAAGGCTTATCATCATCTCCCTTTATGTTATGCAATCTTTGTAGTGCTAAAATAAATGCTATTCATATGGTTTCCTAGAAAAATAAGGTTTAGAAGTTGGTTCATTGGCAATAGTTAGTTACTTAGTTAGTTAGGTGTTTCTGTTTGTATTCATTTCAGAGGGGGGATCAATTTTACTTGCTACATATGCCAGTTGTAGTGCTAAATGATGATTTGCACAGTCAAATATGACGTGATCCGATAGCCATTTAGGTAATTAGTCAGTCAGTTGTCAGGTAGAAGTTAGTTAGTGTTGATAATGATAGTTTCTCCTGCGATGGGCTTGTGTGGCTTCCACAGCCAGGTCAAGTTGGTTGAGTGAACTTCTTACCGAATTTCATTGCGGCAAGGATAGAATGATTCCGTACAAAAGTGGCGAAAATAAGAAGGCTTAAGTTTTTCATTCATTAGGTTGTTGGCACTCATGAACTATCATGCTATGGTTTTCTGTGCATTCAAAGGAATGTTATCATCCGTATCGTTAAAGTGAACCAAGGATGATGATTGAAAAATTTCTTGTGTATCATGAGCCATTCCTTTTTGCTGCTAAATCTAGTCATAAATGTTTGGACTCATCACTTCCACTTCCGTAGTTAGTTAGTTATAGTTAAGCACAGAAGCGATTTTTAGTCACTCACTCTATCAGTCCTAACTGACTGGTGCATTTTTGCATGTCATCATTAACAAGAGTGAGTGAGTGAGTAAGTGAATGGACGATTTAAGGGATTTTCTCTTTCCTATCTGATTTTTTTGGCTACCAACTGTTCACCTGTTATACTCTCTCGGTACGGGGTATTCTGTGGTTTTCAGATCAATTGATCTGTTACACAAATTGTGGTTTCTGTTCAGTAATTTACTGTCAGTTGGAATCAAGTGTTGATCGGAATATGATAATGTTACGTTGAGATGAAGTTGTTGGTTAATATCATATGCATGTAGTATGGGCATTGCTAGCCACGTTTTCACTGCTTCCTTGGCCCAATTTAGACAGTCACTTCACTTGGAATGCAGAGTCGCCTTAAAAGTCAGGATAGTGTGCCTAAACATTGCAAAAACATGTTGGTGACTAATGTGGGCAAACTAAACTGGATGGGCACAGTTTTTTGGTTGCACCTAACTAACTAATGCAAGATTTATTATTACGGCTGCTTGTTTTTTGCTGGTCTTGTTTTCTTTACTGAGGTTCCTTATTGTGTTGTAGTTTGTTGTCGTGTTGCAAACGACGTTTTGGGAAAGACGAATTTAACTAGCTACAGATGCATGTCAAGTGTTGGCTGGTTAGCATTTAGCTATACAAACTCGTTGCATTCTAATACCAACAGAGCGCTGCATTATAGTATGCATAATCTATTATGAGATACTATCGTGTTGAGTACAAGTAGTCCTAATGCTTTTCTCACTGCATGCTTATGAGAATGGTCGTAAAAGTGAGAACATTTTGGGTCTTCCTTTTGCACCCTACATGGACACAGAGCACATATGATGCATGAAAAACATTATTTAGAAACTCATATTTACATTTATTACGTATGACATGACGTTACACTGTGCGAGGCCAGGTAACTTACAATTCATTCGTGCAACTGGGATGACGAAAACTATTCCACACTCTATAGTCTCAATGAAGTGGATGAATGTGTAAGAATAGCCGAAGAGAAATGAACGTGACCAAGCAGAATGAGTCAGTGTAAACTGTATTGTGTACGGAGGGTAGGGATGTATGTAGTTTTAAAAAAGTGTTCTCAACAGTCAGTGTCGACAGTCAAAATGAATCTTTTCAAGTGGTTCCCCATTTTTTTCTCGTTATTTTGGTCGCTCATCTTCAGTGCTGGCCAGGCAGGCAGTACCTTACAGTTTTCATGTAGAAGGGGAAAGAAGTTATACAGAGTAAATAGTGAACATGTATGAAATGGATACAATGGCAATAATAATACATCTAGTTGTGTATAAAAGATGTATTCATCTTGTTTAGATCTCACTGACTGACTGACTAGCCGTATGACTTGTTGATTTTACCAATAATACTTACTTAATCAGTTTTTAGGCAGTTGGGCTTGTCTCATGTTCCTGTCATGTGTGAGAAAATTAAAGAGGTGTGAGGCACCCCTATTATTTCCCCCCCTCAAAAAATTTCATTTCAGCTATGGATAAAGGAGTCTATTAACTAACTAACTGACTAACTTATAAGCTAAAGGGATGAAATGGCAATTGTTCACGTCTTGGGTTACATTCAACACATGGAGCTAGTTGACTATGTACAATCGGTACCCCAGAGTGTAAAATATGACTCGTTAAAAATCAGTTTACTCATCATTATTATTATCATGCAGATCAGGCAAAGTCCCACTTTTTGAGCATTAAGAAATTTTAGAATACATGTTTATAATGCTTGAGGTGAGATAGGTGAGCTACCTGTGGATCTCATTATAGGATTCCTCATTTAAGATTTAAGTTTTTTTAGCATGGCATTACCAGCATATTTTGTTGAGTTATTATGTGGGATGCAAGCTAGGTAGTAGCTACGTTTTGGTTCTAGTGTAGATTTAAATTTTTAAGCGTTAAGAATATTTTAGTCGCTTGCATGTGATAAAAATCTGAAGTTTAATTTAGGTGTTAATCGCTAGAAGCAAGGCGTGCTTCTGCACAAGTTTTCCGTTTTCTTTGATCACACATAAATGAGAGATTAAAATGGTTTAGGTGACTCTTTTGGGTAAAACCTCGTAATTTTAAACAAAAGGTTAAACGATGAGTATAAAGAGTGCTTAACAAGTTCTAGTTAATTGTTTCACTTACTCACTCAGTCCGTATTTAATTTACTTTTGTAGTTTTGCTTGAGGGCTCAGGAATACGTAAAGCTGGCTTTATGATGATTGTCAATTTCCTTTGGCTTTCTTTTTATAATTCAGCTAGAGCTTGACTCCATTGAAATAAATGCGTTTCACATTAACCAACTGGTTGGAGCATGGGGTTTAATTACGGCTTTTGTTAAGGTGGTTTAATTCTGTTGTTTGATAATAATTGCAGCTTCTGTTTGAAAATATATTGTTAGAGCAGTTGTAAAATTCAAACAAAAACCCAATAACTGCCTTTTGAAGCAATGGAAAGTTTATAAAACTGATAGAATCCTTAAAATTTGCCACCCAGCATCTCATGGACTGATTTTTAATTATTACTTTTCGGCATCGTTTATACCAGCCTTGTAAATTGGGAAAGGTCACTCACATACATTTCATATCTTTATACATTTTATGACATTAGAGCTATACTTCTCAGCCTACACGTGCACTATTATGTTTGGGTGTACATTTTATTGTGCAGAATGTTTCCCATAGACCACACCGTTAACTTCCGTAAATACCGTTTTCGTACCATACAGCCAATAGTTTGTCTTTGCTGTAACGCAACAATGTTACAGTTGTATGACATGAAGCTTATATTACTTGAGTAACCCAAATACATCGTCTCACTTCATCATTCATTTATATCATCAACAGAACCTTTGTGTCAACATTTTCAAACAGGCGTCTCAATTCATATACGGCTCTCATATTCCATTTGTGTGTCTGCGATTACCAAGAATTGCTTTCATATAATACTTTCCACACTCATTCATTCATTCTTGCACCACAAATTGGTAAAAATTAGTTTCCATTTCTGTAACGGATAATTTTTTCGTTTTCTGACACTAACGTACCCAAATATGGAGCAATATGAGACGCTTAAATCATATGATTTCTTTGTACTATTTAGTATTAAGTTTTGAAAGCTTTCACAATATTTTTGCCTTTGTAATGCAACTGAATTATTAAAAACCTTCACAACTGACACCGTCCACTAATGATTATTTTTATCCCTCAATTCCAGGTGGCTCACCTAAATCCTTGTCATCGTCCTCTTCATCTGCCACACTAGAGGGAAACAATCCCACAGACTCCGCAATGGACAGCTCCACAGATTTGCTTCACCATTACCATTGTATGCCACCCACATTTTCCCGGCTACCTCCAGACGGTGATGAGTTCCCTAGTAGCTGGTCAGACGAACAACAAAGTCACAATAACGATTCCACAGGAATTCCATACCGAACCAAAAGGAGTTCAAAAATGGGGAATACCTACAATATCATTGATGACAACGAATGTACACCACCACCTTTGCCAAAATGCGGTCCACCTCCAGTAGACGATATCTGCTGTAGCAATAGCGACAAAGGACCCCCTCCTTTGCCATGTGCAATTCCACCTGTTCCTCCAAGAAGAACAATGGGTCGACAAACTAGCATGGAAGATAATAAAAAGAAAATTTTGGAGCCCTCAAATGCCAAAGGAGCTGTTGAACCCAGCAGGAAAAGTGTGAAAGACAAAATTGCCATGTTTTCATCCCGCAGTTCGAGCAGTGAAGATTCTACTGATTCAATTGTACCTGCTCCCAATCATCGTGGACTTTTGCCCTTGTCAACATCTAGTCTTACTAACAAAGGGTACCGCTCTACTGCTGTGAGCAAAAGCTCTGATGACTTTCTCGAAGATGGGGTGATTTTACTGCCTAATGGCAACACTGGAGCCCCACCATATGATGGGAAACTGGGGAGAAGTGCAATAGACTTGTCAAGCGGGACCGCTGGTTTGAGGAAATCGTCATTGGATTCCACCACTAAGTTGAGTCAATACACCAGTAGTAGCACTACCAATGTGACTGCAGCTCCTTCTGCCAGCGAAACCAGAGGCTACAAGTCACCAATGTTTCCAGATGAGGATAACGATAGTGGTGGGCTTGGTAAATACAAAAGTCCGTTCCAAGAGCGCTCACAAAGCATGATAGATGTTGCGGAGAAGCCAAATTGTTACCAAGCTAAAACCATCCCTGCCAACTTGTCCTACATAACCGCCCGACCATTTTCCACATTCTCGCTTATGGAGCAACGACGTAGGGGTTTGACCAAACTCAAAGGATTGGTCATTCCTGATGTTTGTTCTACTACTACAAGTGATACCAACAAGTCTAATGATGCTAATGCTATGATGAATGGTTCAAAAAGTGTGGCCGACTTACCCACGATTGTAAGCAAAGATGTAAGCCAAGTTGGTCCCCGAAAATTGCCACCTTCAGGAAAAAGTGCAGTTGCCCGAACGGAATCTTTGGACCGTGTGAACTCAAGCTACAGATATCACAGCTTATCTTCATCCACACAAAATACCACTTATGAGAATAAAACTAGCATTGGACGAACCAACAGTAATGGGTACAAAGAGGTCAGCAAGGAGTATTCATCAAATGCGATTCCTAAATATTCACCAGCATTTAAAAGAAGAGTTGTTTCTACCTATGAGCACAGTACTAATAATAATGTAAAAACATGGACACCAGAACCCAAGAGTTTGGAAAGTGTTACTTCGCCCAAATCAGACTCCAGTTTTGAATTCTCGTCTCCTTCTCCTCCAGCTGCAGGTGAACGAATTATATCTTGTCATCGGATTCAAACACGACTGGACGAGCAGCCATCTAAAAATAATGGATGCGTGAACACAAAACGCAGGAATTCTGGAGCCGAAATTCTTGTTACTAATAATAACAAAGAAAGCATTCAGCAAAAATATTCCCCAAGTAGTGCCACTACTACTTCTGTTCCAACGAAAGGTCGAAATGGGAAACTTGAAGATAGTGATAACGACTCTGCGGTCAGCTCCAGTCGTTCGTCCATTTCGCATGAATTATCCCCTCCAAATTCTCCGACTCCAGAACGGTCTTCGGGCACCCCAGACTTATTGGACTCCAGCAATGGATTGGGAAATGAATCCGAAGACTCAAAAGATGAAGGATGGAGGATTCTAAAAGCCCAAAGTGTAGAAGCCATAAACCGAAAGAATGTACTTACGTCTGCAAAGTTCAGCAATGGAGTGGTGAATCGGGATGATAGTTCTAGTGTGAGCAGTAGTAATGAGAAAAATCGAGATGAAGACGAAGAAGATGCTGGGGATGCAGATGCAGAAACGGAAGATACTGAATCTTCTTGTTCAGAACTGGAAGTGACAAAAATTCGAAATAAACGGATTTTAAGCTCATCATTGTCAGCACAGAGACGCCTCTCTTCTTCAAATGCAGCTACACGGAAAAATGATACGGAAGAAGAGGAGGAAAACGAAGCGATGCGGCCTTCACATTCTGCACAGTCTTCTGCTGACATGGGAGACATGATGATCGTTCCAAATTTGACGGAAAGTCCGCTTCAAGCCATTTATGACATGGAAGTGAAAATGGCATACATCAATGAAGTATGTGACGCACTCCCTGGCGGAGTAAATAGTGACAGCATGAGTCGATATTTTGCACGTAGAGATTCAGAAACTACAGTAATTGAGCGAAGAATTCCGGAAAATACTACGAAAAGCATTGCCACCAGGAAATTCTCTTTTGATAATACAAGTACTACTACTGGAGGCAGAATTTCTGGACCCAACTCTAATACAGGGGAAAGACGCATGCGAAATCGCAGCAGTTCAGGAAATGACTCGGATTTTTCATCCAATGTCTCATCAGGAAGTAGTAATCCCGCACATAATCAAATTATCAACGAGCCCACGGTACCAAAATACAAATTGTCGGATGACAAATGGTCCCTACTTGAGAAAAAGTATTCACGAAGCACATCTGCTGTGAATACAGTGGGAACTGTCCCCAAGGAAACAGTAACGGTGCCAGTTGGAGTCCCCAAGATCGTGACCAGTGCTAGTGAAGTGGTGGAAAAACGGATTGAAAAGATGATTGGCGATGGTGGCAAGAAGGTGAATAAGAGTACAGCAGCTATTCCCAGAGGAAGGAATAATTTCAAGTCGTTAACTGAGAAGTGGCAACAGATGGCGGAAGATCCTAAAGTAGCTACTACTGCTAATACAAGTCATTTAGTTGTTCCCAGCGTGACCAAAGCTGTAGAAGAATGTTCCCCTAAGAGTTTCACTGCAAAGAATCCCACTACTGAACATACTACTACGACTACTAAAATGATAGATACAGGGAAGAAATTAAATAACAAGGAGATGGAAGTGGATCGGGCTTGGGAAGAAAAAAGGCGGACCGAAAGATTGACTCGACCTGAGCCAACCGGTGTGAAAATTAACTCTACTAAACGCAGTATTAGTGTTAATGACATTCGAAGGGCGTTTGAAAAAGCTACAGAATCTGCTCCTGAGGATAGGAGTACTACTGATGGCACTCCAGCTGGGGATACGTTCAATACCAGCAATACAAATAGTGGAGCATGTAGCAGTCCATACAGTGGAGGGAGCAATATTAGCAATAGCAATAGTAGCAATGGACTGAATACGGGACCAGCGTCTACTACACCAAATAGCAATGATGGGAAACTTGGATCCACTGTGGGTGGACTAAATTTGCCCAGTGCACACTTTCGGGTCAGCTCTTTTGATAGCACTACAAGTGAAGAGAGTAGTGCTACTACTCCTGCAGGCATGTATGGGTCTTCAAATAGTCTTGTGAGTTCAGCCCCTAGAGATCCATATGGGAGCATTACTTCATTGGCCTCGTCTACCAGTCTTATTTCACCTCAGGTATGTAAATAAAAGCAATCCTGAAATGCTCGCAAGGTGTGTCTTACTAGTCTTACTATATGACAAATGTGCTGTTTTTCAACTTAACGATATTATATAAATGAAATGGTTGATGAGAAAATATAGAAGGGGGAAGATGATGGTAGATGTCATGTACCATCACCATTTTGTTTGCTGATGCAATGATAGATTTGGATGTTGGAAAGCATTATAAAATACTATTATAATGATGTAGAAATGCTAGTTCAAGCATAGAAAATGAGTTACGGAATTCTGAGGGAGTAAAATGCATGGTTAGAAAAGTAATAAAATCAATCAATCATGGTTTAGTGGTGAGATTAATGATAGTGACACCGTGAGTCTAGATTTTAGGCGGTAAGTTGGATTGAAGAAAATGTGATAATCTTTAATGGTGCGTGTAGTGTCGTGTTTGGAATCTTCACACGCGCAATATGGAAACCATAGAGGCAAAAAGTGCAGAATTGTAGGGTTTGGAGTTTACTTGTTTGTTTTCTACATTGCGGTTGACCAAAAAATCGATTTAATGTGTTTGAGAGCCAAAGATTTTAGTTAGTGAGTGCTTTCGTGAATGGTAGGCAGAAATATTCAATAATCAATGCTATTCAGCCGATATTTGTTTTTCATATTGCAAAATAGTGAAAGAAACTTTTTTAGGGGAAACAAGAGAAAATTTGACGTTTGGGGAAATGTGAGATTCGTAGAGATAATAGTAGATAGATGTTTCAAGTTTGGTTACTTATTTATTTATAATCCCTTTGAACTTTAGGCAGATGATTTAATCACGAAGTTAGCTTTTCCAACGTTATTTTGTGACGGTTGCATGACGAGGAATGCACAAAATCTCATTATGCTAAATCTTTATAAAAACTTACAGTATCCAATCTCACAGTTTCTTGTTCAAAGAGTTTAACACGACTTGTGGAAACTTCATTCTACTTAATCCTAATGATCCGTGACCTTTGCCATATTCATGGGCACACTGAGGGAACAACTACAGTTAGCCTGTGCTACGACTTATGAATGTTCATAGTATTCCAATGTTTGACATAGTTTTCATTTGTTTTGATAGGAACTTCAACAATTGATTGATGAGGCGAATCAATCGTTGGAAGAAGCAGGGACGCCTTCACATGAAGTCTCTGTGGTTATACTTCATCGGGAATTCATCGGTGGCAGTCTGGGTATCACTTTAGCTGGTGGAGCAGACTATGAAACCAAAGAAATAACGGTGAGAATTTAAAAGTTTTGAATCGAATCCCCTATTTTATAACTTAACAAAAATCATTTTTACACTGTTTTCTGTTCAATTTAGGTTCACAAAGTTATCACAGGCAGCATAGCTGATAGAGACGGACGAGTTCACCGAGGCGATCGAATTCTATCAATAAATGGCAAAAATACTAAAGGACTTACTCATCGTGAGGCTTTGAGTTTATTGAAGGTACAGTGGAGTATAAAAATATCATTTAACTGTTGAGTGACTGAAAAACTAGTTATAAAAAAATTAAATGGATTATTGGTATTTCTAGGCTCCAAGAACAGAAGTAGTTCTGGTGGTATCACGTGGAAGAGCGGCTTCAAATGGTTTTAAAACGATTGACGAAACTTCCTCCACACTAGACAGAGCTATAGAGCCATTGATCAATGGGAGTTTAGCTGGACTGCTGGAGAATGATGAGGAAAACCAATATCGATGGGGATCATTGAAAACTGCTGTGTTGGTCAAAGATGGAGCAGGTTTGGGATTCAGTTTGGAAGGTGGTAAAGGATCTATTCATGGAGACAAGCCATTAACTGTAAAGAAAATTTTCATCGGTATGTGTATTCTTTGAAATATAAAATGAAATGTTGTTTACTTAAAAATGTGATAATTGTGAACGTTTTGATCTTTATAGGAGGTCCGGCAGAAAAAAGTAAACAATTAAAAGTCGGGGATCTCATCACTTCAATAAATAATGTGAACATGGCGAGCAAATCTAGGACTGAAGCTTGGAATTTTATGAAGAAAATTGGAGATGGCGAAGTGAAGATTACTGTTAGGTCCCCGCTTACTTAAAACCATATTGTTATTTTTAATAGTTAATGTAATTAGTAATTTCTATACGCTCGCTACCTGCATATCTGTATATATATTTTTTTGCGTGTGTGACCGAGTTCTTGTAGGGAAAATTCTAGTTGAACTGCGCTTTTTTTGAGAAACTGTAGTGAGGGACGAAATTGATGCTGTACTCATTTGTTTAGCCAATGTTATAACCCAAAGCGGATGAGGAATTTGAATGTCCAGTGAAAATGATGATGGAATGGCAGATCGATATGGATATGCGCACAATTTGTGAAGTCTTTTTACAAATTAAAGTCTAAAAAACTATAAAGGACATATGGCAAAGCACTGAAAGTTCACACGCACAATGTAGGGATGAATTATCGAGCTGAGCAAAAAGTGTGTGAAAGTTGTGTTATTCCGACATTTTTATGAACTATAAGCTTTAATTGAAAATATTGTATGGTGGTAAAAAATGTTAAAAAAAACTAAACATACGACTATATATCCAACACAGGCTTCCTAAAATTGAATGACGTTGCTTTTCCTGTCTGTTGACAATTTGGTGCCTGATTGTTTTGTGCAACATGGTATTTTAACTAAAATTTTTTAATATAACTTACTTACTACATGTTACAAGTCTTACAGGCATGAAATATAAGAATTTAACTTAATGTAACTAATGTTTGCATTTGCTCTTTTATGTACAAAAATAGAGTGACTGCATTGCAAGTTTGTTATGATTTATGGAATGGTGATGGAATACTGTTTGCCTTGAGTGATACCGAATAAAAATCGTTATATGAGTAAAAACTAGGAAGAATACCGAACTTATTTATTAAAAAGGTCAAACAAAACAAAAACATACATTGGTCTTAAATTAGACATTTTGTTTTTTCATCATCGAGAGTCTCGTCCTTCTTGCTACGGGGGAAACTGGGGAAAGACCTTTTTTCGGTGTTTTCTTTCCTTTTTCGGCCCCAACACTTTTCTTGGATTTAGGTGTCACACTTTTTCTCTCCTGTGATACTTCGGGTTCTTTGGCTGAAAGACTACTCTTTTTCGAAGGAGTGGTACTTTTCTTTTTAACAGTCACATTCTGAGGTGTTAAACTTTTCTTTCCAGCTGAAGTGATTGTCTTTTTAGGCGATAAACTTTTCTTTTTGGGAGTCATCGTGTCGTTTTTCTGCGGTGTCATACTTTTCTTTTTGGGGGTCATCGTTTCATTTGTCTGTGGGGACAAACTTTTTTTCTTCTTTCCAGTACCACTAACATCACATGACATACTTTTCTTTTTTAAAGGTATTTCAATAATTGAAGCATCTATTGAAGCTCTCTTTTGTTTCTTAATCGGTGTACTCTTTTCGGTTTCTGTAGCATTCAGCTTTTCTTCAGCTGAAGTGCGGTTCTTGAAGGCTTCAATAGGATATTCGTAATTGATTCCACATTCCTTTAGTTTCTTATTATGGGCTTTCAGCTGCTTCAACCTCTGTGTAGCATATTTTTTTACGTCTTCTTCAGTTCTGACCACAGAATTTTGATGATCAATCAATCGCTTCCTAGAGATTAGCTTTGGGTAATTTGTTTCGGAATAGTAGCGATTACTGAACATTTTTCCTGCGTCACTTGAGTACGGAATAAACTTGGCTAGAAAATAAAAGATTGTGTTAAACAGCATTTCATTATCAGATTTTTATATAACTTAATTTTCAAGTGTTTTGGTTTGTTGACCAGATTGATATAAAATTGACATGAAGAACATTCCTGGTCATAAACTTTACATGAGAAATAAGATCTCATTAAGATCACCACTTTCTTCTTTCCATTTAAACAGTTAGCAAAGTAACCGTACCTTTAACAAGTCGCTCAAACATCAAATAATTGTCCATACTTTGTGCTGCTATTTTTGCGATTTCTTCAAATTCAAACTCAACAAATGCGTAACCTTTAGACCTTCCTGTCTGCAAATAGTACAATCCGAATCAGCGATGATAAAATGAAAACTGATAAACAAATTTTAAAAATAGAATCGTCATCTCATATCGCTGTTTCATACACTTACTTTCTTTGATCGCCCAACCCTAATCTTAAGAACTTTTCCAAACTGTGAAAAATAATTTCTTAGTTCCTTTTCATAAAATCCATGGGGTAAATGAGACACAAGAACAATGCCGCGCTTATATCTTGCATCACGCACAGCATCACCTTTTTCCTGTGAACAGAAAAGAAAAGATTTGACTGTATTTAATTGAACAACTGAAGTGATTCTTCAAACCGAGTCGCACGCACGTCACTGCGGCGTTAGAAAGTGAAGATGCTCATCAGAGGCATGAACAATGTACATTATGAATGTGACTTCTCCTTCTCCTTGCTCCATTCTGATTTCCTTATAATGCTACTTGCAGTATTTTGGCCAGTTTTAAATTACCTTGATATCCTTCGCTGTTTTAACAGCATTGATCGAAGGTTCATCCCCAGAAGCAACATTTTTTTCCA
>Ga0210040_10005644_pt1 | contig 15864 bp, 19 predicted proteins | sample CryGeyCG12114_NA_FD_185462 | JGI IMG/M metagenome (GOLD analysis project Ga0210040, IMG submission 185462) | Groundwater microbial communities from aquifer - Crystal Geyser CG19_WC_8/21/14_NA (SPAdes) (version 2) | ecosystem: Environmental > Aquatic > Deep subsurface > Groundwater | place: USA... | reverse complement strand
GAAGCCCCTCCCGCCGCCGAGCCGGTGGACGCGCCTGAAGAACCGACTTCTCCGGATCGTCCGACGGAGCCGGTAGACTCTCCCGCGCCGGACGGGTCGCCTGCCCTTCCATCCCTCGACGCCGAGCCCGACGTCGAGCCCCCTCTTCCTACGGAGGATGCCGATGACCTCGCACCTGACCCAGATCCTGGAGCACATCGGGTTCTCCCCCCGCCTGCAGCAGGTCACCCTGTTCCAGGCCCTCTGCTCGACCGACGAGACGGGCGTGGTCGCTCAGGCGGGCACCGGCACCGGTAAGTCGATCGCCGCGCTGGCCGCCGCCGCTCACTGGTGGGAGAAAACCGGCCTGCCGTCGCTGATCGTGGTCCCGATGAACACGCTGCTGCGGCAATACATCGAGGTCGACGCGCCGCGGGTCGAGGAGGCGCTCGGCATCACGATCAAGTCGCTGATGGGCCGCAACCGCTACCTCTGCGACGCGGCGCCCGGTTTCGCGGGGGTCTCCCGCGCGCCGGACGAGGTGATCGCTCGCGAGACCGTGCTGTACCCGATGATCGCCTCCGACGAGCCGGTCACGCTGAACCCGGCCGACGCCGAGTGGTTCGGCTGCCCCGGCCGCGACGAGGGCTGCGACGCCGAGTCGACCTGCCACTACAAGCAGGCGAAGGCGGCGCTGGAGGGCGCCGCCATCATCATCACTAACGCCCACATCCTCGTGCTGGACGACCAGCTCAAGGCGATGGAGCCCATCGAGAAGAAGGGCACCTGCGAGACCTGCGCGGGCGACGGCTGCGAGCTGTGCGGCGACGGCGACGACCCGCCGACGGTCAGTTTCCAGCCCGCGATCCTGCCGGAGTTCGGCGCGCTGTTCGTGGACGAGTGCCACACCCTGGAGGACGTCCTCCGGGGCTTCGCGACCCGCTCCATCCCGCTGAGCGCCGCCGAGAGCATGGGCGCCTCTCTCGCGACCTGGCTGGTCAGCGCCAACGACCAGCACAAGAACGCCGTCGAGGTCTCGGCCAGCAAGGCGCTGGTCGAGCACCTCAAGGAGCTGTCGGAGTGGACCTGGCCGCCCGGCGAGAAGATCAAGAAGCACCACAAGGCGGCCAAGGAGTCCGCCTTCTTCATGCTGCGCCGCGGGAAGGAGAAGGCCTACGCCGAGAACGAGGCCGTACTTTGGCTCGACGTCGACCATCCCTTCGGCCGCCGCCAGGGCCGGTCGCCGAACCCGAAGCTGGTCTCCACCCAGATCAACCTCGCCGGGGGCGCCCGCCGCCTGCTGACGAAGGTCCCGTTCGGCCTGATCTCCGGCACGGTGCCCAAGAGCCTCCGCGCCTCGCTCGGGATCGCCGATGCCACCTTCGTCGACTGCGGCCACCCGTTCGACTACGCCAAGCAGGGCAAGCTGCGGATCTCGAAGTGGTCCGGCGCCTTCAAGGCGGTGAAGAACGCCCCCGAGCTCGAGGAGCACCGCTGGAAGGAGATGGCCGACGCCATCACCGAGGTCGGCGGCGGCGCCCTGGTGCTGTTCTCGAGCTACAAGGACATGGAGGCGGCCTACTACAAGGTCGGGAAGCCCCTGGAGTCCGCGGGGCTCGACGTCCGCACCCAGACTCGCGAGGGCGACCGCGGCGAGCTGGGGCAGTGGTTCAAGGACCACGGCAACGCCGTCCTCTTCGGCACCGAGTCCTTCGCGACCGGCTTCGACGTCCCGGGCGACGCGCTGCGGTTCGTTGGCATCTGGAAGCTGCCCTACCCCGGCCTGGACCCGGTCACGAAGGCGATTATGGCTCGCAACCGGCAGCGGTACGAGGACATGATGCGGATGAAGGTTACGCAGGCCGTCGGCCGCTTGATCCGCACGGTCGACGACACCGGCACGGTCTTCATCGCCGACTCCCGGGCCGAGCAGCTCATCGGGGACGACGACCCGATGCTCGCGCACCTCTCGGAGTTCACCCGCGCCGACCAGCCCCGGCGCCGCCGGGCGTGGGACGACGAGTGATGCTCGCCGTTGGCTTTATCGCCGTTCTCGCTGCCGTCGGCCTCCAAGAAGCTGGTCATGGCGGCTGGAGCCTGATCCCTTTCGTTATCGCCCTGTTCTGCCTCGCCAACGCGGACGACGAGTGACCCGCGAGCGGTGCCCTGAGGCCCTCTACGGGCAGCACGGGGAGCCGAACACCGTCGGGAAGTGCCCGTACTGCGGTGCCTTCCTCGGCCGCGAGCGCACCGGCCGCTCGACGCGCTCGTTGACCGACGCCGAGCTCGACCTGACGAGCTGGGACTCCCGGGCGCCGAAGGAGTCGCAGGACCCGACGGCGATGGACCGGAGCTTCGAGGACAACTACTACGACAAGTACGGATGGGAGGACTAATGCTCGCCCTGGGGATCATTTTCCTGCTGATCGGCATGGTGTTCGTGGAGAACGACCAGCACCTCATCGCCGGGGGCTTCTTCGCCGTCACCGTGCTTCTGTTCGCCGCCTACGAGGAGAGAAACTGATGATCAACCTGCACGAATGTGGTCACCCCGAGGTCATCATCGAGGCGGCCGACGAGAGCTCTGTCCTGAAGGTCGGCGACGCCGTGCTGGCGCCATGTCCGGAGTGCGGGGAGACCCCCTTCGACACCCTGGAGACCGAGCAGGCGCGCAACGCCGAGCTGCAGGCCGCGTTGCTCGCCCAGGAGCCGTACAGGTGGCTCTACCACTGGTCTCCGGCTGCTCGCCGCGGGCAGATCAATCGCTACGGCCTCCGGCCGGGCATGCGGCCGACGACGACGACAGAGAACCTCGGCGCCATGGCCATCTGCCTCGCCGACTCGCCGTCCTGGGCCTGGGCGCTGTCGGGGAACATGCGCTACACCCCCGCGGGGGAGTGGGATCTCTGGCAGACGTCGCTGGACCGCATCGTCGACCCGATCGTGATGGCGACGCCAGACCGGCCGTCGGGGCTCTACGAGCTCCGCACCGAGCACCGCATCTACAAGCGCGACCTGTGGCTCGTCGGCCAGAGGACCACGACGAAGGGAGTCTGATCATGGACGGACAGCCGATGCAGTACGGCAAGGGCGGCATCATCGCCCCGGGGACGATGGTCGTCGAGAACACGACCGGCGAGCCGATCATGATGAGCCGCGGGCACACGCTCATGAGCCTGGCCAGCTACCGGGCCCTCGGCGGCGCGAAGGGCGTCGAGAAGGTCTTCCCGAACAGTGACGTCGAGCTGGTCTACACCGCGGCCGACGTCAAGGAGTTCGGGAAGGCTTCGCTCGAGCGGATCCTGCAGCGGATCAACCAGGAGCCCCCGCCCGAGACCGTCCGGGAGGACGACCCTTCGCTCGGGCATGACGGCGACCGCTGATGCTTACCGACCTCTGGATCCTCACCCCGGACTGGCTGTTCTGGCGGGTCATCCGCCTTCTGGGGTGGGATCCAGAGGTCGTCCACGAGATCCTCTGCGAGAGTCTCGGCTGCCGCTGCTAGGGCCGGTAGTTGACGTGGACGTGGTCGTAGTGGTTCTGGGTGACCGACCCGCGATCTTCCATGATTACCCAGGGGCCCGTCGGCAGGTATCGGATTCGCTGCTGCCAGATGATGTAGTCGACGCCCAGGGCATTCCAGTTGTCGATGTGGTACTGCGCGATGGCGTCACCCAGGGCGGCGTCGTCGAGCACCATGTAGTCCAGCGCGTTGCCCGACGGGTGCCCCTGAGGATCGCGTGCGCTGGCCCGAGTGCCGCCGATGTCGATCAGGCTGGCGCCGGGCACGCTTCCGAAGATCCGGTCGGCCGCGCGCTGGGCGGTCGCTGACACCGGGCCGAAGGAGTTGTTGACGAACGCCTGGCCGCTGGTTTGCAGCTCGGGCTCGACGTCGTCCACGACCTCCTCCTGACCGACCGGGCCCTCGACGACCTCAGGCGCCGGGTCAACCGGCGCCGGGACGGGCTCGACCGCGGCCTGCGGCTCCACCGGCACCGGGGCGCCCTTGGGCATCAGCAGGTTGTCGGCGAAGTACAGCTTCTGCCCGGGGAAGATGAGGTCGCAGTTGCCGTTGACGACGTCCTGGTTCGCCTCGCACATCCCCTCCCACTCCGGAAGGCCGAGCTTGTCGATCGCGATTTCGGACATGGTGTCTCCTTCCGCGACGGTGATCTCTCCCGCCGCCGCCACTCCCGCAAGCGCCAAGGAGCCGCCCGCTCCGGCGGTGATCAGGGCGGCCCGCTGGACGTTCCGGGTGGTGCTGGTCGGCTTCCGATGCCGTCCGGGCATGCTTCTACTCATCTCGGTCGGGGGCGTGTCGCGGGGAAGACACGCCCACACTACCTGCTAATACGCGACCTACGCACATGTGACGTTATGCTTACGTGCGCTACCAGCGTAGTTTCGGGGGCGCTGACACAATCCCGCAGGAGGAGCACCATGGCCCGCTGTCCCGCCACGATCTGGAGCCCGCTCACCGAGGCAGGAGCCCCGGACGGTTATCGCAAGACCCAGTTCATCGTCCACTCGACGGGGACGATGGCGTCTGCGGCGGCCAACTTCAACTACTTCCAGCGCGGTGACGTCGTCGTCGAGTCGACGTTCATCATCGGCCTGACGCCCAAGGATCCGACGCGTCAGATCATGGATTCGACGGACCGGGCGGACGCGAACGGCGCCGCCAACAACCGAGCCATCTCGGTCGAGGTTGTCGGCGACGGTGTCGGGCCCTACACGCAGTGGCAGATCGACGAGCTCATCCGTATCGGCATCTGGGCGGCGCAGACCCATCCGATCGACCCGCGGATCATCCCGAGCGAGAGCGCGAGTGGTTTCGGCTGGCACGTCATGTTCGGCGCGCCCGGCCCGTGGACCTCGGTCCGCGGCAAGGTATGCCCCGGCAACGCCCGGATCAAGCAGCTCAAGGAGATCGTCTTCCCGGCGATCTTCCGCGGACTGGCCGCCGGTTCGGTCGCAGCCCGGTCGGGCTTCGCCATCATCGGCGCCATCCGCCAGTGTTACGACCGGCCCGGCTACGCCAAGGTGCTCGGCGCCCCGGCTGGCCCCGAGGTCATGACCTACGGCAAGGACGCCTTCTGGCAGGAGTTCGGCGGCGGCGCCATCTACGCCTACGCGGGCAAGGCCTTCGCGGTCTGGGGGGACATCCTGCGGAAGTGGCGCCAGATGGGCTCTGAGTCCTGGATGGGCTACCCCACCTCGGACGAGCTGAAGTGCCCCGACGGCCTCGGGCGCATGACCCACTTCGAGGGCGACGGTGCGGGCCCGGCCAGCATCTACTGGTCCCCGGCGACCGGCGCCCACCCCGTCCAGGGCTGGTTCCGCGCCTTCTGGGGCCAGCAGGGCTGGGAGACCGGCCACCTCGGCTACCCGACCAGCGGTGAGTACCGCAACGCCGCCGGGCAGAAGCAGCAGAACTTCCAGGGCAGCGCGCTGCGCCTGGTCGACGGGAAGGTCGAAGTCCACCCGCTGTGACCGAGAGCCTGAACGGTCGCCACCGCCTCCAGCAGGCGGTGGCGACCTACTCCACCGAGCCGAAGGTAAAGGCCGCCACTGCAGCCGGGGCTGGCGCCGCCGCGCTCATCACTCCAGCCATCATCGACGTCCTCGATCGGCTCTTCCTCGATGGTGACGGCCCTCGCACCGTCCCCAGCGTGTACGTCGCGCTGATCGGCGGCGCCGTCGTCGCCGGGTGCGCCTGGCTCGCCGGTTACCGCGCTCCGCACGTCGATCGGTGACGGACAGCTACACTCGGTCCAACCGACGCGCAGGAGCGTCCTCGACCCCAGGAGGTCACCCATGGCCGGACCGAAGCGCGGACCGATGGCCAAGCGCGCCGACGAGCGCGAGCGCCGCAACAAGCCCGACGGCGGCGACATCACCACCCTCGGCCCCGAGGAGCTCAAGCGGCTCCCGTTCGACGTCGAGACGATGGTCGAGCCGCCAGAGGCCCCGCGGCACTGGGAAGAGGGCGCCAAGCAGGTCTACGAGGCCACGCTGCGCGACCCAGCCCGGATCTGGATGGGCCCGGCCGACTGGGCCGTCCACTGGCTGATCTGCGAAGACATCCACCGCAACCTCGCCCCGCAGTACGTCGCGCTGTCCGAGGGCGGCCTGGATGTCGACACCGGCGAGAAGATCTCCGACTCCGTCGTCCGCGAGCGACTCCCCCTGAAGGGCGCCTCGCTCACGGCCTACACGAAGTGGTTCGGCATGATCGGCATCGGCGAGGCCTCGCGCCTGGCCATGCGCCGCGAGATCACCTTCCACGAGAAGCCCGCCGAGCTGGCCACCGTCAGCGAGCTGGACATCGTGGACGACCGCGAGGGCCTCTTCCAGGACGGCGGGCAGTGAGCGCCCCGACGGCGTCGGACTGGATCACCGCTGATCGAGACCACCGGGCAGACCTCTACCCGGTCGACGACCTCGTCGCCCACGAGATCGAGGGCGACGAGACCTGCGTCTGCGGTCCTGAGCTGTTCCACCTCGGCCACGGCAAGTGGCTGCACGCCCACCACTCCCTTGATGACCGGGAGTGCCTCGAAGACGAAGGGGGGTGATCCCCATCTCCCTCCTTCAGGACGACGTCGACCTCGACATGAGCAAGTTCGAGCTCGACATCGAGGCGACCCACCTCGGCCCCACCTGGGAGCCCAACCCGGACTGGGACGGCGTTCGCATGCTCGGCCCCTACGGCAAGTACAAGCTGCCCGAGCTGACGCTCGGCTATCAGGTCTGGGCCTGGGTCCGCGAGAACCTCCTCTCGCCGGACTCCAACGAGTACGAGCAGGAGCCGTTCGAGCCGACGTTCGAGCAGTACCGCTTCGTGCTCTGGTGGTACGCCGTCGACACCCGCGGGCGCTTCGTCTACCGACGCGGCGTGCTGCAGCGCCTGAAGGGGTGGGGTTAGTTGAACAGGCAAGGACCCTCTGGCCGCCGTCCTGGCCATCGTCGAGCTGCTCGGCCCGTGCCGCTTCCGCGGCTGGGCCGCCCGCGACATGGGCGAGGAGTACGGCTGGCGTAACCCGGCCGGGACCGACCCGGCCATCCGCCGCGGTGACCCCGTCGCCGAGGAGAGCCGCAACGCCTGGATCCAGATCGCCGCCGTCACCCAGGAGCAGACCCAGAACACCATGGGGCTGTTCCCTGCGCTGCTGTCCGAGGAGCTGAAGGCTCGGGCGCACATGAAGGACGACAACATCGGCATCCGCAAGGTGTCGGCCTTCAAGGGGCGCCGGAAGATCCAGTCGGTCACGTCGAACCCAAAGGCGCTGGAAGGTGGTCGCCCGACGTTCGTCATCAAGAACGAGACCGAGCACTGGATCGAGACGAACAACGGCTGGGACATGGACCAGGCGATGAATCGCAACGCCGCCAAGTCCAAGGGCGGCGCCGCGCGCGTGCTCGCGATCTGCAACGCGCCAGAGCCTTCCGAGGAGTCCGTCGGCCGCCGCGAGCGCGATTCCTACCTGCGAGAGATCCAAGGGCTGTCGCCGAAGACCGGCGTGCTCTACGACTCCCTCGAACTGCCCGAGACGGTCCCGCTGTTCCCGCCCGGCGTCGAGGACATCGCCGACTCCGAGACGATGGACCAGGTCATCCTCGAGCACCTCATGAAGGCGATCAACGTCGTCAAGGGCGACTCGTGGTGGCTGGACGCCGAGCGCCTGGCCTACGAGGTGCTCGACGGCTCGACGCCGGTGTCGGTCGCGCGCCGCTTCTACTTCAACCAGGCCATCTCCCCCGAGGACGTCTGGGCCAACCCCTTCGCGGTCGACGCCGCCGTCGACCCGATCGCGGGCGTCCAGCGCACGCCGACCGCGGACCCGATCCGCTGCGGCTGGATCGTCCGGCCCGACGAGCCGATCGTCATGTTCTTCGACGGCTCGAAGAGCGACGACGCCACCGCGCTGATCGGCTGCCGCCTGTCCGACGGCTACACCTTCGTCATCGGCGTCTGGCAGGCCCCACCGAAGCGCGGCCGACGGTCGGTCTGGCTGGCCCCCCGCGGCGAGATCGACTCCCGGGTCGACGAGGCCTTCGAGCGGTTCGAGGTTGTCGGCTTCTGGGCTGACCCGTCGCACACGAAGACCGACGAGGGTGACCAGGGCTACTGGGACGCCATGATCGACGACTGGCACCGCCGCTTCAAGGACCGGCTCATCCACTGGGCCGTCAAGAGCGGCCTGAATCCCCACTCGATCATGTGGGACATGACCAGCCCGGAGCGCACGAAGACCTTCGTCCACGCCGCCGAGCTCACCGTGGACGAGCTGGAGCGCCGGGCGCCGGATGGCACCTGGGCCCCGACGTTCAGCATCGACGGTCACCCCCGCCTGCTCGAGCACATCAAGAACGCCAAGCAGGCGCCCGGCACGCACGGCGTCAGCCTCCGCAAGGAGGGGCGCGAGTCGCTCCGCAAGATCGACGCCGCCGTCGCCCTGGTCGGCGCCCGACTGCTGCGCCGCCTGGTGCTCAATGCCGAGCCAGAAGAGGACGAGCATGGCGGCTGGGCCTACGGCGTCTAGGATGACCCCATGGTCATGAGCTGGCGGTCGGTCATCGGTCTGTGTGTCGACGACTTCCCCAGCTTCCTGCGGCAGCGAGGACATGCCCAGGAGATGGACATGTGGATCCGCGGCAAGCAGGGCATCGGCGAGGAATCGGAGTCCGGGATCTACGTCCCGAACCCCTACCGACAGACCGACGAGCACGTCGACCTGTCCACCCGCTCCTACACCCCATGGGTCGGCCTGGTCATCTCCAGCCTCGCCCAGACCATGTTCCTCGAAGGCGTCCGGCGCGGCGGCGCGCAGGAGAACATCAAGGCCTACGAGGTGTGGCAGCGCAACGGCTGGGACGCCAAGCAGGCCTCCATCTACCGCGGTGCGCTCGGCCATGGCATCGCCTTCGCCTCCGCGCTCCCGGGCAAGGATCGCCTCACCGGCGCCGCCATGCCGAAGCTCAAGGCCTACTCCGCGCTGACCATGGCCGCCTGGTTCGACGACGACGAGGAGGAGTTCCCGCTCCACGCGATCGAGGCTAAGCCCTTCCGCGAGCAGGACGGCAACTTCGGCTGGCAGGTGAAGTTCTACGACGAGTCGGCGGTCTACTACCTGACCTGCAAGGGCAACGGGTTCGAGAAGAAGGACTGGATCCCGATCTCCTACGAAGAGCACGACCTCGGGGTCACGCCGATCGTGCAGTACGCCAACCTGCTCGACCTCGATGGTCGAGCCACAGGCGAAGTCGAGCCGATCATCCCCGTCGCGCGCCGCATTGACCAGGACAGCTACGACCGGCTCATCGTTCAGCGCTACGGCGCCTGGAAGATCCGCTACGTCACCGGCTTGGTCAAGCCGAAGGACATGACCGAGGAGCAGTACCGGCGCGGCCTGCAGGAGCTGAAGGTCGGCGACATGCTCGCCTCGCCCAGCCACGAGACGAAGTTCGGCACGCTGCCCGAGACGCAGCTCGACGGCTTCATCGCCGCGCGCGACGCCGACATCCGCGACCTCGCCGCGGTCACCCAGATCCCGCCGCACCACATGCTGGGCACCACCCCGCAGATGCAGCCCGAGAGCCTTGCATCGGTCAACGCCAGCCTCATGGCTCGCTCGCTGGAGCGCCGGACGTCGTTCGGCGAGACCCACGAGCGCCTGTTCCGCCTGGCCGCCCTGCAGCAGGGCAACATGGCCGAGGCGCAGGCCTGGGACATGCAGGTCCGGTGGCGCGACTCCGAGACCCGTTCGCTGTCGCAGACCGCCGACGCCCTCGGCAAGGTCGCCACGCAGCTCCGGGTGCCGGTCGAGATGCTGTGGGAGCGCATCGACGGCTGGACCGACAGCGACACCAAGCGGGCCAAGGATCTGCTCGAGAACGGCACCATCGACCAGCTCATCGCCGACTTCGAGAAGAACGGCCTGCTCGGCGAGGGCGGGGCGCTCGGGGAGAAGGAGCTCGCCGGAGCCGGGGCATGAGCGAGTGTCCGTGCCCGTGCCACCAAGACGCTGACCACTGCGCGGTTTGCGTCAACGACTACGCGGATCTGTGCGCGGCGGAAGAGCGATGACCGCGCCCGTCGACTTGGCTTCCCTCGACGAGGGGCACCGCGCGCGACAGGCGCAGAACGCCGTCGCCACGCAGCGCCTGGTGGCCCAGCTCTTCGCGCAGCTCGTCGACCCGCAGAACATCACCCAGAGCGCCCCGCGCTGGCTGCAGCAGTCGATCATCGCCATCCTCCGTGGTCGGCAGGCGAGCTGGATCCTGGCGGGCGCCTACGCCACCGCGGTGCGCCGCCTGCAGGTGCCCGACGCACCCGACTTCGCTCTGCCGCCGTTCGAGGCCCCGGACCGCGAGAAGCTCATCCGGTCCCTGATGTACACCGGCCCCGGCAAGCTGGCCGTCGACTTGGCGAAGACACCTCAGCCGGGCCCGGAGCCGGACCGCGAGGATCCCACCGCGGACTTCCAGCTCTGGGACCGCCAGGTGCAGCAGTACGAGGAGACAATCCGTGAGGCTCCGGCGCGCGCGGCCATGACGGCGTCGGCCGCCGCCTACCGGCACGTCAGCGACGGCGGTCGAGACCTCACCCACCGCATCATCGCCGAGGACCCGGTGGCCGTCGGCTACATGCGGATCACCCGGCGGCAGCCCTGTGCCTTCTGCCTCATGCTGGCTAGCCGTGGGCCGGTCTACAGCGACGACTCCTTCGACCAGTCCGACCCCCGGTTCACCGGGCCCGGCGAGTCGAAGGTCCACGACTCGTGCGGCTGCTCGCTCCGGGCCATCTACGGCAGCAAGAGCTCCAAGCACTGGACCGAGACCGGCCGCGAGGCCGAGAAGCTCTGGATCGCTGAGGCTGCGCGCTACTCCGGCCGCGACGCGATCAACGCCTTCGCGCGCGCCGCACGGGCCCAGGGGCTCGGCGATCTCAACCGTTGGGGCCAGCAGGACCGCTGAGAAGAAGTGGGGGCCCTCCCCCAGCACGCCTAAACTGGGAGGGCCCACCGCTACCGGCGTGCGCGGTCTTTGCGGTTTGCAGATCTTTGGTGGCCACCGCAGATCTGCTGACGGTGGCCCTTCGCTGTCCAGGCGCCTGGCGTTTCTCGGCATCGCACCGTCGACCGCCAGGCTACGGCACACTGTAGGCTAGCACCACCAGGCCGCGCCGCGGTCTCGACAAGGAGGTACTCATGACCGACCCGACCCCGGCCACGGTCCAGCCCGACCCGCGGCCCGGTTCCCGCCCCGTGCCCGCGACCGACGCTGGCTACTGGTCCGACATGGACCACGCCGGTGAGCCGCGTCCCGACGGCGGCATCCCCTGGCAGGATCTCCGCGACGGCGCGCAGCGCAAGTCCCTGCGGACCGCCGAGCTGCTGCCGGTCGACGTGAACGGCGACCGCGAGCAGGAGCCCCCGGGCCCCGTCGGCAACGACGCGACCTGAGGTACACCGGAGTCGCACTCCGGCATACGAGGCCCGACTCCTGTGAAAGAGGAGTCGGGCCTCGTTGCGTCGTGAGGTACTCTCGACGTACTCGACGCCGTAGGCGGCGTCCTGATGCCCCTAGGAGGGCCGCGTGGCCAAGGACAAGTCCAAGCTCACCGAACTGCCCAAGCTCGAGGACTGGAAGGCCCCCTGGGAGGTCGACGCCGAGGGCAAGGAGATCGCAGTCGAGGAGCAGGAGATCGACCAGCCGCGCCTCAAGAAGTACCTGTACGGCCTGCTGGGCGACAAGCTGAAGCTGCAGAAGGACGTCGAGGAGACCACGACCCGGGCCGAGGAGCTCGAGGACAAGGTCGCCAAGGCCGCCGACCCGGCCCAGCTCACCGCCCTGCAGGAGGAGGTGGTCAAGACCCAGAAGGAGCGGGACGACGCCGCCACCGCCGCGAAGAACAACCAGGGCTCGGCCCTCGAGGTGCTGAAGCTCCGTGTCGCGCTCCGCAAGGGGCTCTCGGAGACGCAGGCCAAGCGCCTGCTGGGCACCAACGAGGAAGAGCTGGAGCAGGATGCCGAGGAGCTCCTGGCCAGCTTCGGCGGAACGGGAACGGGCGCCGAGGGCGAAGGCGAGGGGGGAACCATCCGCACGACCCCCCGTCGCAACCTCCGCACCGCGGGCGACCCGAACCCGGACGCCGAGAAGGACAAGGAAGAGATCGACCCCGACAAGTGGGCCCAGGAGCAGTACGCCGTCCGCAGGGGACGGCGCTGAGCCCGGCCCCCTCGGGGTAGCATCTGATCAACAGGCGGCCCGCAGGTGGGATCCCTGCCCGAACCACATGCCACTCGAGACAAGGAGCACCCACCGTGGCTGTCCTGAAGGAAAAGTCCACCAAGATCATGCCGTACCTGTTCCCCGTGATGGAGCAGACGAGCATCCTCTCCCTCCTCTTCACCCGGGTCGACTCGAGCTACTTCGAGTCCAGCGCCGGTGACAAGGCGCTGATCAAGCTCGGCAAGCTGCGGGCCGTGGCGCGGAAGTACAACTACCGCGACCGCACCGCGCCGATCCGCACGGACGACATCCGTGGTGGTGAGTCCATCGAGGTGAAGTTCGGTGGGCACGCCTACAGCGCGACCGAGCTGACCGACGAGCACCTGACCATGGACCCGGTCGACCTCGTCACCGACGTCGTCGGCCCCCAGGCCGAGGCCGTCGCCGACGACATCGAGGAGGACATCCGTCAGGCGTTCAACTCGCTGCGCGCCAAGCTGACGCTGACCTTCAACACCGGCGACGACCCGTACGACTTCGCCGTGGACGCCATGGCCGAGCTGTCGGGCTTCAAGGTCGCCCCGGTCGACGACCGCTTCTGGCTGGTCGGGTCCAACGTGGCCCGCGACGTCCTGAAGAGCGACCGGATCACCCGGTACGACTCCGCGGGCCCGTCCAACGAGATGGCGCTCCGTCGGGCCGTCATCGGCGAGCTGGCCGGTCTCCGGGTCGTCCAGGACCTCTCCGTCGACCCGAACTACTCGCTGGTGAGCTCGCAGACCGGCATGCTCGTGGCCACCAAGGCCCCCGACATCCCGCCCACGGGCGCGGTGTCCGGTGCCAAGATGGCGCGCAACGGGACCGAGCTGCGGCACATCATCGACTACGACAGCCAGTACCTCGTCACGCGCTCCATCGTCTCGACGTTCTCCGGCATCACCCCCGTCTACGACGAGCGCAAGGGTGGCCGGGGGTCCGACAGGATGGACCTCAAGGAGTACGCCGACGGCGTGCTGCCCGTGTCGGTCCGGTTCGCCCGGGTCAACTACAACGGGACCAACGCGCAGGCCTGATCCTCTGCCAAAGGGGTCCACCCCAACGAACGCCCCGTCTCCCCACCTTGGGGGGCGGGGCGTTCGTCTATGCTGACCCCATGGCGTTCATTCCTGTCGAGCTGACCAACGGCGACGAGACGCGAGTCGCTCAGAGCGCCGACGAGGAAGCGCAGCTTCGATACGACGGCTGGGTCGCCACAGGGGCAGCGGTCCCAGAGCCGATCAAGAGCACCGATCACAGCAAACTGACCGGCCGTTCCTCTGCCGACTCCCATCCGATGACCGCCATCACCGGTCTCATCGACGCCCTCAACAGCAAGCAGGGCACAGGCTCCTACGCCACCACCGCGGCGCTGAACGAGGCTATTGCCAGTCTGCAGACGGCCCTGAACGGCAAGCAGGCCACGGGCTCCTACGCCACCACCGCGGCGCTGAACGAGGTCTTCCTCAGCCTGCAGACGGCTCTGAACGGCAAGCAGGCCGCGGGCTCCTACGCCACTGCCGCCGCTCTCCAGGCTGCCGTCGACCGCATCGCTATCCTCGAGGCCGGAGGCGGCGGCACGACCCCGCCCGCGGCCACCGCCCCCGGGCAGGTCACCGGCCTCACTGCAGGCGCCGCCACTCAGACGACTCAGCCCCTCACCTGGACCGCCCCTTCCGCGAACGGCGGCTCGGCGATCACCGACTACGTCGTGCAGTTCAAGCGCAGCGTCGACACCGCCTGGTCGACGTTTGCCGATGGGACCACCGTTGCCACGTCGGCTACGGTCACCGGCCTGTCCGCCGGGGTGTCCTACGACTACCGGGTGGCCGCCGTCAACGCCGTCGGCACCGGCACCTACTCGACCACCCGGACCGCCAGCACCACTTCGGCGCCCACGGCCACCGTTCCCGGACGGGTGGCCATCCCGACGGCGGGCACCACGACACAGAACAGCCAGCAGCTCAGTTGGACTGCACCCGCCGACGGCGGCTCCCCCATCATCGACTACCTGGTGTGGTTCCGGCGCACCATCGACGCAAGCTGGACGGCCTTCGACGAAGGCACCAGCGTCAACACCTCGACGACGGTCATCGGCCTGTCCGCAGGAGTTTCCTACGATTTCGCGGTCGCAGCGATCAACGCGGTGGGCCCCGGCGAGTTCTCCCCGATCCGCACCGTCACCACCCAGGCAGCGCCCACTCCTCCTGGCCAGGTCATCGGCCTCACCGCAGGCACCGCCACGCAGAACAGCCAGCCGCTCACCTGGCAGGCTCCGACGACGGGCGGGGCGCCGACCGACTACGCGGTCGAGTTCAAGCGCAGCGTGGACAGCGCGTGGAGCGTCTTTTCCGACGGTGTGGGCACCGGCTTGTCGACCACCGTCACCGGCCTGTCCACGGGCATCTCCTACGACTACCGGGTCCGCGCGGTCAACTGGGAGGGTCCCGGCGCCTACTCGACCACCGTCACCCGAACCACCGCCGCGGACACGCCCACGACCACCGTTTACACCTGGACGGGCGCCGACGGCGCCGCGTGGTCCGCCGCCGATTGGTCGCCGATCTCCGGCTCTTACGGCTACACGGCGACGACCCAGAACAACAAGGGTCAGGTGCTGGTCACCGGCTACGGTCTGGGCAAGTTCCTGCATTCGTCCATGGCGGCGCAGACGAACACCGACGTCATGGTCACGTTCCGCACCAACAACACGGCGAAGGTCGCCGTGGCGCTGACCGTCAACGACGACGGTGGTAGCGCCGCCACCGGTGGCGGCGGGCAGATGCCTGCTACCGGTTACGCCGCTCGCGTGTTCTTCAACGCCGCCGACGGGAGTCAGTTCGACCTCTGGCGTTCGTCCGGCGGTACCGCCACCGCGGTCCCCGGGGGCCTCAGCGGTCTCGCGCTGGTCGCGAACACCGACTACAAGATGCGGCTCCAGCGCGAGGGCAACATCGTCCGCTGCAAGTATTGGCTGGCGAGCGCCTCCGAGCCTGCCGCATGGAGCATCACCTACACCGACGCGGCGCCGCTCCCCGCGGGGAAGATCCGGGTCGTCGCTGGTGGAGACGCCACCGACGCGATCGTCACCTTCGACGATCTGACGCGAGTCGTCACTACTGGCACGACCACCCCGCCGACCGAGCCGGTGACTCCGACCGAGCCGGTGACCCCGCCTGCGTCCGGGACGTTCAGCTTGTTCGGTCCGACCGCGGGCGGTTACCTGACCGGCCTTTCGATGGCCGACGATGGCACCGTCTACGCTCGCGCTGACACCGGCGGCGCCTACCGCAAGGCGCCCGGCGTCAGCTCTCCGTGGACGCAGATGATGACCCTCCCCGCCCTGGCGGGCGGTGAGCCCCGCTGGGACGACTGCTACATGGACGCGGTCTCCTGCTCCCCCACGCAGCCGCAGCACGTCTACGTGGCGGTCGGGGCGTTCTACGACGGCGAGGGCCGAGTCCTGCGCTCCACCGATGGCGGCGCCACCTTCGCGCCGCCCAGCAGCAAGCGGTTCCAGATCTACGGCAACGGCGAATGGCGGTACGGCCGGGAGCCGCTGGCGGTGCAGCACGACAAGCCGGAAGTCGTCTACTACGGCACCCGCCGCGA
>Ga0210040_10005643_pt1 | contig 15866 bp, 4 predicted proteins | sample CryGeyCG12114_NA_FD_185462 | JGI IMG/M metagenome (GOLD analysis project Ga0210040, IMG submission 185462) | Groundwater microbial communities from aquifer - Crystal Geyser CG19_WC_8/21/14_NA (SPAdes) (version 2) | ecosystem: Environmental > Aquatic > Deep subsurface > Groundwater | place: USA... | reverse complement strand
GAAACAAAAAAATTCACAAATTTTCGGCAAAAAATTGTAAAAAAAATCGGCGCACATGTCAAAAGTTATACTTAGGCATCATAACTCCTAATATTTACAAATCGAAAATAGTCAGCTCTCTAAGTCTAGAAGAACTAGCACTAGACTTATTATTGACTTATTGCTGCATTTGTCTTAAACTACAACGAAACGGCTATAACTTAAATTAATTTAATGCGGCACATGTGTAAACAAATTACTAAATTGTACTTTACGGTCCGTATTTTGTAATTTTTGTAATTACGGATCACACCACCCAACAACTAGTTGACCGATCAAGATATTTGGTAACACACAAGACACGTTCTGAATAGTGACTACAATGACGACGACGAGCTACTATACTGTTTAGATACCTTTTCGATTAAAATCAAATTTTCACCTGGCAAACCTTAACAGCGATCAAAAATGTTCTTCAATGACGTATTACTTCAACTTGTAAACTACTTACTGGGAATTCCGAATTCCAATTTCAAATGACAAAATCTATCAAATAATCGTTCTACGGCGTTCTTGATTGTAACCAACAAAGACTAAAGAGTGACAGACTAAAAGTGGAAAGTTGGCTAGTCAAGTTTATGGTTTGGTAGTGAAAGATCTTTGGAAAGTTGTCTTTCCTTTTCCTAGTAAAGCACACACCCAAGTATATGCTTTTCCCTTCCCATTCCTGTACTTTCCCTTTTTATGTTTTTTTTCCAGCTTCGATCTGCTAGCTCTAGGTGCTTCTGCCCATTTCCTATTCCGCCTGTATAGATACAGTTTAGTTAGTTGGAGCAATATGCCAATAAGCTAGGCTTTCTACTTGATAATAAAAAGGTGTCCTCTTTTCCTTTCTATCTTTGAGCAGGAACTCACTTTCTATATATATTTGGCCCATATATTGCTGGCTGGGTTGTATATGTACAAAGTGGGAACCTATTGGATGATGCAGAGAATACAAAGAAAGCGCAATATGCTTTCCAGTAATAGTGGCGTCTATTGACTTTCTCACTCTTGATCACCGAGAATTGGTCCCTTTTTTGTCGACTAATTAAGTAATTCGATTGGATGGATATGCATAACAGTGGGAGTAATTGACATGAATAGATAGAGATGACTGGATACAGATGTCTGTCAAATTGTGTTCCAGAATCCAGTCAAGACTCGATTGTGTTTGCTATTTGTGTTCCACTTTGTGCCGACATTCTTTTGCTTCGTCAGGGACGCTGTGGCACGAAATAAAAAGCAATAAGAAGACAGAAAAAATAGTCTGCAAAGTGTGGCGAAATATTGATTTTAGTTTGCCTCTAACTGTTATGTTCTTGGTAAAACTTAGAGAGCAGCGAGCCAACAAATTGTAGAATGATATGGTGGGATAAATGATAATTCTAAGGCAACAAATTTTTAGATGGCTGAAATTTTTTAAATCAGAGTTTAGATTACTCTACGTTAGTGCATTGATTGTCATAAAGCAACTGCTTTTGTCAACATATACTTAATAAATTGACGACACATTGGAATGTGCATGCACTGCATGTAAACTGCAGAAAATTATGATCTAATTTTGTCATCAATAAATAATAGCATGAAAAGTAAAAAGTAGAACGTTTTGAAAAAGTTAGTGATGGTTTTGACACTGTTTATGGATTGCATGATTTATTTTTAATTTTAACTAAAAACTGTCATAAAAATTTTTTTTTTGATATTCTGGTAAGTCCTTGAAAAGTGACGATTCTTAATGATAGTTTCAATGTTAGAACATTTGTAAGGTTTTAATGTCTAACTCTAATGAAATTAATAAAATTTTTGCCCCCTAAAATTGGATAAAAATCGCATATGTAATCTGATCGTGACACGAAGGCCATCCCTTGTGTGTGGGACAAAATTCGTTGTAAACTTGAGCCGTACGAACGATGAAAGCATTGAGTAAAGGTTTCAGGTTTACGCTTCATTTTCAAAATAAATAGAAAATGTGAAAAGTGAGGTTCGGGGTTCGTTTCATTTTTTTGCCGAAACAACTTGAAAATATTTAAAGAGTAGACTAGACGGTAAAAAAGCAGCGGGTGCTGGAGGAGGAAGAGGAATGGACTTTAATTGATTGTTTCTGATTGTGTTTGTGAAGCATTTGTTTTGAAAGTTTGGAGGTGCAGTGTACTGAAGGTGTACCTAGTCTGTTTTACTGTTGGGTCGTTGGATTCCATATTTATTTAATCTCTCTTCGTCGTATAAGGTTAGTTTTCAAATTCTTTCAGTTTGTTGAAATAATAACTTAGAGATAGGATATGATCATGCCATATGAACCAAAATGAAATTGAAATGGTGGCTATCATAGATCAGGTCCCTTTCGACGATAAGTTTAGAATCAGATATGTCATTCATTCTCTTTGTTAATGTCATTGGTGACAGGTGACTAGGTGACTAACCATAAAATCATAAAAATTTGGTTTACAGATCGTTGAATATGGGTGATCGTCGTGAGGAGGCATGTATAGTCTGCTACAGACATGTCAGATATTTTTCCGTAGGCATCTGTGAACATTCAGTATGTTTTGAATGTTCTGCCAGGATGCGGGTTCTATTGCAGCAAAATGAATGTCCAATTTGCCGGCATAAATTGGAGCAGGTAATTAAATCCGTGAAATCCAACTTGGGATTCATAACTCTGTATTAATTGTACAGACTCTGCGCCGTCAATTAAAAAATTATGTAATCCTTAACGTGTTAAATTTTTTGTCTTACTTTCACAGGTCATTTTCTCTTTTGGGAGTCGATCCTATAAGGAACTAGCTGAAAAAATGCGAATGTTTATATACTTACCGATGTATGGAATATACATGGAAAATGAGCGAATCCAAAAACATTTCGATGTGCTGCTTGAACATCGCTGCAAATTTTGCAAAGAAAATGCACCAATCTTTCCTACATTTCCAGAACTTAAAACGCATGTACAGAGGAATCACGAATTGTTTGCATGTGATCTGTGTACTGAAAATATAAAGGTGAATTTAAAAATGGACAAATTGTTAAGCGCATACAAAGGCAATCAATCACTTATAACTTATCGTTTATTTAATCTCGTTTATCCCAGCTATTCTCCAAAGAGCGCAAATTTTATTCAAGATCCGATTTGAGTTACCACAGACGGAAAGGGGACCGCAGTGATAAATCCCATAAGGGGCACCCTCTGTGTCAATTCTGTGATCAACGCTTTTTCGATAATGATGACTTGTACAAACATTTGCGTAAAGATCATTACTATTGCCATTTTTGTGATGCTGATGGTTTTAATCATTATTACAATAATTACGACGACCTACGAGTTCATTTCCGATGTGAACATTTTCTTTGTGAAGAAGAGCATTGTAAAGATGAAAAATTTACTTCAGTATTCCGTTCAGAGATCGATTTGAAAGGCAAGTAATGAAGTCATATTTTGTAATATCTTACAAACTTGACTTCGTTAGTAATTATTAACGAGATGGCTTTTTATAAGTGGTAAAGTGGTATATTGCTTCCTGTATGCATTTTTAGCTCATCTTGCCGCCGTCCATAGTAGACTTCTAGGAAAACATGGCATGAAACAAACGAGAAAACTTGATGTTGAGTTTGCGAGAGCTCCTCGACCTGACGAGGAAAGACGATTTCGCAAATTCAATAGAGAAGGAGGCTCCCGTTCACATAGAGGCCGGTAGGGATTCGAGAGGAAAATATTTGAAAAAAATCTCTTGTGCTTAGCTAATCCATGTTGTTTTGTTTTTTTCTAGAGGAGAAGCGGAAGATGTTGACGAGGACACTGAGCCTACATTTGAACCTCACATATCACAACGGAAAATAGACACGGAGTCTGCTGTAGATTTTCCATCATTAGTTGAACAACCCGCTTCTGCCAACACAAATGGCGCTTCCTCAAGCCAAGTAGGATCGTCAATTGCTCAAAATCTAGCTTTAAAAAGTGGTAAAAATGTATCCGGTCCTGGAAATCAAAAGGCGACTGGTGCTAGTTCATCACGGGCGACATGGAATGCTAAAGTTACCGGTCAAAATAAAATGGCCGAAGAATTTCCATCACTAAATGGGGATGACACAGACCTAAGAGCTGGTTCTCATAGGCCTGCCCCACAAAACTGGAAAGCAAATGAAACTGCTAGTGGATCCTCCTTAGGAGCGATAGCTTCAAAGAAAGCACCAGGACCTAACTCCGGGTTTACTGAGGAATTCCCCAGTTTAGACGGGCTTTCTCTGCAATCTAATTCTAAAGGAGTATGGAAGGGGCAAAAGAAATTAAGGCAACAGCCCAGAACCACAAAAGTTGCTGCAGCACCAAAATTAGATAGAAAGATTGAAGTCGAAAAATCGGATTCGTTTCAATTTGTTCCCTTAAGTGCAAACAAAGCTAAGAAAGATGCATTATTAAATTCTTTGACAGTGAGTCAAAATTGTGATGAACCCAAAACTACTGCCAAAATAGACAAAACAGGTGAAATGGAGTCTAAGAAGAAAGCTAAGAATAAAGGATCGGGCTCTGGAGACTACAATGATACTAGAAAAGAACATGTTAAAGCGGCCTCTGCCGTGTTCAATGGTGGCCAATTTTCTACTAAAGACAAATCAGCTCAAAAATATCAACGAAATGAAAAAATTAAAAATGAAGATTTTCCATCTTTAGGTCCATCCACAGCTAATAAAAACAATAATCCAGCCTTGAAAAATGGTGCGTTAGGCCATGTTAATAACCCAACGCGAAGTGTTCCCCCTGGATTTAGTCCAAAACCTAATAGCGCAACAACAAATGGTTCAGATAGTGGAGTGTCTGGATACTCTTCTGTTTGTTCAGCTCCACCCGGTTTTTCTAGTAGGTCAGAATTTAACAACAATGATGTAGATTTGGATTGTGAGTTAAAGATTAAATCAGCGACAGCCAAAGACAGCTTGTATACTCAACCCCCCGACTTTACAAAACGTGGTCAACGTCTATTCGAGCGGATACAAAACTCGTTAGGCTCGGACGACTCCCCTTTGGAAATGTTCCGATCTATGATGTCTCAATACAGAAGAAATGAGATAGCTTCACAAGAATTCTATGAGCTCTGCCGGGACATGTTTGGTACAACAGACCTTAAAAAAATATTCCCAGAACTTGTAGCGCTACTTCCAGATATTCCCAAACAACAGGTAAAAGAACAATACTCCGCCGGGGTAATGAGACAATTTTTTGTTCATTTTAATCTGAATTGCCAATTGCAGGAACTTCTATACGCTCATCGTAAAGCGGGTGGACAGATGACGGGTTTGTCATCATGTGCTGAGTGTTATCAAATTCTGAATGCTGGGGACATGGCCGCCCATATCCAAACTCACTCTGCAGGAGAATTATTTCCAGCCCTTTGAATTCAACCTCTTCCAATTAATTACGAAACAATAAATTTGTAATGAAAATTAGTGCTTTATTATTTTCTTGCGCATGTGAAAAATCCACGAACGGATATTTTCGAATAAAAAGAATTTTATTTATTATACAACAAAGGGCTGCTTACTATTCTTTTCTATTGAATTCATTTTGCCTCATCAATAACGCAATATTAATTTATTTCATATTTTTCCCAAGCATATGCTCATGCCATAGGAAATATAATAATATAATATAATAATAGGACATCAACAAATATCTGCCGATAGACTTCAGACGGTGTGGGTACCTTTATGTAGCTTGTACCCCTTGTGTACCATCTACGCAGCATGGCTTTGCTACAGTGTGTCCGTTAAACTAGGTTCATTTTAATTGCATTTAATGCTGATTTAAACTAAAATATTCCAAAGTAGACTCATTTTAGATTCTGTTTATCCATCTCTTAATGAAATCCCGGAGAAAAAGTGAATGAAAAAAGAGCAAAAATTTTCCTTCGAACCGGATTTGAACCAGTGACCTATGGATATCTGACGAATCTACTACAGTCCACCGCTCTACCAACTGAGCTATCGAAGGATCGATGAGTACAGCTGCATTTGTTTGCCTACTTAAATTTATGTTCTCATTCCGCCTATGTTGCAGAGCAGTCTAATGCAGTGCATAGCCAATTCAACCACCTTAATGTGCAGTAGCCAGCCTCATATCTCATTTACTTAAAATCTGCTCTTATTAGCTGCTGATAGTGAATGGGGTGCATTTACGTAACACGGCAAAGAGCACACACTTGATTTTACATGAATAACATGATTACGGTAAGGAATGTCCCAATCCAATGCAGGTCATATTTTCATATAGTGTGGTCGTGGTTTAATGAATGAAATGGCGTATAAAATACTAACGTATTCACGATCCGAGAACGGTTTAGTCAGTTAAATTTTTTAATCACCATTTTTAATTAGATCATTTTCATTGAGGAATTGAGGATAGTGAATGCATGGTAATAGGTAGAGGTTTTGATTATTCATATGGATTCTACGCGGCGACGGCGGCAGTTTTATGGCATAAAACCGACATGAAATCAGTGTGATGATTGCACGCAGTTTTTGTAGCTTGCATTTTTTTGATATATTAGTATTAGTATTTCATCTTTCATGTGAGGTGAGGAGCAATTTGAAACACTGTCTGCAAACATATTTGTTAGCTGAGCGCGCATTTAATTTCCATAAATAAATTAATTCAGAGGTAACCAATTACACATGGTATGCAAATAAATGACAATGAGAACGAGCAAGAAATAAACATACATTTAGCATGCATCCTCTTTATTAGTCATACTCATTAAATTGTCATACAAGATAAAATGAGGGTTGTTAGACACCTAATGTGATCAAACATAAATTAGATGAGTTAAGATAAAAAATAAACACGTCTGTAGCGAAACAAACAATTATTAATAGGACTTGATTTAATATGTCATCTAAAATATAATTTTAATTTTTATGCATGTGTATCGGGTATGCATTTTTTAATGATTCTAGAATTAGTTTTTCAACTCAATAAATTACTTTAACATTTGCTTTATACTTAAAACTACAAAACGTTACTCGAAGTGAAAGTAAATTATTTATATTTCTCCAGACTCTTCGCCCGATAATGAATTAGACCGGTCGCGTCGACGGTGAGATCCTGATCCTGAACGAGATTTAGAGTGCCGCCTATGTCTAGCAAAATTAGAAAATAAAAGAACAGGGCCTATGAAATAAAGCATACTCTACTAAAGAAATCAAGCTTCGCATGATCAATTCAGCTCTCTTACTTATGTCGAGAGCGCCTATCCTTGGAGTTCGACCTCGATCGTGAACGTGAGGACGGAGACTTTTCTTTTCTACGTCTGTTTCTCGACGAAGGGGATGACGACCGATCTCTGCGCTTACCACTTCTTTCCCGAGACCTAGATCTGCTTCGTGTTCTTCTGCTTCTTTTACTATTACTTTGGTGTCTACGATCATCAGATTCCCTTCGCCTTTCTCGGCTTCGATCCCTAACTCTATCCCTGCCCTTTCGATCACGGCTATCCCTTACATTTCTTCTTTCATGGTCTCTATCTTCTGAAAGTCTTTTAACAGGATTTCTTAGATGTTCTCGGTATTTTCTTCGTCTTTCCTCAATGTTTCCCTGAAAATTGAACACATTAATAAATAAAATGAAGGAGCTGTATACTACATGCATTCAATTTGAATTCATAAAAAGTAAGCAAGCAAAATACCTGATACTCTGCTAAAGTTTCCCGAAGCTTTATAAATCCCAGATGTAATTTTCCTCCAAAGTGATCAGCAAGCCTCCTGTCATTATCATGAATACCCAGGTAAGCACAGCATACTTCACAAACTCGTAATTTTTGTTGTTGATAAGTAGCTGACGGAATGGATGCTCTGTATTCTCCTTCGGATTCAGATTTCTGCTTCTTCAATTCATCAACTTCTACCATAAGTGCCATACTTTCTTCCACTTTTCCTTCAGCTCCAAGTTTTTCTGCTTTTGCAAGACTTTCTCCGATTCTCTCGGCCAATTCATGGATTTTGTCAGCTTTGGTAGCTACTTCCGTGGTCACTTCTTCCTGTGTTTCTGCTAAACGCTTCTTAGCTTGCTCTGTTTTTCGATCCGCTTCAGCAATAAAATCGGTCAATTGCTCTAGTGCCTATACACAAAAAAGTTAGAACGTCATTTAATTGTCAGGTAAAGAACGAAAAATAAAAAATATTCACAAGTGAGCTTACATCTAGGTCGTAAAAATAGTCCTTGTTAACAGCAGCTTTCTCGTAATCAGCCCGGAGAGCTACATTATGGTATTTAGCACAGTCGCCAAGATCCATTCGCTGTAAAATTAAAACGAACTGGTAAGACTACTCATATGAGTCCAAATCTAGATCATTTTCATTTATGATGCAAAAATAAAGTTAGTAATTTTAGCACAGAATCAGTAAATCGTTTCAGAATGCAGGCAGAGTGAGATGACTCCGATTTCATAATGCATAATTTTACAACAATTATACGATTACATCACGACCAAAAGTTTTTTGGACACTCTAGTAGTGATATTCTACAGTCGATTCGAATATCTGGAAACCGGAGGACAGTGATCCCAGTGAATAGAGTAAAAAGCTCAAATTTGTTTCTAATTATGTCGTGGTCGAAATTACATTGAGCACACTTTCACGTTTTCATAACTTCATCTTTATGAAAGACTTGGTTCACCGAGTGGAGAAAATGCGAGTGAAATATAAAAAACAATTTAACATTGATTCTAGTCATACAGTATCATGCGTTTAAAAGTTAATGATTCAAGATTCAACATTAAAATCAAGATAACAATAATTTGTCTCATCTGGGACACAACATTTCTACTTTTAATGTTCAAGTGACAGCAGCACTTACAGTTACAACTGTGGATTTTAGGGATGCCTGAGACTGTCGAATCCAGATTAACGGGACGGTAGTCAAACCAGTGTGTGTGAACGCGAAGAATGTTTGTTTACGGCTACATAGAACTTGAACATATGAAAAATTCATGCCAAATACTTCCGATGCAATAATAATTACATTATATAACAACACTCGTCATTCAAAGACAAACTTTTAACAGCGAGTGATGCATTTTAGAAAGGACTAAATTAATTAATATACTTACAACCCATCACGAGTCACTCAATGATTAGAATTGTGTTTGACAAACACAAGAGTTCCTGGAAAAATTATTTAATCATGAAAATATACACAATCATACCAAAAAAAACGAAGTGGAGCTAAAGAATGCTCAATAAATTATTCCCCAATAATGTGACCAAAACGATAGCTTAAAAATATCAAGTTGATGGAAGATGGAACTAAATCTAATATATCTACATCTGTAAAAAAGTCGTAAGTAAAATAAAAGAAATCACAATCATTGATAATTAAGTTTATTTTGACAATTCATCCCTTGAACTCTAATTAACTACTAGTCACCACGATAGTTGATGAAACTGCGGCCAAATATGACAACGTACGCATTGCGAACGCCTTGGAAGCGTCTTGTTTTTAAATATTTAAAAGCTAATTTTAAATACAACAAACTTTTCACTTACCGTCGAAGCCAAAATATCATGCGGACAACAGCCAAGTAAAAAGCTTTTACAAACTCGTGGGTCGTCAAAACTCATTGAAGTCTTCTCCTCTTCACCTAATTTATAGACAGCATAATCATTTTTTCCTCCCAACAAATAATTGGATAACTAAATCACTAAATGCCATGTTTTTATTCATATGACGAACCATTACGAGCTGTTCCCATCAGCTGGTCCAGCATCGTTCGAATCTGATCATGAGCCGACATATTTGTTAGCGGACTTCAATAGCCTCCAATTACTTCAGTCGTCGCTCGTACAATCTATACCCTTAATAGTTAACAAAAATGTGACGACTTCAATAACACCATTCAAATCCTGATATTGTATCTATTTTAACAAAAAGGTTTAGCCACTCACCTTTGATTTCGGCAAAATTTTAGTGTACAAACAGCAGAAACTAAAATTTCATAAACCTTTAGTTTAGTTCAAGGTATATAGAATAGTATTGTTGAACCTTATAAAATTTTAAAATACAATTAACGAACAACAAATTTCGTTAACATAAGGCAAAGGTAGACAGATTTGATTACTTTCCTCTTTCGTGTGACAATGGAAGTGAAATGTTTAGCTTGCTTCTTGCTTAGCATTATTTTTTTTCAGACATTCTTTAAGTTTGTGAGAGAGAGAGTTGGCTTTTTACTCAATGGTATTTCAATTTCTCGTAATAATTACATTGGCCAGCATCGGCTGCTTCGTTGCTACCCACTGCAATTTAGGTAAACTCAAATCTCATGCATTGCTTTTACCATTTCTCCCTTGAAAAAGAGATTGGAAAGTTGTCAAGTCTATTTGCATGTGTTCAAGTAAACCAACTTTCACCCAACTTCACTATGTTTCTTTTCAGTTAACGTTCGTAAATAATAGCTGGAAAATGATGCAGGCTGATGTTATTTTGGGCAACAGTATTTACGTTGTCAATTACATATTTTAGGACATTGTGGGATCATTATATCTTATTACCTAATGACCAATTTCGTAGACCATTGTATTAGACATATTACGCCAAGACGGTAAAATGATATAGAAATTAACTACTGTCCGTTTCGATGAAATACGGAGTAACTTTTTTCAATGGTTACCTGGCAGAGTTTGTTTATCATTGAGGAAAAAATAAATAATAAATAATAATAATAAATTCGTCGTAATCTCATGATGGGGACTTAAAATCTAGAACATATTTTGGTTGCCCAGGCAATTTTTACGAAATTTGCCTTTTTCACGGGGATCATCCAGCAAGCCTAGATAGCCAATTTAACATTAGGAACTCCGTATTTCATTGAAACGGACAGTAACAACTACATATTAAGATTTGTATTTCAAAGGATTCTAAAACGATGTTGTTCGGTTCTAACATAAAAATGCAACTGGCAGCATTACGAAGGGCATATGCATTCAAAAGATAAACGCCAAACTAAAATGTTTACAACCGTACACAGTAACTTGTATTTTTATTGGTTATTGAATATTTGCTTTGAAGATTCAATATTTTATCTAGCTTTATGAAGGATAATTACATGATACCACAAGTGAGTGTAAATAAAACGAGTCTTTCATTTTTTAAACATCCATTCCGTTAATACATATTATGTATTTAGATCATTGATAACACATATGGCAATCGCTGTATTGCTTCACTATAAATCCTAAATGTTTAAGCTAACATTGATAGGCCCCATGAACACTACACATAAAGCAAATGATCTTTAAAAGGTCATAAGTGAAGCTAGCCAGTAGTCTTAACTTGCAGCTGCAGCTACTGTAATGTAATGTAAACTTGTAAGCATCACCAATATGACCAATGTTAGCAAACAAAATAGGAACCTAAATAAACTTTGCTCCTGCAGAATGTCATATTGAGTACAAAATTTGAGTTGCATGTTTTTTAACATGCTGCATGACATGTACTACAAAAGTAGGCAATCCCTGTATTTAGCGTCTGAGATTTCCTCTCTGTACATTGATACATACTTGTAAAATTGGTGTTACAAAAGCTCCCAAATTGAACCTATAAGCACATGCATGGGAATAATCTAAACCACTGAAGCTCACACACGCGTAGATAGGACATTGTAGTATTCACTAACTACTTCTCGGCCATTCTCTTTCATTCTGAACATGCCCACGCCTTTGAAGTTTATCTATTGTGTAATCATATTGAAAGTAGATGAACATTGTAGCAGAATGTAGCATACAAAAGTACCTACTGCTTGCCTGGGCTTGGCAAAATAGTTCAAGGCAGGATAAAGCAGAAACTTCATAGCAACCAGTGTAGATATTAATGCCTACGCTTGTGGACTATGGTGCGAGCCTATAACAGGCCGCGTAGGTATCAAAACAGTGCTTCGCCAACTGAAAGGGTTGGTTTGAAAGCTTATTATTGCCAACGGCTGTATTGAGCCATAAATAAGTTTTTCAAAAAACATGGTGATGTGGTAACCTTCAATGTTTGTCTCTTTTTTCCATAAACTCTAAGAATTGTAATTACTGTCCATTTCAGAATTAATGGCAGTTGCCTTGTGTTATTTGGCAATCCAAGTTAAATGGTCAAATACTCAAAATCGAACCGTAAATTCCAAAAAAGCTGTGCCAACTAGATTCATATTTTCTACTTTTCAGTTCATTTTTTTATCATTTAAAACTTAACTTTTTGTTAGCACCAAACAAACATTGCCATGTAACCTAGCGAGCAAATTTACTGCCTTTTTTTTTGAAATGGACAGTAGCACGACAATCTCCAATAAGTGAAAGCTTATGAAATCATTGACCACAATAACACACCTGATTATGATCAGTTCCTAGAGATAAGTTTAGTGGGAGGTTTTGGGTTGTGATTCAAAATTATTCGATTCTGTTTTGCATAAAATGTTGCCCACTAATAACCACCTTAGAAAACAAAGCTTTGCCGACTGTATTTTTAGCCATTTACCGTTGTCATCCCTGGAGCTATAAAGCATGATACAGACTGATGGTAAATGCAACACTGTGTGCGCAATAGAGCTTATTGGAGTAAGCGAAGAGCATCTTTTAGGTTTAGTGCTTGTTGTTATGTGAAAAAATTATATGGTGGCTCGGCTCCTATAAGGGGACCAGCTAGCTAGAGGGTAGTAATGGGCCTCTATATGCAGAGAAGGGATAAATATTTACAACAATACCAATTGGAAGGGTTTTCAACTTGAATAAGGAATACACTAGTATGGAATACAGCTTTCAGTTGTTGGTTAGTTAGTCAGTTATCACAAAAGCATACTACTTCGTAACGTAAGTAAACTGGTAAGCAAGTATAAAGTGGTATAAAGGTAAGATGCGAGGAGACCATGTACTAACTATTCTACCAACCCACGATCATGAGCGTACCTACAGCCTACAGGCTATTGCTTCGCTTCGTTTTGTTTCGGGTTCTCCCATGAAGTCTTGCTCCCTTCTAGTTTTTAAAGCCTCTCCGCTGTCTAGCTCAAGCTGGCTGTAGAGGACGATGAGAATGGAATAAAGGAGAGGAGATGACAACAACGTCGTAGTAAATGTAAGTATGTACGGATGGCTATGTAGATATACATAATATATATAATGTATGGACAGAGTTGGTTAGTTGGGGGCACAAAAAGTACATAGTACATACACAGAGTGAGAGAGACTGGTGCACACAAGCCAGCAAAATAACTAGAACTAGACCGATGATATGATGATATTTGATATGTTCACTGGCTGCTAGTACTACTGAACTAAACTGGTATGAGTACCAATGTTTCTCTGTTCCTCTTCTGTGATGAGAGCTCAAGAAAAATCTGTCGTCTGTTCTCTTGATTTTTTTGTTTCCAAAATAAAAAGTTGAAAAAAATAAATGACATCAATTTGATGAAGAGAGTTGAGCAGAAAACAAAAGTTTTAGAATACTGCCAGAGGATTCAAAATGTAAGCAACTGCTTGGTGGATTTGTTGGGATTGTATTGATGATTGATTGAGGGGAAGAAGAAGGAGCATTTTTTGGAATTGAGTGTGTTTGTAAGTTGAATGTTGTTTGGACAAAGAGTGGAATAATAAGTTTGAGTTGGAAATCTCAGTCACCAGATTTGGAGTCCACACATTCACTTATATAGTCAGAAATCGTCTTCAGTACTGGACTCTATTGACCCCAAGTGTTCCATTTGGGTCCTTGTTCCAGACAAGTTTTGAAAAAGTATTATATTTTAGCATTTTTAATTATCATAATTTAAACTGTCACATCATCTAGGTTAAGGCAAAAGTGAACTTGTTCATTTTTCTGAGTGGATTTCTGGTGGCGTCCTTGTTGTTAAATTGTTGTTGGACTCTCTTCGAGTTTCGAGTCTGTGATCTGTGATATAGACCTCCATTTTGTGTGGAATAAGTCTCTCATTAAGGCTTTCACCAAAAAAACTTCAATATTCCTCTGATGTAATTGACACCAAATAATAACTGTTTGTGAATTATCGTCATAATCATCAGTTCAATACTGTATTTACGTTCTTCACATATACTAAATACATACATACCACATCATCATATAAACCCACACGTACAAAATTTCATACACTTTTTGGGGAAAAAGTCTTCACAAATTCTCATTGAGAACGTTGTCTGGATTTGACAAGATATTAGAGCTGCATATGTATTATTTTTAATGTTACCTCCGTTTGACGCGTTGCTAACTCTACACATCCAAGTGAGATATTCTGTGTTCTTTTTGTGCTACCTGTACCATAATTGATCGTCGACCTCCTCTCTAGTGATCTGTAATCAGCCTGTCTTCAAGAAAGACCGATCTACTGATTAACTCCGCCAATACTATATTCGACTGACTACTGAAATACTGAACTATTATTGCTTCTGGTATTGTTGTACTTGAGAACTGACCAAATGTATTGATGTTGCAAACCTGCATGTGGAACTGCTTAAACCAAATTATTGTCGAATTATTTGGATCTTGTTCTTGGAGTGATACTGTAGGGCTTAAGGCCTCTTGTGAAAAGGCCTTTTCAAAACGTTTTGAGTCTTTGAAGTATACCTGCTACCTAAGCAATAGAAGGTACGGTCAAGTCCATAAATATGTATTTTTTTGGTATTACTGCTACATGCTTAACAAAAACAGCTTGACAAAAAACTGCAATAGTGGCTGATTATTTTCCCTGTCAAAATTTGGTTTGATTATTAACGAATGTTTTCTGACGCTAATGAAGAAATAAAAATCTCAAGTCACCCACATAGGGTCTTGAGTCTGTGTCGGGTCAGTAAACCTCCACACGCTAACGCCATATGCAGTTGCATTACTTTCACGTTTCCATGAAGTTCACTAAAAATTAGTTTTCAGTTGGTTTCGCCGCAAATTTTTTTTGTGGCCTTTAGCTGTCTAATAATTAGCACTTCTTCTCTACTTTTAGCAGGGATATGGAACAATTTTGTTTAAAAAAATTATGATAACACAAATAATTAAATCTCAAAAGTAAATAAACATAATTTGTGTATCATTCGAAATGTATACATAAATACAGTTTGTTGGGTGCGTAAGAAAGTAAGAACGGCGACTATTATAATCTTACCATGAAATTAATTCTTTCCTCCCTACCCTGTATTTGATAGGTATTTTAATTTTTACTCATTCTAAATGCATTGCCACGTTTCACACGCTGTGACACGCTTTGTTTAAGCTGTTTAGTTAAAATTATATACATGACAAGATTTAATTTGCAATCATTTTTTTTGTATAGTTAGTCCATTGTCTGAGAGTATCTCAGAATGCGTCACAACTCAAAATGCCTCATGATACAATCGTAGTCAATCAGGTAAGCAACTCGTTTATACCATTTAATGTCCAAGTGAACTATAAATTTATTCACCGACGACTAGGGCGATAATCAAAGAGATCTTGCACTAAAATATAACAAAAGTTAGATTATCTTTTAGTACAAGATCTCTTTGTATGCCTCAATGTATAGAATTACTTTGAAAATGATTTTCCAATTTCCAGGCTATTAAACTTTTGAATCCCAAATTAACTAATTAAGCGCTAAACATAACTGTTGCTATCCAAATGTATAGATAAAACGTCAAGATTCAAGCATTTTTATTGATATAAAAAAACTAGCAGAAGGCTTATGCATGCATTGACGGTTGTTTAGCTAATAAGTGATTGAGCGTGAAAGTAGTTGGAATTTATCCAACTATATAGTGAAAGTCAAAAGGTCCTTAATATTGCTTCGTTGATTACGCAAATTGAAATTAAGCAGCACGTTTGTTAAGTAAGAGACTTTGTTTTCCAACTA
>Ga0210040_10005642_pt1 | contig 15866 bp, 16 predicted proteins | sample CryGeyCG12114_NA_FD_185462 | JGI IMG/M metagenome (GOLD analysis project Ga0210040, IMG submission 185462) | Groundwater microbial communities from aquifer - Crystal Geyser CG19_WC_8/21/14_NA (SPAdes) (version 2) | ecosystem: Environmental > Aquatic > Deep subsurface > Groundwater | place: USA... | reverse complement strand
GCCTTGCCTTCCATGAGGGCCACGGCCGCATCCCCGCCGAACTGGAGGGGCTGCGCCGAAGCGGGACGGCCGTCCCTGAACATCCAGCTGGTAAGCGGAGAGCTTTGGCATCCGCTGAGCATCGCTGCGGCCCCGGCCAAAGCCAGCAACTTGGCTGCGTAAGTCATCCTATCCCCCCGCCATTGCCGGCATGATCTCACGCACCACCCGCACCGCGCCCGGCAGCATCAGCACGCCGATCATCGTGGGCAGCATGCACACGACCAGCGGGATCGAGATGAGCACCGGAAGCCGGTGTGCCTTTTCCTCGGCCCTCAGCCTGCGCTTCTCGCGCATTTCATCGGCGTAGACCCGCAGCGTATCGCCAACGCTTGTCCCCAGCTTATCGGACTGGATTAGCAGCGTGGCAAAGCTGCGGACTTCGACGACGCCGCTATTGTCGCCCATCTTGCGCAAAGCTTCCTCGCGGCGGGCGCCGGCGCGAAGCTGCAGCGTGGCGCGGGACAGCAGCTCCGCGACCAGCGGATGCGCGCTGACCATCTGGCGGCCGACGCGGTCCATCGCCGCCTCCAGGCCCAGCCCCGCCTCCACGCAGACCAGCATCAGGTCGAGGCAATCGGGGAAGCCGTTGGTCACAGCTTCCCTGCGCCGGTCGGCCTTGGCCGTGATGAACAGGTTGGGCAGGTAAAGGCCCATCAGCGCCAGAAGCGAACCGATGAAGTAGAGCTTGAAGAAGGACAGTTCCTGCCCCCCCACGCTCGACAGCACCAGGAAGGCGATGGGAAGGAGGAGGACCAGCACCAGGCGAACGAGGGTGAATATCTTGGGCGCGGCGGGCGAGGTGTAGCCGGCCGCGACCATCTTCTCACGCAGCTTGTCGCCGCGCGTGTCGCCCAGGTTGAGGCCGGACTTCTCGATCGTCTCGGCCAGCCTTGCCCAGCCGCTGTCCCTGCTGTCCTGCAGCCGCATGCGGCCGGTGGGTCCGCCGGTGCGCGCGATCGCCCGGATCTCGGTCTTGATCGCGGCGCGCCGACTGACGGAGCGCACGCTCATCATCACGATCAGCATCGCGATGACGAACACAAGCACCAGGAAGGTGGTGCGGGCGATCGGGTTGGTGGCCAGGAAGTCGATCATGTCAGACCTTCAAATTGACCATCTTGCGGATCGAGATCACGCCGATGCAGTACCAGGTGAGAAGCAGCGGAAAGCCGATGAAGAAGATCGGATCGCCAGCCACGTCGAAATAGAAACCCGGGTTGATCATGAACACGCCGATGAAGGTGAGGATCGGCAGCGCGGTGAGCATCCAGCCGGTCATCCGCCCCTCGGACGAGAGCGCACGCACCTTCAGGAAAAGCGAGGCGCGCTCGCGGATGACCTTGGACAGCTTGTCCAGGATCTCGGCCAGGTTGCCGCCGGTCTCGCTCTGGATCGAGAGCGAAACGACGAACATGCGGATGTCGTCCAGATCCCAGCGCTCCGCCAGGTCGTTCAGCGCACTCGCGAGATCCGCGCCATAGGCGATCTCGTCGGTCACCAGGCCGAACTCGGTGCCGATCGGGTCCTCCATCTCCTGCGTCAGCAGGTCCAGCGCGCCCGCGATCGGGTGGCCCGAGCGCAGCGAGCGAACGAAGACGTCGAGCGCGACCGGAAACTGCTCCTGCATCTTCTTGCGCCGCCGCTGCGCCAGATAGGAGATCACCAGCAGCGGCACGCCCACGGCAACCGCGCCCGCGAAGGCAAGGATCAGCATGATGACGCCGGGCGTCAGCGCGTAATTCGCACCGCGTGCCAAGATCGCCAGGATCAGCACCAGCGCGGCGAACAGCGCCGCCATACCCAGCGCCACCTGGCTCGTCGTCCAGCGCACCGCCGCCATCAGCAGGTTGCGTCGAAACGCGATGTAGGCGCGGCCCCAGGGGGTGGTCCCCTCGCCCAGCTGGAGCGGGTCGTTGCGCCGCATGATGTCGATCACGGCCTCGCGCTGCACGCCCGAGGCAATCAGCTTCAGCCGCTTGTTCAAGGCCCCCGCATGCACGCGGCGCTCCACCATCACGCGCAGCGCCACCTGCGTGATGAGCACCACGGAGGCGAAGGTGGCCAGCAGGATCAGGAAGCGGACAGTTTCTGCGCCCGGCATCATCCCACTCCGAGCCTTATGCCGGGGCGGAACAGCTCCGAAGGCAGCTCGATGCCGTGTTCGGACGCGCTCTGGAGGAACTTGGGCCTGATGCCCGTCGCCTCGAACTGGCCCAGCACCGCGCCGTCTTCCGAACGGCCTTCCATGCGGAAGCGGAAGATCTCCTGCATCGTGATCGTCTGGCCTTCCATGCCGATCACCTCGGACAGGCTCAGGAGACGTCGCCGACCGTCGGACTGCCGGCCGATCTGCACGATGACGTTGATGGCCGAGGCGATCTGCGCCCGCGCGGACGTGGGCGAAATGTCGATGCCGCTCATGCCGATCATCTGCTCGATGCGTGACAGGGCATCGCGCGCAGTGTTCGCGTGCACCGTGGTCATCGACCCGTCATGGCCGGTGTTCATCGCCTGCAACATGTCGAACGCCTCGCCGGCGCGCACCTCGCCCACGATGATGCGGTCGGGCCGCATGCGCAGCGCGTTCTTGACGAGGTCGCGCTGGGTGATCTCGCCGCGGCCCTCGATGTTGGCGGGGCGCGTCTCGAGCCGGGCGACATGCTCCTGCTGCAGTTGCAGTTCCGCCGAATCCTCGATGGTGACGATACGCTCGCGCCCGTCGATGTAGGAGGACAGAGCGTTGAGCAGCGTCGTCTTGCCCGATCCGGTGCCGCCCGAGATCAGCACGTTGCGGCGCGAATGGACGACGGCCGATAGCACCTCGGCGACTTCGCGCGGGATGCTGCCCAGTTCCACCAGCCGCTCCATGCCGATCCGCTTCTTGGCGAACTTGCGGATCGAGAGCAGCGAACCGTCGATGGCCAGCGGCGCGACGATCGCGTTGACGCGCGAGCCATCGGCCAGGCGGGCATCGACGAAGGGCGAGGACTCGTCGACCCTGCGGCCCACCGCGCTGACGATCTTCTGGATGATGCGCAGCAGGTGCCGCTCGTCCTGGAACCGGGTGGATTCCTTTTCCAGCAACCCGCGGCGCTCGACGAAGACCGTCCGGTGCCCGTTGACCAGGATGTCCGTGATCGTTTCATCCGCCAGCAGCGGTTCGAGCGGCCCCAAGCCCAGCAATTCGTCGAGCACCTCGCCGAGCAGGCGTTCGCGCTCCTTGGCGTTGAGCGCAGCATCCTCTTCCACCAGGATGGCGAGGACGACGCCGCCCACCTCGGCCTGGATCTGCTCGCGCGATAGCTTGTCCAGTATGCTCAGATTGATGCGGTCGAGCAGCTTGCGATGGATCGCCGTCTTGAGGTGCAGGAAACGGTCGATCTCGGTGTCGAGCGCCACCACCTTGCGCGCCTCGGGCGTGACCGGGAGCTCATCGATGACGTCGGTCTGCTTGCCGAATCCCAGGTTCCACATCACGCACGGCTCCCTTGTTCGAGCATCGGCCGCAATGCCTCGGCCAGCTTGTCGATGTCGGTCGCGAAGGCGCTCTTGCCGCGCACCTGCTTCACCAGCAGGCCCTGGTCTTGCGCGATGCCCACGGCCTGATCATCGGCATGCACGCCCTTGAGCACCTTGCGGCCCAGCGCCTCCTCCACGTCGGACAGGCTGATCGACCCGAACAGCCGCCGCTCCACGCGGTTGACCACGATGGAGACCGCGCGGTCGTTGATGTCGACACTGCGGAAAAGCTCTAGCCGCCGCCTCGCCTGGCGCAGGCTGGCGATGTTCTGCTCCACGACCATCACGATGCTGCTTGCGCCGGCGAGGACCGATAGGCTCCAGTTCGTGATGTTGGAGGGCATGTCGACGAAGACGCAATCGTATTTCTGCCGCGCTATGGTGAGCGCATTGTGCAATGGCTCGGCATCGACGGATTCGAGCGGAATGATGTCGCGCGGTGCGGCGACCACCGCCATGCCGCTGGAGTGCCGGGCCGCGACGGATTCGAGGAATTCGCCGTCGATGCGCACGCCGGCCTCGAGCAGGTCGGTCAGATTACGCTTGGGCTGCAAGCCGAGCACGTCCACCACGCGGCCGAATTGGACATCGAGGTCGAACAGGCAGACTTCGGACCCTTGCTCGGCAAACGCTGCCGCGAGATGCGTGACCAGCGTGGTCGATCCCCCGCCCCCCAGCGCCCGTGTGACGGCGACGAGCGGCGCCGTGTCGGTCACGGCCCCCTCGGACGCGGTGCGCGCCTCGAGTACCGCGATCGCCGCATGCAGCAGTTCTTCGGGCGCCAACGGCAGCGATGCCACGTCGGCGACGCCTGCCCGCAGCAGCGTGCGGACGAGCGGCAGGCCGGCGCTTTCCAGCGCCACGATCTGCGGCAGGTCCGGACGCAGGCTGCGCACGCGCTCGATCCGCTGCATCGCCGCCGAAACGTCCGCATCGACCTCCATCACGAGAATACCCGCGCCCGCCAGGTGAGCCTCGCTGACCTCCTGATTTCTCTCCAGCTGCACCAGCCGGGCCCCGTCGAGCAGATGGGACCCACCCGAACTGCGCAGCACGCCGAGCTGGTCGCCGGCGGCGAGGATCGTCAGCGGCGCGCAAAGTCGCATGTGGTTCTGCGTGCTGAGGTCATGCGAGTGATCTTGCCGTCCCATCTCAATTCGAGCCTGTTCCCTGCCCATCTTCCATGGTGAGCGTGTAAGCGAAATCGGGCAGCGTGAGTGTCCCGCCGAACAGCAGCGTCGGCGCGAACTGCATGCCGGTGAGCCTCACCGTCACGAGCGGCGAGATGTCCATGCCATTGGGATTGCCCGCATAGCCGAGGCCGGAACCGCGATACTCGACGACGAGGTTGCTCGCCTCGATGCGCGGAAGGATTTGCTGCATACGGCCGACTAAATCATCGAACTTGGCGCTATCTGCGGCTGCATCCGGACACGGAGACGTCGTGCAAGTGCACTGCGCATTGCTGCTACTTCCCGTGCAGGTGAGAAGGCCCAGTGCAGTCGCGGGGATGCGGTCTCCTTGCGCCAGCGTAGTGCTTCCGACGGTTGCCCCAACATAATTCGCGGCTGTCAGTTGAGACGCCACTGGAGCGGTCACCACCGCCATTCTCGCGCCGATCTGTGTCGCCTTCTCGCCCCGATTTACCTCGTAGAAGAACATCCCGGCGTCAATCACTCCGACGAAAAGCAGAATGAACAACGGCACGATCAAAGCGAACTCGGCAGCACCGCCGCGCTCGCAGGCACCGAATCGGATGAGGAACCGCTGCACGTTCACAGACCCATCACCGCAGCTTCTTGCGAGGCTCTGAGATCGAAGGTGTTGTCGATCACGCCCAAGCCGCCGAAGAGTGACTGATACTTGAAGCTTGTCGATACCGTCAGGCGCGGCACGTTGGTCTCGGCCATATATAGGCCGTAGGAACTGGAACCCGATCCAAAGACGTCAGCGGTTAGCGGGCAGTCGACGGTCACAGTCACATCAGCGTCTGTCCAGCCGGAGACGCGCGCGGTATCGCCGTCGATCTGGCCGGTCCGCGTGACATCAATAATTGCTTCTTCGACGTCCGCGGGAATGGCCTGTGGCGTCGCACCGCTGCACTTGATGGCTGAAAAAGCCTGCCTGCCCCCGAAGCGGGCACCGTCGCGCACGCCTTTAAGTACCTGATGTTCACTGTAGAAGTATGTTGCGAGTTCAACCGAGCCAAACAGCAGCACGATGAGGAACGGCAGCACCAATACCATCTCGGCTGCCGCGGCGCCGCGCTGCTCTTTGACAAAGTTGCGGATCCACAACATCATCGCACCAGATAAGGAGTTTCACGCCGCGTGAATTGCGGGCCGGTCGATCCGCTACCCGAGCGGCCGATAATCTCCATATAGATGGGATCGCTATTGTTCTCGTTCACGCCGGACGGATAGTTTCCCCGTTTGCTCACGCCGGGCTGCACGAAGAACACATCGACCCATTGCTCGACCTTCAGGGGATCGTTCGCACCCGGACACTTCCCACCCGTTCCCTTGGTGAACGCCACACTCAGCACGCGCCGGTCGAACGCGGCGCTGCTTGCCGCGACGGTCACCGGAAGGCTGTATTGCGTGCCGTTCGCCCCGCCGGAAATGCCGTTCAGGGAGGGAAGATACGCGTTGGCGATTTCCCAATTGTACGTTTCGTAGCGGGTCATCGAGCCCGCATTGGTCGGGGTCCGGCTCTTGTGGTACTTGTCGAAGTAGTCTGCCCGCGCCCAATTCCCATCCCCGAAGTCTGCGGGAAGACCGCTGGTGTTGCTGCAGGCATAATTGTAGCTGCCGTAATGGCACAGGTCGCGGGGAAGACCCATTGAATCGTTCTTCCCGTCCGAATCGTACTTGATGGCCGCGTTATAGGCGCCGCTGCGGGCACCCGGTGAGAACTGGTCCTTGGGAAGAACCCAATCGTCCTTCTTTCCCTGAACAAGGTCTTTGATGACGTTGCGTGCAGGTGCGCAATCCGCGAGATTCTCGCACGGCTGGTTCTTGTTTGCGATCTTGTTGTCGAAGATGTCGAACCGTGTGTTGATCGCCCGAACCAGGTCTGAGGGGGAGCCGGGCAGCGCGACCGGGTCGGTCGCTGTCGCCCTGCAATCCACCACCGGCCTGTCCTGGGCGAGCACCAGTTCGGTATCTTCCTTTTTTCCGGACGGCGGCACCTGCAGGTAGCCCCAAGTGCCTGACCCGCTCATCGTCCCGATCAGGATGCCGCGCCCCTTGTAGGCGTCCGCGTCGAAGTTCGCAGGCAGGCTCTCATTACAGTAAGACAAGACCGCGGTGCCGCAAATGGCGCCGCTGATCCCCGCCACCGCGGCAGCAGCGACGTCGCCGCTGAACGCGCCCACGATCGGGGTCAGCGCATAATTCGCCGTACGCTCCTCAAGCGCGACCTCAACGAACTTCGCGTTCGCGTCGCTCGTGGCAGCCAGGCTAGCAGCCTCGTTTTGCCAGAAACGCACCGTGCCCACCGCGTCGCAGGCGCTTTCGTTCGCTACCGAGACGGCCGACCCCTTGCCGTCGTTTGACATCAAGGTTTCGTTGGCGACGTAGAGGCTGGCAGCACTCGCCGCGCGAGCACAGGCGCCCGATCCGCCATCGAGCTGAGTGGCGGCCGCAAGCGCCGCCTGATCGGCAGCGTTCTGCAGCTCGGTGTCCATGGAGGCGAGCCGCGCATAATCGAACCCGATCGCTGCCGTGCCTATCAGGGCCGGCAGCGCCAGGGCGTAGCTCGCCGCTACAGCCCCCGCCTCGCTATGCCAAAACCGCGCCATCGCCGGACCCTTGCCCCGCGCGCCTAATTGCCGCCGGAGCCGGAGCTGGTGCCCGAGCCGCCGCCGCCGCCGGACGTGAGGCCGCCGGTCTGGATGCGCTCGGGTTGCTTGACCCGGTCGGTGCGGTAGCGCTCGATCGCCTGCTGGGCATGCGCGCCGCTGGTCGTCAGGGCGTCGGTGTAGACAGGCTCGGGGTCGATCACCATGGCCGCGAAGGTCTGGCGGTTCGCTTCGCCGAATTCGGCCGGGTCGATCTGGCCCATGCTGGGGCTGTAGGTCTGGGCGCACCCGGCCAGGAGTGGGGCCAGCACCAGCGCGCCGACGGCGGCGAGGGTCAGGCGCTTACAGCTCATAGTCGGAAACCTCCGTGCTCGGGCCGCTCTGCGCGGGGGGCAGCGTCTGCGGCTGGTAATCGTCGCCGTTGAGCAGCACGTCGGCTGGGTGCGGGTCGGCGATGCGATCGGTGGGCAGGCGCACCTGGTCGGGACGGATGGGCTGGACGAGGCGCGGCGTGACGACGATCAGCAGCTCCGTCTGCCCCTTCTGGTACTGGCTGGAGCGGAACAGCGAGCCGAGGATCGGCAGCGAGCTGAGGAACGGCAGGCCCTGCACCGAGGTGGTGGTCTCGTCGCGCAGGAGGCCGGCGATGGCGAAGCTCTCGCCGTCGCGCAGTTCGAGCACGGTGTTCGCGCGGCGGGTCTGCAGGCCGGGAACCGTGAGGCCGCTGACGGTGACGGAGGCGCTGGGATCGATCGCGCTCACGCCCTGCTCGACCACCAGGTTGATCGTCTTGTCGCTCAGCACCGTGGGGGTGAAGGACAGGCTCACGCCGAAGGGCTTGAACTCGACGGTGATCGTCGCCCCGCCATCATCGTCGAGGCCGCCGCTCTGGGCCACGGGGATGGGGAATTCGCCACCGGCGAGGAAGGATGCCGTCTCGCCCGAAAGCGCGACCAGCGTCGGCTTGGCAAGCGTGCGCGAGAGGCCCTTGCTCTCGAGCGTGTCGAGATAGGCGTCGATGGTGACGTCGCCGATCTCAAGCAGGCCGTTAAGCACGCCGAACTTGCCGAGAATGGGGTCGATGTCCAGCGCGCCGCCGAGCAAATTCGCACCGCGGCCCTGCACGCCGCGAAAATCGCCATCGTCGGAAATGCCGAAGCCGCTGACGCCCAGCTCCTCGCCGATGGTGCGGCTGACTTCGGCGAAGCGCACTTCCAGCATCACCTGCTGGCTGGCGCCCAGGCCGATCATGTTGACGACCTTGTCGCCGGCATAGGTGCGGGCAAGCTGCATGGCGCGGTCGATGGAGCCGGCATCGTAGGCAAGGCCGGTGAGGACCAGCGAATCGCCCGAGATCTGCGCATCGATCTGCGCGCCGGGAATGAGGCGGGCGACCTGCTCGCGGAAAGTCTCGGCATCGGGGCCCACGGCGATGTTCATGACCGTGAGCACGCGGCCGCTGCCATCGTACAGGGTCAGGCTGGTGGTGCCCATGCCCTTGCCCAGCACGTAGACCGAGCGGTCGGTCAGCGGGACGATGTCGGCGATCTCGGGGCTGCCGATCATCGCCTTGGCGATGGGCCGGTCGGCGCTGACGATCTGGCTCTTGTTGACCGGAATCTCCAGCGTGCCGCCGTGCAGGCCGGTGGGCGCATATTGCGCGGAGGCGGTGGCCGCCGTGCACAGCAGCGCCAGCGGCAGCATCGCGTGCCCGGCTCCCCCCAACATCGGGCGCAGCATGGAGCGCATCAGGGGGCGCAGCGCCGGAAGGACGAACTCACGAAGCATAACGCTTAACCTCTTCCTCGGTCATTTCCGTCCCGCGGACCACGGTCATGGCCGGGCCGGTGGAACGCCGCGGCGCGGCGGGTGCGGCGGCGGCGGCGGGTGCGGACGGAGCAGCCGCGAAAGCGGGCTTCGCGGGCGCGGATTGCTCGCGCGGTGCGGAAATCCTCAGGCCGCCGCCCAGGTCGCGGTCGCGGGTGGTGACGATGCGGCGGCTGGCGGGAAGCTGGTCCTCGACATTGCGCAGCGCCAGGCTGAGGCGGCCGACCTGCGTGGCCAAAGCAAGCTTCTGCGCGCCTTCGGGATAGACCTGCAGCGTGGCGGTCTTGCTTTCGGCGGGATCGGTATTGCCCTCGCCGGCGCGCAGGTCGACGGCCAGCACGGGCACGCTCTGCAGCACGACGGAGGTCATCTGGTCGTCGGACGAGGCGCCGTCGCCGGGGATCTTGCGGGTCAACAGCACGTCGACCACGTCGCCGGGGGTGACGAAGCCGGCCACGCCGCTCACGGCGTCGAGCGGCACGGTGACCGCGCGCATGTCGGGCGGAATGGTGGCGGACAGCACGGCGCGCTTGGAAATGCGCGACAGGAGAATGGGCTCACCCGCGGCGATGGGGCGAATGGCGACATTGCCGGCGCCCAGCAGCCGCTGCGCCTCCCCCTCGCTATAGGCGCCCTGCGGCACCGAACCGGCAGGCCAGGGGACCAGGCGGACATTGTCGCTGGTGAGGGCGGTGCCGAACGGCAGGTCGAGGCTGGCGACGGCGATGCGAGCCATCGATTCAGGCTGCGCGACGGCGCGTTTCTCGCGCTGCTCGACGCCGCTGAACCAGGAATTCGCCAGGAAAACGGCGAAGAGGCCTATGACGACGGCGACGGCGATGATGATCAGATTGCGCCGTTCCATTTAATCGCGACCTCCGACACTTGTAAAGATGCGACCCGCTCCGCTATTTGCGAAGCGGGTCGCATAACTCGCTAGCTTAACCGCGGCAGGTCTGGTCCGTCCCGTCGATGCAGTCGCCGGCATCACCCATCGCAGTGGTGATCGAGGTACCCAGCGCGATAGAAGCAGCGGCAATGCCGGTGCCCACAATTGCGAGGATCAGCGCGTACTCGGCGGCCGAAGCGCCGGACTCGTCAGCGGCGAAAGTCTTGATGAAGTTCTTCACGGCAATAACCCCTATTTAGCCGGAGCCGTCAGCGGCTTCGGACTGTTGACGCCAGGCCCCGTGCAAACAGATGCCGGAAACCTCCCCGTCCGCTGCGATGATTCTCTTGTTCTTGCGGGAACCGGAAAACTTCTCGTGAGTTTCCGGCTGTAAGGCCGGGTGGCTCGAGCGAACGCGGGCCATTGATCGTAATCTTAACGCGCCGGCAACTAATCAAATAGCGAGCATGGTTTATTTGTGCCAAAACGGGACATTACTGTCCTCGCGGCACGCTAAACTTGTACAAACGCGACACTTTTACTGCCTTCCTCCTACAGCAGAACATCTTTCCAAGCGGTTACCGCATCTCCACAGTCGCGAATCACCAGTCCGGGCAGCTTTGCTTGAACAGTGACCGCAGGAGTGCTTTTCAACATGGACGAAGACCGGCGTTACTCCGGCCCAGGCAGAACAGGTTTGCGGATGCGCCGCTGGGCCAAGGCGAGCACTGTCCGGTCGAAGAAGCTGGTGCAGGTGCTGCAGGCGCGCATGGAATGGCTGATCCTGGGCTGGCTGGGCCTGTTCTGCGCGGCCGCCGGGTGGCGCATCGCCTCCGCCCCGGTCGCGATCGACGATCCGCTCGCCTTCGCGCAGGTCTTCGTGCCCTACGCGCTGGCCGCGCTGGCTCCGGTCGCGGGCTATCGCCTGGCCATGGCGGCATTCGTGCCCGGACGCTTGCCGGCGCGGACCAGCTTCCGCCTCCTGCCGCTGGGCCGCTGGCGCAGCCTGGACGCGCTGCGCGCCCGCGCTCATCCGGCCTATGGCCCGTTCGGCTTCATGGCCTCGCTGATGGTGGGCATGCTGCTCAACATCCCGGTGCGCAGCTTCGAGTTCGTGCTGCTGCTGCCCGCGCTCAACGGCCATGCCCCGGCCTGGGGCGTGACGCTGTTCCGCGCGCTGGCGTTCGACATCATCGCCATGAACTTCCTGTACGCGGTGTGCTTCGTCATGGCGTTGCGCGCCGCGCCGCTGTTCCCGCGCATGCTGCTGTTCGCCTGGTCGATCGACCTGCTGATGCAGCTGTCGATCGCGCGGCGGATGGCCGCCCATGCCGACCTGCCCCCGCAGATCGCCGCCCCGCTCGAGGACCTGCTGATGGGCAATGTCACCAAGGTGCTGGTCAGCGCCGGGATCTGGATCCCCTATCTGCTGCTGTCGCAACGGGTGAACGTCACCTATCGCGGCCGCATCGCGCCCTAGCGGCGGACCTCCCGCACTCTTCGTGTGGGCCGGGCCGGCCGGCTGCGCGGACCGGGCGGGCGAACGCGTCGTCGAAATCAGCCGGCGACGTGCCGGATCGCGCCGCGTGGCAACGGAACATTTACCTTTGCCGGCCATAGACCCGGCATGCCCACCGACCGCTCCTCGCTGTTCATGGCTTTCCTGCGGCTCGGCGCGGTGCTGCTGGTGCTCAACGAGATTCGCGGCCTGGTGCTGGCAGCGCCGGTGTTCTATGCCATCTACCAGGCCGGCGGAACGCTCGCCGCGATCTGGCTGGGCTTGTGCGCGCTGGGTGGCATAGCGCTGTCGGTGCTGATCCCCGCCTTCGCGCTGCGCAGGCTTTCCCGGGCGCAGGCGAGCCCCGCCTGACCTCGCGCCGCGGGTGCGGGCTGCGTTCTGCGCCAATACAGGTCAGCGTTCCCCACCCTTGATTTTCAGCTTTGTCGGACCCGGCGCGAGCCTGTAAGCAGGCGGCGAGGAAGGGGGAGCCGATGCCAACAGCTCATTGGCCATTGCTGGCGCGTGCCTGTGCGATGGCAGGTGCGATCGGGGGCGCGCTCGCCTGTGCGATCGTGCCGCTCACCAATGTCGCGGCGCAATCCGCGCTGGTGGATACCGGGCTCGGCGAGCCGGCCGTCGCGCTGGGCGAATCGGGGTCCGCGCAGATCGCGGCCCCGGCCATGATCACGATCGGCCCCGAAGCGGTGGGCGCGAGTTCGCCCGTCTACGCGATCCGCTCGCAGGGCGGGACATCCGGCCTCACCGTCACCTTCTCCGACCATCCGCCGATTGCCGCCCCGGCTTCCGACGCGCGCGATGTGCTGGGGGAGAGCATGCCGGCAGGCTGGCCGGTCGCGGGCGTGATCACCAGCGGCTACGGCGCGCGCGTGCATCCGCTCTCGGGCACATGGCGCCAGCACCGGGGAATCGACCTCGCCGCACGCGAAGGCACGCCGATCAGGGCCACCGCGGCCGGCGTGGTCGGGACCGCCGGATGGGCCGGCGCCTACGGCCTGCTGGTGTCGCTGGAGCACGCGGGCGGCGTGCAGACGCGCTATGCCCACATGTCGCGCCTGAATGTCGGCTCAGGCCAGCATGTGAAGGCGGGGGACATTATTGGCTTCGTGGGCTCCACCGGCAATTCCACAGGTCCGCACGTGCATTACGAGGTGCGCCGGAACGGCCGGGCGCTGAACCCCCTGGCCGGCTGATCGCTGCGCGTCCGGAACTGTTCTTCGCCGGAATTATTCGGCCGTCAAAGATGTGCTGGCGCCCCTGACCTGCGCCCTCTAGGCAGGGCACGAACCTGCATAAAAGGTCGTGAGCGGAGAGTAGATTGGTGTGAGCACCATGGCAGGCGATGCCGAAGAGGCAATTCCGGGCAAGCAGGACCGGTCCCTGGAAAAGACGAGCGCACGCGGCTGGTACACGGTCGGGCTGCTGTCCATGGTGTCGATGCTGTCCTACGTGGACCGGGGCGTGATGGCGCTGTTCGTGGAGCCGATGAAGCGCGATTTCGGGCTCTCGGACACCGAGATGGGCTGGCTTTTGGGCATGGCTTTCACCCTGCCCTACTTCATCATCGGCGTGCCGATGGCGCGGCTGATCGATCGCGGTGTGCGGCGCAACCTGATTGCGGGCGCGCTGGCGGTCTGGAGCCTGGCGACGGCGGTCTGCGGCATTGCGCAGAACTACGCGACGCTGTTTGCCTGCCGCTTCGTCACTGGCAGCGCAGAATCGATCAACACCAGCGGTTCGTACTCAATGGCTGCCGACGCGGTTTCGCACAAGATGCTGCCGCGCGCCTACGCCTTCCTCTCGGCCGGCGTCACCGGCGGGTCCGCCCTGTCGCTGCTGGTCGGCGGCGTTCTTTACGGGCTGCTCGTGAACATCCCGCCCACGCATGTCGCCCCGTTCGGCGTGATCCACAATTGGCAATTGGTGTTCATGATCGTGGGCATACCCGGCCTGCTCGTCGCCGCGCTCATGCTGTGGACCGTGCCCGAACCGCACCGCAGAGGCGGCACCAGGCCTGAAGGCTACCCGCTGCGCGAGGTGTTCGCTTTCGTGAAGGAGAAGGGCCGGCTGCACTTCCCCCTGCTGACCGGCACCATCCTGCTGGCGACGATGAACCACGCCTTCGCCGCGTGGATGCCAGCCTTCTACGAGCGGACCTATGGCTGGGGACCCGAGAAGGCGGGCCCGATCATGGGCACGGTTTCGCTCGTCACCTCGATCGTCGGCCTGGTCGCGGGTGCGAAGATGGCGGAATGGATGGCGGAGCGGCGCGACGATGCCAATCTGCGCGTCGTGTTCCTGGTCAATTTCGCCGCGTTCCCGCTACTGGCGGCGGCGCCGCTGATGCCCGTGCCGTGGCTGGCGCTGACGCTGGCCGCCTTGGCGGGCGCGATCGGCATCATGGCCGGACCGCCGCTGATGGCGGCAATCCAGCTGACCACGCCGAACGAGATGCGCGCCCAGATGAACGTGATGTACGGCGCGGGAATGACCGCCATCGGCGGTTCGCTGGGGCCGTGGCTGGTCGGCTTCCTGAGCGACAATTTCACCACTTCGGGAGCCGACCTTCGCTACGTGCTGTTCGCAGTGAAGATGCTGTTCGGCCCGCTTGCCCTGCTCATGCTATGGAGGGCGATTGCGCCCTACGGCCGGGTCTACCGTCAGGTGCTTGACGCAAACACCTGATCGGGCACCCCGCTGCCAGGACGAGGCATCAGTCCACCGCCCCGCGCGGCACGGGGATGCCCGCAATGCCCAGGCGTATGCGGTTGATCGTGAACGCGCCGGCGAAATAGAGCGTGCGCCGGTCCTCGTCCCCCCAATTCATGTTTACCGGGATGTTGGCGTTCAGGATCGTGCCGATATGCACGCCTTGCGGGTTCATCACCCAGATGCCGCCCGGACCGGTGCAGTAGAGGTTGCCGTCGATGTCGCACTTCATGCCGTCGGGAATTCCGCGCCGGTCATCGCCCATCATGTCGCAGAAGACGCGCTCGCTGCCCAGGTCGAGCATGCCGTCGCGCTCGACGTTGAAGGCCAGGATGTGCTTGCGGGCGACATTGCTGTCGTTGATGTAGAGGATGCTCTCGTCCGGCGAGAAGCACAGCCCGTTCGGATTGACCATCGTGCCCACCACGCGGTTGATGCGCTTCAAATCGGGCGAGACGCGATAGACGCCGGCGCGATCCTGTTCCGGCGGGTGTTCGGCAGGCGTGAGCGGGATCTTGGGCGGCGGATCGGTGAAATAGATCGCCCCGTCCGACTTCACCACGCAATCGTTGGGCCGGTTCAGCTTGCAGCCCTTGTACGAGTCGGCGATCATCGTCACCTCGCCCGTGTCCAGGTCCTCCGCATCGACGCAGCGGGTGAAGTGGTGGCAGCACACCAGCCGCCCCTCCCGGTCGCGGGTCATGCCGTTGGCCTTGCCGGTGCCGTCCTTGTCGACGCGCACGCCCTCGCCCGGCGTGTAGCGCATCCGCCTGTCGCCATGGATGTCGCTGAAGAGGAGGTGGCCCTTCTCCGCTATCCAAACCGGCCCTTCGGTCGGTCCGGTTGCGCCGCCATAGCCCTCGCCCAGCTGTTCCGCCTCGGCGTTGGCCGGTGCGATCTTGAGCATGCTCTCATGCAGGATTTCGACTGCCACGCCCGTGATCTCCTAGTATCGTGCCCTGCTGGCCAAAGCCTCAACCCGTGCCCGCTCTGACTTAGATAACATGATAAGTAAACAGCCGGCTTGCGACGCCGAATTGGGCGAAATGGCAGGCACTACCCATCCCCGACACGCCTAATCGCCCTGGGGATGGGAGAGGCAGACACAGGCAATCGCGTTGCTGGTCCTGTGCGCTTGTGTCTGTTAGGCGCCTGGTCCATCCGAGAAGAAGGCGTTTAGACCCATGCCACGCGAGAGACTTTATCCGCTGGAGGACCTGGAGGACATTCCGGGCACCAAAGTGTTCACCGCCAGGCGCTCGCGCCAGGCCTATCACCTGCACAAGTTCTGCATGTCGCTGATGGACAAGGACAATCGCGCCGCCTTCAAGGCCGGCGAGCAGGCCTATCTCGACCAGTTCAAGATGACTCAGGAGCAGAAGGAAGGCGTGCTGGCGCGCGATTTTAACCGGCTGATCGAGCTGGGCGGCAACATGTACTTCCTGGTGAAGATCGCCTCGACCGACGGGTGGAGCGCGCAGAAGGCGGTCGGCTCGATGACCGGGCTGAGCGCGGAGGATTATGCAACGATGATGAGCGAGGGCGGCCGCTCCCCCGAG
>Ga0210040_10005641_pt1 | contig 15867 bp, 14 predicted proteins | sample CryGeyCG12114_NA_FD_185462 | JGI IMG/M metagenome (GOLD analysis project Ga0210040, IMG submission 185462) | Groundwater microbial communities from aquifer - Crystal Geyser CG19_WC_8/21/14_NA (SPAdes) (version 2) | ecosystem: Environmental > Aquatic > Deep subsurface > Groundwater | place: USA... | reverse complement strand
CTATTTTGGGCAAACTAAAGGCGGCTATTACGAGGACTTAATTGTTACTTTGCGCCGGAAACGCCAGATTTCCCCTTTGTGGCGGGTAGGTACCTGATCACCAAATAATTTGCCCCAAGGTTTCAGATCATCTATGCGGTCGAACACAATTTTAAGCACGGCAATAAATGGGATCGATAAAAACATGCCCGAAACGCCCCATAAGGCACCACCACATAAAACCGCTAATATAGAAACCAAAGCATTTATCTGTACTTTAGAAGAAACAATCATAGGTACCAGAAAGTTATTATCCAGGAACTGGATAACAGCGTAGGCTCCTAAAATGTAAAGTTGCGTCGTATAGCCGTCTTTGGTTACGGTTGCAATAAGTAAGGGTAAAGCAATGGCTACCAAACCGCCAATGTAAGGCAGCAGATTTAGTAAAGCCCCTAATACCCCCAATAAAATAGCGTAATCAACGCCTAGTAAAAGTAAGGCCGCTGAATTTAAAAGCGCTACTATAAATGTTTCGATCAACAAACCGACCACGTAGCTCTGAATGGCAATCTTTGTTTCTTTTAACACCTCGGCTACGTATTCAGAATGTTGCCGGGTAAATGCTTCGTACAAAAAATTTAGGAGTAAGGTTTTGTAAAACAGCAGCAGAAATATATAAATCGGAATTAAAAACAAAAAGCTAAACAAGCCCAGGGCACTGCTCAGCGTAGTACCAACTAAGCCTTTGCTTTTACTCGTAACTTCTTCCAGGTACTGCGTTTGTTTATAAATACTTATGCCAAAAGTTTGTTGCACCCAAGTTTCTAAATCCAGAACCAGCTCTTTGTATTTTACTTTTAGCTCCGGCAGCATATCCGTAAACTGCGCCAGTTGGGTAGATAAAAAGAATAAAACGGCCGCTACCACCAACACCGCAATAAAAATAGTCAGGATAATAGAAAGTACCTTTGGTACTTTTAAGTGCATGAATTTATTTTGCAACGAGTTGAGCAAAGTAGCAAACAACCCGGCAAAGGCAAACGGAATAATAATATTAGCCATTACATAGAGTATGTACACCGAAAGGGTAATTGCGATTAGTATAAGCGCAAGCTTTTTATAAAAGGGTTCCGTTATCATGCGTATTCACCAGGTTGAAAATATTCAGCTTTAAATATAGGAAATTTAAAATAATTATAATCAAGCATTTTACCAGTAAGTAGGTGCTTTTTGCATTTATATAAGCACTTAAACATATTCGTGTATTACTTTGGAGATGACCTCTAACAGAGATTTATTCTTATATTTAATGTCTTATTCTTTTATAATTAGTTGTTTAGTTTTTATAAAAATTAACGCCTCACATCAATATGGACCCAATTACTATAGCTGCAACCACTAAGATTGTGTCTTATTTGGCTGGAAAAGCATTTGAAGAAGCCTTCGAAACAACTGTTGGTGAATTTACTCAAGACAGCATTGATTGGTTAAAAACTATTTTCTTCAAAAATAACAGTCAGCCAAAAGAAGTATTAGAAAATTTACAAAATAAACCAGACAGTCCTGCTCGTCGGACCGCTGCTGTAGCTGCAATAGAATCTGAACTCGAGGATAATCCACAAGCAGAAAGATATTTGATGGAATTAGTAAAAGCCATTGAAGCAATGTCAGGGAATAACACTACTATTTCAAATAGCAAAAATGTAAATACCGGAACCATCCATTCAAATGGCAATGTCATTATAGGTGATAATAATCACTAGTATCATGGACATAAACAATAGTAAAAATTTCTCTACTGCTTCCATCAATACTAAAGGTGCTGTTATAATTGGTGATAAGAATACTGTAATCAATTTAGAAGAGGCTGCAATATACAAAGACTTAAAAGCGCAATTGGAGGAGTTGAATAATCAGCGTGAAACAACTAAGGTTAGAATTGATAAATATCCGGATGATGAAGGGTTTAAAGCAGAGTTGTTTCAAGTAGATGAAAAACGTAGCAACATACAGCAAAGAATAGAAAGTCTTAAAAAGGAAATTTTAAAGTTAGTTGAAGATTTTAATAAGATTCCTCTTAACACGGAACGATTGCGTTCGGCTAAGTCATACTTTGAAGCTGGAGAATTCGAAAAGGCAAGAGCTATCTTGGATGTAGAAACGATTACATCAGAACTGAATGCATTGTTAGAAGAAAAAGAGGATTTAAGACAAAAAAGTAGTAACAATGAACAGCACTTACAAGATAAAGCCAATGAGTTTTTAATTTTAGCTCACCTTACAGCTACCGATTATACACTTCCTGACCGTTTTGAAAAAACAAAAGAATATTATAAAGTATCTATATCAGCTGAAAGGAATAACAATAATATTTTTGACTTTGCTTATTTTTTGCAGGAGCACAATGAGCTTGAAGAAGCATACCCCTTATACAAAGAGGCTTTGAAAATCTGCAGAGAACTAGCCCACTCCGACCCCGAAACTTACTTACCAAAAACTGGTTATATACTTAATAATTTTGGGAATTTGTTGGTGAAAAATAATAAGCCAACAGAAGCTGAAGCAACTTATAAAGAAGCCTTGGAGCTCAGAGAAAAATTAGTCGAGCAATATGGAGAAGATTACTTGCCCCAAGTAGCAGAAACGTTAAACAATTTTGGTAACTTTCTAGAAGAAAATAACAAGCTTGATGTAGCTGAAGATGCTTATAAAAAATCAATAAAAATTAGAAGGGACTTGGCAAGCGCCGACACTGAAGGTTTTCTCCCCAAAGTAGCAGAGACACTCAATGGATTAGGTGTCTTATTAACCTCTAATAAAAAATTTAAAGAGGCTGAGAAAGCTTATAGAGAAGCTTTAGAAATTAATAATGATTTTGTTAGCAACGATTATCTGTTTTATTTGCCTAAAATAGTAGGAAATCTATGCAATTTAGGAAATTTGCTAATAGAGGATTTAACAAATTCAGGAAATGCTATAATTGTAAATAGAAAGCTAAGAGAAGCTGGTGATTTTTTTACATTAGCCCTGAAAACCTCTCAGGACTTGGTACATTATAATCGTCAGGCCTTTTTACCTTATGTAGCTTTAGTACTCAATAATCAAAGTCAATTTTTTATCTATAATAAAGAATTCGATAAAGCTGAAAAAGCTGTCACTACTTCATTAGAAATTTACCGGGAATTAGCTAAACACAGTCCTCAGACCTTCCTGCCGATGTTAGCAAGAACAGCAAAAAATTTAAGTGCTTTTTACTTGCAAATCAAACCAAATAGGAAACAATCCCTGGATTTAGCTCAAGAAGCGGCCCAAGCTGCTTTACCATTTATAGCGTCTCTTTCAGATAGCTTACATAAAATAGACCAAGTCAAACAGATTGTTAGCAGCTGGGGCCTAGATCCTGAGGAGTTTATTAAAAGGTGTCAGTCAAAAAATGAGTAATAAAAGAGGCTATTCAGTCTTTTCCTGCTTGTATTCCAGGTTAAAACAAAAAAGCCGAAACTGAATAGCTCCGGCTTAAAATATTAAATCAACAAAAAATTATTTCTGACTCAGCATGGATTCGCGTTTTTGCTTAAACTCCGTGCCGGGTTTCCATTGGGGCCACTGGCTGCCTTGCGCTACGTTATAACCCACTAAAAAATAAAGCTGTAGGTCTTCTATTGCTCCTGTAAAATCCCAGTCGGGTTTTACTTCGTCCGATACTTTGTGGTAATTGTTCGTGGTATATTCATCGGCTTTTTGCTGTAAATAATCCGGGCCTTTATCTACCGATTGTATCCCCGATTCGGCGTATAAAGCTGGTACGCCTTGTTTGGCAAATTCAAAGTGATCGGAACGGTAAAAAGATCCTTTCTCGGGCGTAGCTTCCGGTACGGTTTGCCGGTTTTGGGTAGCCGCAGCCCGGGCCAATACATCGTCGAGCGTAGAATTGCCGTAGCCAATAATGACCACGTCTTTGGTGCGTCCGTAGGGGTTTAAGCCGTCCATGTTAATATTTGCCAAGGTCTTGTTTAGCGGGTACAAGGGGTTAGTTGCGTAATATTTAGAACCCAGTAAACCTTTTTCTTCCCCGGTCACGGCCAGGAACAGAATTGATCGCTTTGGCATTTCCGGTAATTGGGTGTAGGCCTTAGCCAACTCCAGCAAACCCGCCGTACCCGAGGCATTATCCAGGGCTCCATTAAATATTTGGTCGCCGGATAATTTAGGATCTTTACCTAAATGATCCCAATGAGCGCTGTAAACCACGTATTCTTCTTTTAACTGTGGATCAGACCCTTCCAGTTTAGCCACTACATTCCGCGATTGTACTTCCCGCAGCGTGTTTTTCAAAGTAAAATTAGCCTTGGTTTTCAGGGCCACGGGATTAAAATTCTTCCGCCTGGCCTGTTGCTTTAAAGAATTAAAATCTTGTCCGCTGGCCGTGAAAAGCTCGCGGGCTTTGGCTTCGGTAATCCATGCTTCCACGGCTACTTTATCGCTGTTTTTATTTTTATTTTTGATATCGAAATTTTCCCGGCTCCAACTGCCCGACACTACTTCGTAAGGATAGCCGGCCGGACCAGTTTCGTGTACAATAATGCAGGCGGCGGCGCCTTTCTCGGCGGCTATTTCGTATTTATAGGTCCAGCGGCCGTAGTAAGTCATGGCCCGGCCTTTAAATTGGTTCACATCCAGTTTGGTTGTGTCCTCGGCATTCGTAACCGGCGGATCGTTGATGAGCATGACGATGGTTTTGCCTTTTACGTCCAGACCCTTGTAATCGTCCCAACCGTATTCCGGGGCCACAATGCCGTAACCCACAAACACCATATCGGAATTGGTAATCGCTACCTGGGGCACAAATTGGCGGGACACGGCTACATAATCCGAAGGGAAAGTTAAATCTATTTTTTTAGTTCCGGCGGTAAAGGAAGCAGTAGGTTGAGCGGTAAAACCCATCATGGGAACGTTTTGCGTGTAAGTGCCATCGAGGTTGCCGGGCCGTAAACCCAGCTTCCGGAACTGGCGCTCCAAGTAAGCCACCGTAGAATCTTCGCCTTTGGTGCCGGGGCTACGGCCTTCGTACGCATCCGAAGCCAGCACATTTATGTGGGTGGCTAAGCTATTGGCAGAAAAGCTTTTGAGGGCTACCGGTGGCGCCACAAAGGCAGTAGTATCCTGGGTGGCCGTGTTGTTTTGCGCAACCTGCCGTTTACTTTCGTTGCAACCGGATAGCGAAGCCAGCAGCAAAAGGGAATACAGAATAGGTTTCATGTGGGAGTAAGTTTAGTTTACCAGAACGTAATATAAATAATTTATCTAATTAACGGATGGGCACAAAAAAAGCTGGCGCCAAAATGGGCCAGCCTTTTAGTAAACAAAACAAACAAACAAACTTATTCAATTACAAAACTTACCTCTACCGAAGCCGAAACTGTAATCTGACCAACCGAAATGGTGGGACCAGCCGCATCCGCCGCCGAAGCTTCCATCATTTTATTTGCGGCCCGGCTCCGGTAAATAGGACTGGGATATCCTTCCGCCGGGATTTCATTTATATTATATACTCGCCCTACTTTAGCGCCTAATTCGGTGGTAAGCGCCGTAGCTTTTTGTTTAGCCGCTTGGATAGCCAGTTTCCGGGCTTGTTCGCGGTGTTTCTGCAGTTCGGAAGTGCGGTATTCAATGCCATCTACCCGGTTCGCGCCAGTTTTATAAATACCCGTTAGTATTTCGTCGAAGCGGTTAACATTTTTAATAGTAACTGTAACGGAGCGCTGGGTCATATAAAATTCCGGGGTAGATTGGCCGTACTCGCCGTATTGTGGGTACACACTTAAATTGGTACTTTGAATATATTTAGCCTCAATGCCCGCTTTTTTTAGGTATTTTAGCAATTCGGCTACCCGCGTTTCGCTTTGCTGGCGCGCCACATCCAGGTTCTTATCCCGCACATCCAGACCCACGTTCAGCACTATTTCGTCGGGTTGTACTTTTACTTCGCCTACGCCCGTAACACTTACCAAGGGCGGCAAATTAGCTGGTACTTGCGCGGAAGCAAGTTTTAACAAGAATAAGCTCAAAAGAAAAAACAGGATAAAGCGTTTCATACAAACCAAAATTCAAATTTAGATGAATTCTCCTGCACAAGTATCATGCCTAATCTATATAGAACTCACCTATATAAACAAGTTAGGAGTTATTTTTAGTATAAAATGCCCGGCTTAAATTTTAAGCACGCACTTTTTAAGGAACCTGCCGTATCTTTGGGTTTTATTTTATTTGTATGAATACTCTTTCTTTATACGATCCCTTCGACCGGATGCAGTTTAATGCCGAAACCTGCTTTCTGTGCGGCACCAGTATAGATACGCGCCAAACAATACCGGTATTTGCCCAATGGCTGATGCAGCACTATGGTTTTGGCCATCAGCAATTATTATTACTAGATAAAAGCGTTACGTTATATAAAGACCTGACTATACCTTGCTGTACAGCTTGCCGGCAGCAATACGTAGAACCGCTGGAGCAGCGCCTGGAAAAAGCGCATCAGAAAGGAGTAACGGGTTTTAAAGCCGCCGATGAGCGGGACGTGTATTTGTGGTTAGCAAAAATGTTTTATGGTATTCTGGTCCGGGAATTACTAAACGAGCAAAATCCGTTAATAAAACCCGAGCATGCCGTAAGTGAAAATCCGAAAATGTTTATCAAGTTTCAGTCGTTTTTTAAATTGTTGCAGGCCTTGCGGGTACCCATTTTGTTCGATGACTTTACGCCTTTTTCTTTATTTATACTGGAGGTGGAAGAATCCGAAAACGAAACTTCTTTTGCTTACCGCGACGAACTGAATACCATGATTTTCAGCATAAAAATGGGAGCGGTGCAGTTGGTTTGTCATTTGTTGGATAACAATGTGCTGCAGAAAGCCCTGAAACCCGTTTACGATGATTTTAAAAATAAAGTGGTCCATTCCATTCAGGCGGCCGAGTTTACGGCTCGGGCGTATTATGCCGCTTATTTATTTAACCTGATACCCGAATATTTTGAACGCCGGCCGGCTCCCGGCGAAGATTTTCTTATTTACGATACGTTGGTAGACGATATTACCATGCCGGTTTTCAATCCCTGGGATCAACACGCGTACGCAAAACTGCTGGAAGAAATGTGGCAAAAATGGCACATTGGCCGAGCCGAGATATTGCAAAACCCGCGGGAACCTCTCAGTTATATTTACGACGAAACCGGCAATTTCCGGAGCAGCCTTGATCTTAAACAAAACAATATTTTGTAATCAAAACCAGCATCTTTTATAAGAGAAGCACCAATTGGTAAACTATAGGTTTGCCGTTTAAAGCTTGCTAAGGAATGTATTTAGATACTAACGCTTTATATAAGTAACTGATATTACGCAAAACAAAGAATAAGGATGACAGCAGTGAGTTCAAAAAGCATAAATTATTTAACCTTATTTTGTTGCATAACATCAATATATTAAAGCCGCTTCGATAAAATAAATTGTTCTATTTACGAATTTCGTAAAACCGATAGCTTTATTTTATTCACTATTGTCTAAAAATAAAAAATCCTGCTCGGCTCTACACCGGCAGGATTTTTATTATTGCAGTTTCAAAAATTAGCTATCCTCACGGGCAAACTCACTTAGTTCGTCGCCTTCGTCGTGCCGCGGATTACGGCCGTTGCTATCGTCGGCTACCTGATTACCGCCCTGGCCACCCTGGGTATGTCCGGTCGGCTGGCCGCCCTGGGCAAATTTTGCCTGCTCCTCCGGCGATTTTGTTGCCAGGTTTTCTAGGCTGTTGTTTTCTGCTTCTTTTTGGTCTTGCTGATCTTTTTCTTCCTGAGCCATTGTTTTATCTATTTAGGTTTAAGAAATTATTTCATGAATAGGTTTTCTTTTACGCGTGATCCGCCGAAACGGTCGGAATAGAAACAATATTCTTTTTAAGGCGGTAATAATTACGGATAAACGAAACCAGGCGGTAGAATAACGTAAACACAAAGGTCTTACCTAAAACCTGTTGTTATGGACAATATTCCGCATCATCCGCTGCAGCACACGCAAGATTTAGATTTATTACTTCAGGAAATCGGCGATGCCCGCATTGTTTTACTGGGCGAAGCCTCGCACGGCACTTCTGAATATTATACCTGGCGTACGGCTATTTCCAAACGGCTTATTCAGGAAAAAGGGTTTAATTTTATTTCAGTAGAAGGCGACTGGCCCGATTGCTTTGAGGTGAACAAGTACATAAAAGGCCAGGGAGAGGCAGTTACGGCTCCGGAATTACTGCAAACGTTTAACCGTTGGCCTACCTGGATGTGGGGCAACTGGGAAGTAGCGGCCCTGGTGGATTGGTTAAAAAAATATAACACCGGCCTAGCTGAAAATGAACAAGTTGGTTTTTATGGCTTAGATGTTTATAGCCTCTGGGATTCGCTGCAGGAAATTTTAAATTACCTGGAGCAACAGGGCGGACCGGCGGCCGCCGCCGCTAAAAAAGCATTTAGGTGTTTTGAGCCTTATAGCGAAGATCCGCAGGAATATGCCCGGGCGGTTGCATTTGTATCGCAGGATTGTGAAGACGAAGTGGTAACTATGTTGCATGCCTTACGCCAGAAAGGACTAGACGGCGGTGCCAACCGAAGCGCCGAATTTGACGCCGAGCAAAATGCGTTGGTGGCGGTAAACGCCGAGCGCTATTACCGGGCCATGATCCGGGGCGGTGGTAGTTCCTGGAACGTCCGCGACCGCCATATGATGGAAACCCTAACCCGGTTATTAGATTTACACGGTCCTGATTCGAAAGCAATTATTTGGGAGCACAATACCCATGTGGGCGATGCGCGCTACACCGATATGGCCCGGAGCAACATGGTAAACGTAGGGCAGCTGGTGCGGGAGCAATACGGCAAAGAAAATACGTTTATTGTGGGTTTCGGCTCTTATAAAGGTTCCGTAATAGCAGCCGATGAATGGGGCGAACCTATGGAAATAATGGAAGTGCCACCTGCCCCATCCGGAACCTGGGAATACATGTTGCACGAAATCAGCCCGCAAAACAAACTATTATTTTCGAAAGAATTAACCGAAGTAAAAGCCCTACGAGATAAAATCGGGCACCGGGCAATTGGGGTAGTCTATCATCCTAATATGGAACGGTTTGGAAATTATGTGCCTACCGTAGTTCCGAAACGGTACGATGCTTTTGCGTACATCGATACCACGCGGGCGCTGCACCCATTGGCCATTTACCAGGACCATACGCAACCGCCCGAATTATATCCATTTGCGGAGTAAAGTTATCGGCCGCATTAATAAATTTTTAACTTTATCAATATGTACTTAATTGGCAAAATGGTAGAGGAATGAGCTACAAGCTCGCACCAGCAAATGCTTATTTGAACAGATCTTACATTTGCGGGTTATTAGTTGCTACCTCGGATATACTTGCTTTCTGGCGCCGGGCGATAGATTGGGCAAGTAAACTGGCGACTATTAACTGCAAAGCGTGATAGAGCATGAGCGGCAATAAAATAATACCCAGATGATTTGCGTCCGGAAATAATACTTTGGACATAACCGTGCCGTGAACCAATGATTTTTTTGAACCGCAGAATAGCGCCGTAATCCGGTCAGGGAGGGTAAAACCAAACAAATGGGTAATAAAGTAAATCAGGCCAAACACCAGGAAAAAAAAGGCAGTTAAGTAAAGGCCTAAAAGAAAGATATTCAATAAGGTAAAAGATGCAAATATATTCCGGGCAAAAGACTCACAAAAAGAAGTAAAAACGATTAGCAAAATAATAAACTGATCGAAAAGCTTAAGCGGTTGCCGGTAATTATCCGCGAAACTGCCGAAGCGCGCATGCAGCAAAATGCCGAGCACAACCGGTAATAAAACCTGTACGGCAAGTTTGCCAATCACGGGCCAGAAATCGAAGGTGCCGTTAGTCGTTTGCATAAAGAATCCCATCCAGAGGGGCGTAATAAATACGCCCAGCAAACTAGATATACTGGCATTAAAAATAGCCGCTGGTAAGTTTCCGCCCGCAATTGATACCATTACCACCGACGATGAAACTGTGGAGGGCAGCGCCGCTAAGTAAAAGACTCCCAGCCAAAGCTCCGCGCTTTGCTCATTCGCAAATATATAATTACCAACTAAAGCTAAAATCGGGAACAACAAAAATGTACTGAGTTGCACCACCACATGCAGCCGCCAATTATTAAGTCCGGCCCAAAGCTGCCCCGGACTTAAGCGCAAACCATAAAAAAAGAAAATAACCGAAACCCCGTATGAAGCAATACCGCTTAAAGGCAATGGACTTTCTTCTACCCCTATTTCCGGCCAAAAATAAGCGAGCAAAATAACGCCGAATAAGGCTACAATAAAAGGGTCTATCGCAATTCGGGGTTGCGCTGCTTTATTTACACGAGGCACGACGGGTGTTTATTTTTATTTACTAACTTTTATTCCTGGCACCTGCTGCCAGGTTGAGCATGGGACTAAAATATAATTTACGGTAGCAGGTGCAGCACCTTTAAATTCCTGTGCTGGTAAACTAAGGATCAGATGGTAGTATAATGCCGGCGGAGCCATTGGCTTAAACCGGCTAATCCCGGAAACAACACGCGCTCCGTTATATTTACCTGATCCAGTTTGTCCCGTATTTCCCATTTTAGGTGGGCCGGAATAATAATCCGGAAAAAAAGGTCAGGGTGCTGGTTCAGCCAATCGCTTAAGATAGCCCCCGGATCCGACATCATTGAAAACAAAGCGTACTGGTGCACAATGCGGGCATCGAGCGAAGGCGGCTCCAGAAACAAGACAAAATCTTCCTGCTGAAAATTACCCAATTCCTTTAATGAGCAACAAACCGGTTCCAGCATTTCCGGAGTAAATACATTTGAGCCTTCTTCCTGAATAGCATGGTGCAGTACCTCCGGAATAAACTCGTTCGATCGGACATAGTTTACACACCAAATAGCAGCATCATACTCGTACTGCATAAAATCGCTCGTGCAAAAATGCAGCGCTACGTACGGCGAATAAGTAAAATCAAGGAGCCGGGTTGGTAAACCGTGGTGTTGCGCTACGGCCAGCCAGTTCCAGATAGAATTGCCCGGCGACGCATCTTTCATAGCATATTTGCGGAAATTGCGTAATAAGTGGTGTTCCAGTTCGCCGTAAGAACCGCCCAGCCGGATAAGACTGGTTTTTAGATCGAAATCCTTGTTCCACATGCCGCGGTAAATATACGAAGACCGGAACCGGTTAATCTGACTGTCCCAGGAATTATGAAATAAAGCCGATTGCAGTTCTTCCCAACTATTTACCACAATGTCATTCTTTAAATTCATTATAATATTTTTCTGGTGCCGCTTCAAAACGTTTCGGATTTAATACGTGAGATACTGTTTTTGTACAAAGCTATATGTACGTATATTCAGGCAGATATATACGGAAATAGTAATCGGTTTAAAACAATTTTATATATTCCCGTAAGGAAAATAAGGCCATTCTGACCTGATTCGACCACTTCTGGTAAGGCAGCAAGGGCTTTTTTAGCCTATAAACTTATGATAAAAGCCATTCTCTTAGCAGCGCTGATTTTTATTTCCGGCCTTGTAACGTGGTCTTTCATCGTTAAAAACAAAAAAATGGATGTTCCTAACCTGCCGGTAAATAAAGCGCAGCTTTACGCCGATGTAAAATACCTGACGGACCTGAATCCGCCGCGTAATGCTTTTCACCTAACTTCCTTAAACCAGAGCGCCGCCTATATTTTTGAAGAATTTAAAAAATTATCACCCCGGGTTCAGTACCAAACTTTTCGGGTAGATAAACAAGAATATAAAAACATAATTTGCAGCCTGGGTCCGGAAGACGGAGAGCGTATTTTGGTAGGAGCCCACTACGATGTGTGTGGCGAGCAGCCCGGAGCCGATGACAATGCCAGTGGCGTAGCAGGGTTGCTGGCCATTGCCCGCCTGGTGCACGAATTACAACCCAATTTAAAATACCGGCTCGATTTTATAGCCTTTGCCCTGGAAGAACCGCCTTTTTTTAAGACTAGTGATATGGGCAGTGCCGTTCACGCCAGATCGATGCTGGCAGCCGGGGTAAAAATTAAAGGCATGATTTGCCTCGAAATGATTGGTTACTATTCCGAAGAAAAAGATTCGCAACGCTATCCGGTGGCCGCCCTGAAAGCCATTTACCCGGATAAGGCCAACTTTATTTCGGTGGTGGGTAATATGGACCAGGGTAGTTTAGTAAAACACGTAAAAAACTATATAAAAGCGGGCAGTACTATTCCGGTAGAATCGTTAACCGCTCCGGCCTCGGTGCCGGGCGTCGACTTTTCGGATCACCTGAATTATTGGAAATACAATTTTCCGGCCGTGATGATTACCAATACCGCTTTTTTCCGGAACCCTAACTACCACCAGGATTCCGATACTATTGATACGCTTAATTTTGATAAAATGGCGGAAGTTGTAAAAGGCGTTTATTGGGCTATTATTCATTTGTAAAGCCAGCAACAATACTTGCTGATAAATCAGCTAATTGCTTGTACCAGGTAATTTACATGGCGCACTTGCCGGACTAATTAGTATATTTAAGTTTATAGGATACTATTCTGCAAAATCTTTCCTCTATCACTATAAACTAATATCACATCCGGCTCGTACATTTTACATTAGGTTTATCGCTAGCTGGTAAATCTTCTACTAACCTAATCCGGACCAGGTAGGACCGGTTTAAAACAGAAAAGGATGGAGAAAACAAGTTCTATTTTAGAAAGCCTTAAAAAGAATGATCTGATTGAGGTAGCGCCCGGAATCCATTGTTTACAAATCGTGATGGTAAATGTTTACTTCGTCAGCGATTTGGAAGGCAAACCCAACGAATGGGTGTTAGTGGATGCCGGTTTACCCCGATCAGCCAACCGCATTAAACGGGCCGCCGAAAAATTATACGGCAAAGATGCTCGGCCAAAAGCAATTATCATGACGCACGGCCATTTTGATCACGTAGGAGCATTACGCACCTTGGCCTACGATTGGGATGTGCCAGTATACGCCCATTTACTAGAACTGCCTTACTTAACGGGCCGGTCGGCTTATCCGCCCCCCGATCCGAGCGTTGGCGGCGGCGCCATGGCATATATGTCTTTTCTGTATCCTAAAAAACCCATTGATATTAGCCTTTGGGTGAAAAAGCTACCTAGCGATGGTCACGTGCCACACCTGGCTGGTTGGACTTACCTGCATACGCCGGGTCATTCCGGCGGCCACGTTTCTTTTTTCCGGGAAAGTGATAAAGTTTTGATTGCCGGTGATGCTTTCATCACTGTAGATCAGGAATCGATGCTGGCGGTCATTACTCAAAAACAGGAAATTCACGGACCACCCACATATTTTACCTCTAACTGGGAAGCTGCAAAACGCTCTATTGAGCGCCTCATGTTGTTGCGGCCGACCGTAGCGGCCACTGGCCATGGTTTGCCCATGTACGGCGAAGATATGCTGCACCAGTTAGAACAGTTAGTCCGGGAATTTGACGAAAGAGCCTTACCGGCGCAGGGCAGGTACTTGCATGAAGCCGCCGAAACCGACGAAAATGGAGTAGTCTCGGTGCCGCCGCCCGTTTCCGATCCGTTTCCCAAAATAATGGCCGGGGTAGGTCTGGTAACTTTAGCTGGTTTAGCGGCTTTGGCGGTAAAAAAGCGTAGAAACCGGGTAACATTACAGGATTTTATGCCTGATAAACCAACAAACGAGTATCCATAAAAAAAGCAATACAAATAAAAAAGCCGGTTACATTACTAACCGGCTTTTTTATTTATTCTATTTATTCTAACTTAATGCAAATCCGACCGGAAATCTCCTCTTTCCCGTTCGTGACGCTCTTGATCACTTTCATTTGCCCATCTTGGTCCGGATTCATAGCCACGATTATGATTGCGGTTTTCTCCCTCGTAATGACGGCGTTGATTAGCCGGATGATAATCGTCCGGATTGGTTATGTTATGCCAGGTGTTACTAATGGAATTGCCAATCCGGTCGAAGAAACCTTGTTCATGTTCCTGATTGCGGTTCCGGTCATTATACTGGTTGTGGTCTTGATGGCGATAATTGTTTTGCTCCCGGTAATCGCGTTGGTTCCTGTACCGGTCATTATCCGAATTGCCTAAGCCATCGGGTGCATGCCAGTTGCCGCGGTTGCCACTACGGTAGCGGTAATCATCATCTTTATACTCATTGCGCTCTGGCCAGGTATCTCTTTCCCGGTTATAGTGCCGTTCGCCGGAAGATTGTTCCTGGTAGTTCGTATCGGGGTTGCGGTTTTGATTAGAAAAGCCATTATAATTTTGGTTATATCTCTCCTGCCCCTGATCATTTGGTTGATTATAGCCTCTATCATTTCGATCGAAGTTGTTGTTTTGTTCCGAACGGTTGCCGTAGTTAATAGCATTGGAGTTGCGGTAAGCACTATCGGGCCGGGCACCGTAGTGGGTTTGCTCCGGACCGTAGCCTTCGTTGCGGTTATGGTAGCTTTGGCTACTGCGGTATTGCTCATTCCGGTTCTGGTTTCCGCGTTCCCGGGCTATATCTCTTCCTATCCGCTGGTTTTCTTCAAAATGCTCCCGGTTATCATCTTCCGGATATCTTTTTCTATTCGATTCCATTGTTTAAAAGTTAAGTGAAACAAAAGCTTTACACTGTTTTACCTTTTGCCCACATCGGAAAAAAAATAAAACTACTTAATTTACGTACTGGCGAGTTCTGAGTTAAGGTAATTTTTATTTATAGTATTCTAATAGAATTAAGCGTTGTAAAATAGCTATAGCCCTTCAATATTAAGGTCAGAGCTTGTTTCCTAAATAGTATTTGATGTCCTTTTCTTAATTAATATTTTATTCCGCTTGTTCTTTTAAGCGATTTCATTTTTTAAGGTAATAGGAGCTTAACAAGTATTATTACGAATTCTATAATTACAACTTTCGCCTCGTTTATAAACTATTCAAACTGCCTATAATACATCTTTCGGTTGTTCTGTCTGATAATAATAGCTAAAAGAGTTTTAAAAGTGCCATAATGACATTATGGAGCAGGTGTATTTACACTGCGGGCTGATACATTAAATGGTATGTAATTTGCATACTAAGTGGTATCAAGCTAAGAAGGAAGATCAGATGAATATCATAAAAAATAAAAAATTATTAAAGGGAATAAGCCATCAAATTGACCAACTAAATACCCTGGGTGGGGGCGTAAGTATGGCGCATGTGGCTGTTGATCGGAAAGAAGATAAAATGATCGTTACTGTTACGGCACCCGGAGTTTCGGTGGAAGCCATGCACGTGATGGTAGAATTTAACCGGTTAATAGTATATGGTTTATTGCCTCAGACCATGGCAGGTGATTTGGCGCAACCGGCATTTAGTTTGCCTTTGTTTAGCCAATTGATTAAAATACCTTTTCAGGTAGATACTACCCAAATCAGCGCCAGTTATAACAATGACGGGCTGCAGGTAGTGTTGCCTTACAGCCAAGACCGGCTGCAGAAAGCACGCGAAATTGAGATCGAACGATTTTAAAACTATAAATAAAAAATAAAGGAAAGGGCTATTAAAAATGGCCCTTTTTTATTTTCTTTATAATACGTTGACTTTAGTACCGTTTGGTATGTAGCGGTTGGCGAGTCAGCGGAAATCTAAAACCCAGAAACTATTTATATTTTAAAGGAGTTTAATAAACATGGTGAACTTAATTATACCTCCGAAATACCTAGCTGTTTATGCTTTTTGCATCGATGATACGTTACCAGGCTTTACCCCAGACGAATGGATAGAAGCTGGTCGTATATATCA
>Ga0210040_10005640_pt1 | contig 15869 bp, 13 predicted proteins | sample CryGeyCG12114_NA_FD_185462 | JGI IMG/M metagenome (GOLD analysis project Ga0210040, IMG submission 185462) | Groundwater microbial communities from aquifer - Crystal Geyser CG19_WC_8/21/14_NA (SPAdes) (version 2) | ecosystem: Environmental > Aquatic > Deep subsurface > Groundwater | place: USA... | reverse complement strand
GCTGGGCCACTGGGGCGACGTCGGGGGCTACGAGGTCGAGGTCACCTGGGACACCGTCACCGTGGCCGCGCTCGGCGTCCCCTACGACGGCTGCAAGTACCGCGCCCTGAACACCCTGTCCGGCGGCGAGCAGAAGCGGCTGGCGCTGGAGTGCCTGCTGCGCGGCCCGGACCAGGTGCTGCTGCTGGACGAGCCGGACAACTACCTCGACGTCCCCGGGAAGCGGTGGCTCGAGGAGCGGCTGCTGGAGACCCGCAAGACGGTGCTGTTCGTCAGCCACGACCGCGAGCTGCTCGACCGGGTCGCCGACCGGGTGGTCACCGTCGAGGGCGGGACGGCGTGGGTGCACGGCGGCAACTGGGCCGGGTACCCCGCGGCCCGCACCGCCCGGCACGACCGGATGGCCGAGCTGCGCAAGCGCTGGGACGAGGAGCACGAGCGGCTCATCGACCTGGTGCGCACCCTGCAGCAGCAGGCGAAGAACTCCCCGGACATGGCCGCCCGCTACCACGCGATGCAGACCCGGCTGGCGCGGTACGAGGCGGCCGGACCGCCGCCGGAGCGCCCGCCGGACCAGTCGGTGACGATGCGGCTGCGCGGCGGCCGCACCGGCGTGCGGGTGGTGATCGCCGAGCAGCTGGAGCTGTCCGGGCTGATGCGCCCGTTCGACCTGGAGGTGGAGTACGGCGACCGGGTCGCCGTGCTGGGCTCCAACGGGGCGGGCAAGTCGCACTTCCTGCGGCTGCTGGCCGGCCAGGACGTGCCGCACACCGGCGACTGGCGCCTGGGCGCCCGCGTCGTCCCCGGCTTCTTCGCCCAGACCCACGCCCATCCCGAGTGGCTGGACCGCACCCTGGTCGACCTGCTGTGGCACGGCGAGCCGGGGCGGCCGGGGGTCGACCGCGGCCGGGCGATGGCCACGCTGCGGCGCTACGGGCTGGCCGACTCCGGCGACCAGCTGTTCCGGTCGCTGTCCGGTGGGCAGCAGGCCCGGTTCCAGGTGCTGCTGCTGGAGCTGTCCGGCGCGACGCTGCTGCTGCTCGACGAGCCGACGGACAACCTCGACGTGCTGTCCGCGGAGTCGCTGGAGGCGGCGCTGGACGCCTTCGACGGCACGGTGCTCGCGGTGACCCACGACCGGTGGTTCGCCCGGACCTTCGACCGGTTCGTGGTGTTCGGCTCCGACGGGCGGGTCTACGAGGCACCCGAGCCGGTGTTCGACGAGGGCCGGGTCCAGCGCGCCAGGTGAACGCGTTCACTCCGGTGCGCCGTCGGCCCCCTCCAGGGGCCCACTGCGAGCTCGCGAGGAGTGGGGAGGAGGGGGTCCTTCATCCGAAGGTGCGGCCCTCGCCGCGGTAGGTGGGCAGCGCGTCGACGACCGCGTCGCCGCGCACCGCGTGCAGCACGTCGACCCGCTCGCACAGCTCGCCGGCCTTGGCGTGCCGGAACCACACCCGGTCACCGATCCGCAGCTGCGCCGCCCCGGGGCCACGCAACGGCGTCTGCACCTCCCCGGCGCCCTCGGTGGGCACCAGCCGGAGCCCCCCGGGGTAGGTGGGCATCGGCACCCGGTCGGCGCCGGGCGGGCCGGAGGCGATCCAGCCGCCGCCGGCGACGGTGACCGTCCCGGGGGCGGGACGACGGGTCACCGGCAGCGCGAACAGTGCCGCGGGCCGGCCGCGGAAGGCCCGGTAGGAGTCGAACAGCCCGGGGGAGTACAGCCCCGATCCCGCCGCGAGCTCGGTGACCGCGGGCTCGGTCGTCGTCCGCTCCAGGCTGCCCGTGCCGCCGCCGTTGACGAACTCGAGGTCGGCGACCTCCCGGACGGCGGCGACCGCGGCGGCGCGGCGCCCGGCCAGTTCCCGGCCCGACGCCTGCTGCATCCGGCGGACGGCGACGCCGCGCAGCGGCCGCCCGGCGGGGGCGTCGCCGACCCCGGCGATCTGCGCCTCGTAGGCCATCACCCCGACCAGCGCGACGCCCCCCCGGGCGACCAGCGCGCGGGCCAGCGCCCCGGCCTCGGCGGCGGTGTGCACCGGCGAGCGGCGGACGCCGACGTGCGCCGGGCCCAGCCGCCAGGAGGCGTCCAGGTCCAGGCAGATCCGCACGGTCGGCCGGGAGCCCGCGGGGGCGACGTCGTCCAGCAGCTCCAGCTGCTCGAGCGAGTCGACCATCAACGTGACCCGGGCGGCCGCCTGCTCGTCGGCGGTCAGCCGGCGCAGCGCAGCGCGGTCGACGGAGGGGTAGCCGACCACGACGTCGGTGCTGACCGGGTCGTCCCCGCCGGCCAGCCAGAGCGCCTCGGCGAGGGTGTAGCCCAGCACCCCGGCGAACCCGGGCCGGGCCAGCACCCGGCGCAGCACCGCGCGGCTGCGCACCGACTTGCTGGCCACCCGGATCGGGCGGCCGGCGGCGCGGCGGAGCAGGTCGTCGGCGTTCGCGTCCAGCGCGTCCAGGTCGACCACGGCCAGTGGCGGGTCGAGGTCGGCGGTCGCGGCGTCCAGCCGGGCCCGGGCTGCGGTCGGGTCGGTGCCGGGGGTCGGCGCGAGCGTCATGGTGCGGGAGCATCGCTGCGCGACACGACTGGGTCAAGCGTCCCAGTCCCTTGACCCGCTGGGTCGGTGCCGGTCAGGCTGCCCCGCACGTCGAACAGCGGAGGAGGCAGCGTGCCGCGGCAGGACAGCTGGCGGAACTGGGCGGGCAACCAGTCCGCGACCGGGGTCACCACCCTCCACCCGGCCGGGACGGCGGAGATCGCCGCCGCGGTCGCGGGGGCGGCGGCCGCCGGGCAGCGGGTGCGCCCGATCGGCAGCGGCCACTCCTTCAGCGGGATCGGCCGGCCCGACGACGTCCAGCTGGTGCTGGACCGGCACGCCGGCCTGGTCGAGGTGAGCGACGACGGGCTGGTCACCGTGCAGGCCGGGATGCCGCTGCACCGGCTGAACACCGAGCTCGCCGCCCGCGGCTGGGCGCTGACCAACCTGGGCGACATCGACCGGCAGACCGTCGCCGGGGCGCTGTCCACCGGCACGCACGGCACCGGCGCGCACTTCGGCGGGCTGGCCACCCAGGTCCGCGCGCTGGAACTGGTGCTCGCCGACGGCACGGTGCTGCGCTGCTCGCCGGCCGAGCACCCGGAGGTGTTCAGCGCGGCCCGGATCGGCCTGGGCGCGCTCGGCGTGCTGAGCACGGTCACCCTGCAGGCGGTCGGTGCCTTCGCGCTGCGCGCCGAGGAGGGGCCGACGTCCCTGACCGAGCTGATCGCGGACTTCGAGGCGTTCATGACCTCCACCGACCACGTCGAGTTCTACTGGTTTCCGCACACCGACCGCTGCGCGACCAAGCGCAACACCCGGGTGCCGCTGGCCGAGGTGGCCCCGCTGCCGCGCTGGCGGGCGCTGTGGGAGGACGAGGTCGTCGCCAACGGTGCGCTCGGTGCGGTCATCGCCGCCGGCCGGGTCGTGCCGCCGCTGGTCCGGCCGCTGGCCGAGGTGACGTCCCGGGCACTGTCGGCCCGCACCTTCACCGGGCCGGCGCACCGGGTGTTCGTCTCCCGCCGCCGGGTGCGGTTCCAGGAGATGGAGTACGCCGTTCCGCGGGCGGCCGCGCCCGAGGTGCTGAGCGAGCTGCGCCGGGCCGTGGACGCCTCGGACTGGCGGGTGCCGTTCCCGGTCGAGGTGCGGGTCGCCGCCGCCGACGACGTCCCGCTGTCGACGGCGGCCGGGCGGGAGACGGCCTACGTCGCGGTGCACGTGCCCGCCCGGGCCGAGCCGGGGGAGTACTTCGCCGCTGTCGAGGCGATCGCCGGATCGGTCGGCGGTCGCCCGCACTGGGGGAAGCTGCACGGTCTGGACGCCGCGGTGCTGGCCGAGCGCCACCCCGCGTTCGGCGAGTTCGTCGCGCTGCGGGACCGGCTGGACCCCACCGGCGTCCTCGGCAACGCCCACCTGGACCGGGTGCTCGGCCCGGCGGGGAGCCGCTGAGATGCCCCGGTTGCCGGCCGAGGCGCGCCGCGCCGCCCTGGTCGAGGCGGCGCTGCGGGTGATGAGCCGGGACGGGCTGGCCGCCGGAACCACCCGGGCGATCGTCGCCGAGGCGGGGATGTCGCTGGCCAGCTTCCACTACGCCTTCGGCTCCCGGGACGAGCTCCTGCGGGAGCTGGTGCACCGGGTCGTCGGCTCCGAGCTCTCCGCCGCGACCGCCGAGATGGCCCCCGGCGGCGACCTCGCCGGATGCCTTCGGGCCGCCGCGGCCGGTTACCTCGAGCACCTCCAGCGCGAACCGGGCGCCGAGCAGCTGATGCTGGAGCTGACCCTGCACGCCCTGCGCGACCCCGCGCTGCAGCCCCTGGCCCGCGAGCAGTACCGGGACTACACCGCGGCGGCCGCCCGGCTGCTGGAACAGGCGGCCGCGCTGACCGGGGCGCAGTGGCGGCGGCCGGTGCCCGAGCTGGCCCGGCTGCTGATCACCCTGGTCGACGGGGCGACCACGACCTGGCTCGTCGACCGGGACACCGCCGCCACCGGCGCGGTGCTCGACGCCGCGGTGGAGCTCTTCGTCGCCCAGCACGCCGAGCTCCCGGCATGACGTCGGTCCGGACGTCGGCGCCGGTCGGCCGGGCCTGGACGGCGCGGTTCGGGCTGGTCTGGCTGGGCCTGTGGGCCGCCTCCCTCGCACCGGTCCAGCTGCTCCTGCCGCTGCAGCTGGAGGCGGTCGACCCGGTGCACAAGGTGCGCGACTTCGGGCTGGTCAACGGGCTGGCCGGGATCGCCGCGCTGATCGCCCTGCCGGTGTTCGGCGCGCTGTGCGACCGCAGCACCAGCCGGTTCGGCCGGCGCCGGGTGTGGGTGGGCGGCGGCGTCGCGGTCTACGTCGTCGGCCTGCTGCTGACCGGCGCCGCGGGCGACTGGCGCGCCGTGGCGGGGAGCTGGCTGGTGGCCCAGCTCGGCATGTACGCGGCGATGGCCGGGCTCACCGCCACGATCGCCGATCAGGTGCCGCCGGAGCAGCGCGGCACGGTGTCCGCGGCGGTCTACGGCCCGCAGGCGCTGGGCATCGTGGTCGGGCTGCTGCTGGTCACCGGGGTCGGCGGCGGAGCGGGCGCGGGCTACCCCGCCCTCGCCGCCGTCCTGGTCGGCTGTGCGCTGCCCTGGCTGCTGCGGGCCCGGGACACCGCCGCGGTCGCCCGCCCGCAGTCGCTGGCCGCCGCCGTCCGGGCCACGTGGCAGGCGCCCACCCAGCACCCGGACTACGCGTGGGCCTTCGGTGGGCGGCTGCTGGTCAACCTGGGCAACGCGCTGGGGACGACGTACCTCTTGTACTTCCTCACCGACGGTCTGCGGGTCGCCGACCCCGAGGGGTCCCTGCTGGTGCTGACGCTGGTCTACCTGGTGGCCACGGTCACGGCGACCTGGGGCGGTGGGGTGCTCTCGGACCGCACCGGACGGCGGCGGGTGTTCGTGGCGGGCGCCGCCGTGCTGCAGGCGCTGGCCTGCGCGGTGCTGGTGGTGGCGCCCAGCTGGCCGAGCGCGCTGATCGCCGGTCTCCTGCTCGGGCTCGGCTACGGGGCCTACACCTCGGTCGACCAGGCGCTGGTCACCCAGGTGCTGCCCGACGCCGCCACCGTGGCCGGTGACCTCGGGGTGATGAACGTGGCGGTGGTCGCCCCGCAGGCGCTGGCCCCGCTGCTGGCCGGGCTGGTGATCACCCAGCTCGGCGGCTACGACGTCCTGTTCGGGCTGGCCGGGGCGGTCACCGTGCTCGGCGCGCTCTCCGTCGCCCGGATCCGCTCCGTCCGCTAGACCGCCCGCGCCCCGACGCCGGGATCAGGTCACCTGATCATCGGTGCTCCTGCCGCACGGTGTGCGCTGAGGGAGGAGCACGTACGACCAGGTGACCTGATCATCGCGCGGGGGTCATCGCGCGGGGCTCAGAGGTCGGGGTCCAGGGTCCCGTCGCCGCCGATCCGGTCCAGCTCCTCGAGCTCCACCGGGCCGAGCACCCGGGCGGCCGCCTGCAGGTTCTCCTCCAGGTGCGCCACCGACTTGGTGCCGGGGATGAGCAGCAGATTGGGGGAGCGGACCAGCAGCCAGGCCAGCGCGATCTCCATCGGCGTGGCCTCCAGCCGGCGCGCCACCGTCTCCAGCGCCGCCGACTGGATCGGGCTGAACCCGCCCAGCGGGAAGAACGGCACGTAGGCGACGCCCTCCCGGGCCAGCGCATCGACCAGCGCGTCGTCCTGGCGGTGCACCAGGTTGTAGTGGTTCTGCACGCACACGACCGGGGCGATGCCGCGCGCCTCGGCGAACATCTGCGGCGTCACGTTGCTGATGCCGATGTGCTGGACGAGCCCCTGCTGCTGCAGCTCGGCCAGGGTCTCCATCGGCTCGGCCAGCGAGCGCTGCACCGGCTCGGCGAACCCGGGCATCCGCAGGTTCACCACGGCAAGAGCGTCCACGCCCAGGTGGTCGAGGTTGTCGTGCACCGCCTGGCGCAGCTCGTCGGCACCCAGCGCCTCGGGCCACTCGCCCTCCGGCGTCCGGCGGGCGCCGATCTTGGTGACGATCGTGAGGTGCTCGGGGTAGGGGTGCAGCGCCTCGCGGATGATCTCGTTGGTCACGTAGGGGCCGTAGTAGTCGCTGGTGTCGATGTGGTCCACACCCAGCTCGACCGCGCGGCGCAGCACCGCCACGGCAGCGGCCCGGTCGGCCGGCGGGCCCATCACGTGCGGTCCGGAGAGCTGCATGGCGCCGTAGCCGATGCGGTGCACCGAGCGGTCGCCGAGGGTGTACTGGCCGGACTTCTCCGCCGTCGTCGTCATGGCCTCGGACTACCCCCGCCCCCGGGGGGCGTCAAACCGTCAGCGGACGGCGACGGAGGTGATCTGCGCCGGGGTGAGCGCCTGCTGCCAGGCGGAGACGTCGGCGGTCACCCGCCGGGCGGCCGTCAGCGCGGCCAGCTCGGCGGCCAGCTCGACCCGCTCCCGGCGCTCGGACCGCACGGCCAGGACGGCGATCGCGGCGCCGACCAGGGCGACGGCCGCACCCACCCAGATCGGGGCGGTGTAGCCCAGGCCGGCCGACAGCGCCGCGGCGCCGAGCGCGGCCCCGAGGGCGTTCGCCAGGTTGAACGCGGCCTGGTTGGCGGCGGAGACCAGGCTGCCGCCGGGCACCCGGGCGGCCTCGATGACCCGGTTCTGCACGACCGGGCCGAGGGCGAAGGCGAGGGTGCCGAAGAGCACCAGCACGACGACGGCGGCCACCGCGGTACGGGCCACCAGCGCCAGGACGGCGAGGGCCGCCGCGGTGCCGAGCAGACCGACCGCCACGAAGGACATGCCCCACCGGTCGCCGAACCGGCCGCCGGCCAGCGTGCCGATGGTGGTGCCCAGACCGAAGAGGCCCAGCACCGGGGTGACCCATCCCTCGGGGATCCCGCCGAGCTCGGTGAGGATCGGGCTCACGTAGCTGTAGACCGAGAACAGGGCGGCGAAGCCGATCATCGTGGTGCCCAGCACCAGCCACACCGAGCCGCGGCGGAACGCGCTCAGCTCGCTGCGCAGGTCGGTCGGCTCACCGGCCACCTTCGGCATCCACGCCAGCAGCCCGGCGATGGTGACCAGGCCGATCCCGGCGACGGCGGCGAAGACCACGCGCCAGCTCAGCTGCTGGGCCACGAAGGTGCCCAGCGGGACGCCGACGACGTTGGCCACGGTCAGCCCGGTGATCATCAGCGAGATGGCCTGGGTGGCCTTCTCCTTGGGCACCAGCCGGCGGGCGGCGACCGCCCCCACCCCGAAGAAGGAGCCGTGCGCCAGCGCGGAGAACACCCGGGCGGCGACCAGCGCGCCGTAGCCCGGGGCCAGGGCAGACAGCAGGTTGCCCACGGTGAACAGCACCATCAGCGCGATCAGCGTCTGCCGCGGGGTGAAGCGGACCCCCAGGGCGGTCAGCGTCGGGGCGCCGATCACCACGCCGATCGCGTACGCGGAGATGAGGAGGCCGACGGCGGAGACCGAGACGTCCAGCCCCTCGGCGATCTGGGGGAGCATCCCCATCACCACGAACTCGGTGGTGCCGATGGCGAAGGCACCGATGGCGAGCGCGAGCAGGGCGCGGGGCACAGGTCTCCTGAACGAGGGAGGGGAGGGGGGCGGACGACGCCGTCCACTGCAACCCAAGAGGAGGAGGCGCCGGTTTCCTTTCTCCGCCGGGCATGACCCTCGTCACGTCGCTGTGCACGGCACGGGCCGCGCACCGGTGGACTCCTGGTGCGCGGCCCGTGTCGGAGCAGCCCGGATCAGGGCTGGAGCAGCACCTTCACCGCGCCGTCCTGCTTCTGCCGGAACGTCTCGTAGGCCTGCGGGGCCTGCTCGAGCGGCACGTGGTGGGTGGCGAAGGTGTCCACGCCCAGCGGGTCGGCGTCGGTCAGCAGCGGGAGGATGTCCGGCACCCACCGCCAGACGTTGGCCTGGCCCATCCGCAGCTCGATCTGCTTGTCGAACATGCGCATCAGCGGCATCGGGTCGGTCGCCCCGCCGTAGACGCCGGACAGCGAGATCGTGCCGCCGCGGCGGACGGCCTCGATGGCGGTGTTCAGCGCGGCCATCCGGTCGATCCCGACGACCTGCATGACCTTCTCCATGACGGCGTCGGGCACCAGCGCGGTCGCCTTCTGGGCGAACTTGGCGCCGGGGGAGCCGTGTGCCTCCATGCCGACGGCGTCGATGACGGCGTCCGGGCCGCGGCCGTCGGTCTTGTCCCGCACCCAGGCCACGACGTCGGCCTGGTCGGTGGAGTCCAGGACGTCGATGCCGTTGGCGCGCGCCCGGGCCAGCCGCTCCGGCACGGTGTCCGAGGCCAGCACCTGACCGGCGCCCAGGTGCTTGGCGATCCGGGTAGCCATGTCGCCGATCGGGCCCAGGCCCAGCACCAGCACCGAGCCGCCGGGGACGACCCCGGCGTACTGCACCGCCTGCCACGCGGTGGGCAGGACGTCGGAGAGGTAGACGAACCGGTCGTCGGCCGGACCCTCGGGGACCTTGATCGGCAGCGTGTTGCCGAACGGGACCCGCAGGTACTGCGCCTGCCCGCCGGGCACCTGGCCGTAGAGCTTGGTGTAGCCGAACAGGGAGGCGCCGAAGCCCTGCTCCCGGTTCTGGGTGGTCTCGCACTGGCTCTGCAGGCCCTGGTTGCACATCCAGCAGGTGCCGCAGGAGATGTTGAACGGGACGACGACCCGGTCGCCGGCCTTGAGCTCGGTGACGCCCGGGCCGACCTCGCGGACGATGCCCATCGGCTCGTGGCCCATCACGTCGCCGACGGTCATGAAGGGGGCCATGACCTCGATCAGGTGCAGGTCGGACCCGCAGATGCCGGACGAGGTGACCTCGACGATCACGTCCGTGGGCTCGGTGATGGTCGGGTCGGGGACGGTGTCCACCCGGACGTCGTCCCGGCCGTGCCAGGTGACTGCGCGCATGGAGGTGCTCCTCGGTCTCGGGTGCGTCAGGGAGGCCGCGACGGGGGCCGGAGGCACCGTCCCGTGCGTGACCGTGCTCGCTCCGTACCCGCGACGGCGCGTTCGATTCATGACCTGCCAGCAGTCATGACGTAACGCAGGGTGCCCAGTTGGCAGGAAGTGTTGTGACCCTGACCACTTGACCTCGTGTGCATGCCCCGTTCTGCACATCACGAACCGATCACGGCGTGTTTACATGGCTCTCGTCCGAGCTCGGCCCCGACGGAAGACAGGTGCATGTACCCGCAACATCTCGACCGGCTCGACGACGGATCGGTGCGTCGGATCAGCACCGGCACCGCAGGCGGCTCCTCGGTCGCCCCGTCGTCCGAAGCCCACGAGGTGCCGGTGTCGGCGCCCGTCCACCTCCTCGACGCCCGCCGCACCCGGCGCAGCCTGCCGCTGGTCCGCCGGGCCCGCGCCCACGGCGCGACGGTCGCGCTGCGTCCCGACCAGCTCTCCGACGCCTGGCCGCTGCCGGTCGCCGCGGACCCCCTCGTGCTGACCGACGCCTGGCCGCTGGTCGACGTCGACGCGCTGCAGCTGGCCGGCAGCCTCGCCGGGGCGGCCGAGGACACCGACCACTCCGGGGCCTTCACCCCGGAGGCGGTCGTGGCCGCCGTCGCCGCCGGCCGGGCCCGGCACCGCCGGGCGGCCACCCGCACCCGCCGGCCGGCGCTCTACCTGGCCGCGGCGTTGATCGGTGCCGCCGGCATGGCCGTCACCGCGTCGAGCGCCCCCTCGCTGGCGGCCGAGACCGAGGCGCCGGTCAGCGTCGCCGAGGAGCTGGGCCTGGTCCAGGCCGAGCAGCCCGAGCTCAGCGAGGGCGAGGCCACCGCCCGCCTGCAGGAGCTGGTCGCCACCCGGGCGGAGCGCGAGGACGCCGAGACGGCCGCCGCGCAGGTGCAGGCCGACGCCGACCGTGTCGCCGAGGAGGCGGTCGCTGCGGCCGCCGCCGAAGCCGCCCGCCCCAAGGCCGTCCTGCCGGTGCAGGGCGCGCGGCTCACCAGTGGCTTCGGCTACCGCTGGGGCACCCTGCACGCCGGCGTCGACTTCGCCGCCCCGCTCGGGACGCCGGAGTACGCCGCCATGGACGGCATCGTGCTGCGCGCCGGGGCCGCCAGCGGCTTCGGGCTGGCGGTGTACATCCAGCACGAGAACGGTGACGTCACCGTCTACGGGCACATGCAGGAGATCCTCGTCGAGGAGGGGCAGGCGGTGAAGGCGGGCGACACCATCGCCCTGCTGGGCAACAAGGGCCAGTCCACCGGGCCGCACCTGCACTTCGAGGTGCACGTCGGTGGGATGGACGGCGAGAAGGTCGACCCGCTGCCCTGGCTGCGCGAGCGCGGCGTCGCGGTCTGAAGAAGGACCCCGTCCTCCTCACCCCTCGCAGGCTCGGGGCGAGCCTCGGGACGGGGCCGCTCCAGCACGTCACCCGGCTCGGGGCGAGCCTCGGGGCGGGGCCGCTCCGCACGTCACTGGTGAGGGCTGGTGGCATCCGCGTCTGACATGCGGCATCCTGCATACCAGGAGCTCGGCCGGTCAGCAGGAGGACGTCGATGGGGCACGACCACGGTGCCGCGCACGGCACCGCGGCGGCGGCACACCGCGGCCGGCTGGCACTCGTGCTGGCCCTCACCGGGGGCGTGTTCGTCGTCGAGCTCGTCGGCGCCCTGCTCTCCGGCTCGCTGGCGCTCCTCGCCGACGCCGCGCACATGGCCACCGACGCCGTCGGGATCGGCATGGCCCTCGGCGCGGTCACCCTGGCCCAGCGGCCGGCCCGCGGCCGGCGCACGTTCGGCTGGCAGCGCATCGAGGTGCTCGCCGCAGTCGCCAACGGGCTGCTGCTCCTCGGCGTCGGGAGCTACGTCGTCATCGAGGGCATCCGCCGGGTGGGCGACCCACCGGACATCCACTCCGGCTGGATGCTCTCGGTCGCCGTCGTCGGCCTCGTCGTCAACATCGGGTCGCTGGCCCTGCTGCACGGAGGTCACCGCGAGTCGCTGAACACCCGCGGTGCCTACCTGGAGGTCGTCGGCGACGCGTTCGGGTCCGTGGCGGTCATCGTGGCCGCCGTCGTCATTCGCACCACCGGCTGGACCGGGGCCGATGTCGTCGCCTCCTTCGCGGTCGGCGCGTTCGTGCTGCCCCGCGCCTGGTCGCTGCTCCGCGAGGCGTTCGACGTCCTGCTCGAGGCCGCGCCGCGCGGCGTCGACCTGGCGCAGGTGCGCGCGCACGTGCTCGGCGTCGACGGCGTGCTGGACGTCCACGACCTGCACGCCTGGACGATCACCTCCGGCCTCCCGGTGCTGTCCGCACACGTGGTGGTGCGGGACGAGGTGCTCGCCGACGGCCACGGCGGCCGCGTGCTGGACGCGCTGTGCAGCTGCCTGGGTGATCACTTCGACCTCGAGCACTGCACCTTCCAGCTCGAGTCGCCCGGCCACCGCGGGCACGAGTCACCCGTCCACGACTGAAGAAGGACCCCGCTGCCCCCCACCACTCGCAGGCTCGCGGCGGGTCCCTGCAGCGGGGCCGGCTCCGGGCGTGCGAGTGGGGAGGGGTGCGGAGTCCTCGCTCAGCCGGCGTGCACCATCGCGCCGTCGGCCGGCAGGTCCTCCTTGGTGGCCTTGATCAGCACCGCGGAGACCACCGCGCCCAGCACCAGCAGCGCAGCCGCCCAGGTGAAGGCGGTGGTGTACCCCTCGACCTGGGCCGCCAGGCCGACGGCCGGATCGGCCGGGTCCTGGCCGCTGGCGGCGCTGTCGGCGATCGCGGAGGTGATCGTGCCGACCGAGATGGTCGCCAGCAGTGCGGTGCCGATGGAGGCACCGACCTGCTGGGTGGCGTTCAGCATCGCGCTGGCCGCACCGGCGTCGTGCTCACCGGCGCCGATCAGCGCCAGGTTGGACAGCGGCACGAAGGTGAACCCCAGCCCCAGGCCGAGCACCAGCTGACCGGGGAAGGCCAGCGCCCAGAAGGAGGTGTCGACGTCCAGGAAGGACATCAGGAACAGCCCGCCGGCGGCCAGCAGGGCGCCGACCACCATCAGCGGCTTGGGCCCGATCCGGGGCACCAGCGCACTGGCGGCACCGGCCGCGATGAGAACGCCCAGCGTGGTGGGCAGGGAGGCGACGCCGGCCTTGACCGGCTCGTAGCCCAGCACCTGCTGGAAGTACAGGCTCAGGAAGAAGAAGGCCCCGATCAGCCCGGCCCCGACCAGCGTCGAGGTCAGGTAGGCCCCGCCGCGGTTGCGGTCGAGCACCAGTCGCATCGGCAGCAGCGGGTTGCGCACCTTCAGCTCCAGCAGCACGAACGCGGCCACCAGGACGACGCCGACGGCGATGAAGGTCAGCGCGGTCGGGTCGCCCCAGGCGTTGTCGGTGTTGCCCACGTCGGCGTTCTCCTGCGCGGTCTGCGCCACCTGCGTGAAGCCGTAGACGAAGGACGCCAGGCCCAGGGTGATCAGCACCGCACCCGGGATGTCGTAGCTGGTCTCCCCGGGGGCCTTGCTCTCCGGGACCACCGGGATGGCGGCGGCGACGGCGATCACGGCCACCGGCACGTTCACCCAGAAGCACCAGCGCCAGTCGGCGTACTCGGTGAGCACGCCACCGAGCATCAGCCCGATGGCCGAGCCGCCGCCGGCGATCGCGCCGTAGACGGCGAAGGCCTTGGCACGCTCCTTGGCGTCGGTGAACAGCACGGTCAGCAGCGCCAACGAGGCCGGCGCGAGCAGTGCACCGAAGACGCCCTGCAGCGCGCGGGCGCCGAAGAGCATGGCCTCGTTCTGGGCCAGCCCGCCGAGCGCCGAGGCGACGGCGAAGCCGACGGCGCCGACGAGGTAGGTGCGCTTGCGGCCCCAGAAGTCGGCGATCCGGCCGCCGAGCAGGAGGAAGCCACCGAAGGTCAGGGTGTAGGCGGTGACGATCCACTGCTGCGTGGCCGGGGAGATCTCCAGGTCCGTGGAGACCGCCGGCAGGGCGATGTTCACGATCGTCGCGTCGAGGATGACCATCAGGACGGTCACCGCGATGACCGCGAGGGCCAGCCAGCGCTGGGGGTAGGGCTCGGTGCCTGAGGTGGTGTCCCCAGCCGTGGTGGTGGGGGAGTGCTCGCTCACGTGGTTCCTCGCTGGTCGGTTCCGGTCGGCCGGTTCGTCGGCCAAGGGGCGAAGGTAGCGGGCTGGGACGATGGCGTCGTGCCCGTTTCCGTGGTGTTCATCTCTGACACCCACCTGCCCAAGCGGGCTCGTGATCTTCCCGATTCCCTGTGGCACCGGATCGAGACCTGCGACGTCGTGGTGCACGCCGGGGACTGGGTGGACGTGGCGCTGCTGGACGAGCTGGAGCGCCGGTCGAAGCGGCTGGTCGGGGTGTACGGCAACAACGACCACGGCGCGCTGCGGCAGCGACTGCCCGAGGTCGCCCGGGTCGAGCTGGGTGGTCTCCGGTTCGCGGTCGTGCACGAGACGGGCGAGGCGCGGGGACGCGAGGAGCGGTGCGCCGCGCGCTTCCCCGACGTCGACGTCCTGGTGTTCGGCCACAGCCACATCCCCTGGGACACCACCGCGCCCAACGGGCTGCGCCTGCTCAACCCCGGCTCGCCCACCGACCGGCGGCGCCAGCCCTTCGCCACCTACCTCACCGGGGTGGTGGACGGCGGCCGGCTCGGCGAGCTCACGCTGCACCGCCTGCCGGTGCGACCGCCGCGGCGATGAGCCCGCCCCCGCTGCCGGCGGCCGCGGTCGCCGTCCTCGCCTGCCCGACGTGCGGGTCCTCCCTGGCCGTCGACGACGCCGGGCTCCGCTGCGCCGCCGGCCACGCCTTCGACCGGGCCCGCCAGGGGCACGTGACGCTGCTGCCACCCGGCGGCAGCCCGCACGACGGGGACTCCGCGGCGATGGTCGCCGACCGGGCGGGGTTCCTGGCCGCCGGGCACTACGCCGGGATCACCGCGGCCCTGGCCGATGCCGTGCTCGCCGGCGGGACCCCGCGGACGGTGCTCGACCTGGGTGGCGGCACGGGAGCGCACCTGGCCGGGGTCCTGGACCGCGCGCCGGACGCCGTCGGGGTGGTGCTGGACGCCTCCCGGTACGCCGCCCGGCGAGCGGCCCGGGCACACCCGCGGGCGATGGCGGTCGTGGCCGACTCCTGGGCGCGCTGGCCGGTGCGCGACGCGGCGCTGGACCGGGTGCTCGTCGTGTTCGCGCCCCGCAACGGTGCCGAGACCGCCCGCGTGCTGGCCCCGGGCGGCCGGCTCGTCGTGGTCACCCCGGCGGCGGACCACCTGGCCGAGCTGGTCGGGCCGCTGGGCCTGCTGACCGTCGACCCGGCGAAGGCCGACCGGCTGGCGGCCACGCTGGAGCCGCACCTCACCCCGGGCGGGACGGCGGCGCACCGCGCGGAGCTGGCGCTGGACCACGCCGCGGTGCGCACGCTGGTCGGGATGGGGCCGCACGCACGGCACCTGGCGGCCGACGACCTCGCCGCCCGGGTCGCCGCCCTGCCCCAGCCCGTGCGGGTCACCGTGGCGGTCGGCGTCTCGTCCTGGCACCAGCGCCGAGCCGCGCCACAGGGGTAGGGGCCCGGACACAGGCGAGGGCCCGGCCGATGTGGCCGGGCCCTCGTCGTGGAGTGGCTGCCCGCGGCGTCGCAGGCGAGTGCGTCAGCGGGAGACGCGACGCGACCTGCCCGTGGCGGCGACGTAGATGAACAGCACGATGATCGCGCCGATGATCGAGGCCCACCAGCCACCGAGGTCGAACTGGAAGCCGTCGCCCTTGATGAGGCTGAAGAGCAGGTTGCCCACGACCGAGCCGATTAGGCCCAGCACGAGGGTCAGCACGATCCCGAGGTCCTGCTTGCCCGGCACCACGGCGCGGGCGATGAGCCCGGCGATGAGGCCGATGACGATCATCAGGATGATTCCGCCGATGTCCACGGTGTGACCTCCACTCCTCGACGGCAGGGCCGTCTGCGCCGGACCGCCCAGCGCAAGATCATCAATGCCCGGTGTGGTGCGCGCCAAACTTCCGGAACCCGGTAGTTCCTCTCGCGGGGCCGCCCGGGCGGCCCCCGCCGAGGGCTCCACCTGCGCTTCTCCCGCCAGGACGCCGGAGTCGAGGCCGGCGGCCGGCGGGTACCGGGAGGCGTCCTGCGCCGGGGGTCCGAGCCGCGCCGCACCGACTGCCCGTCCCGCCGCGTCGGCCGCCACGGCACGGTCTAAGCTCCGACCGTGACGATCGCACCCGCCCCGATCGTGAGCCGGCCGAGCCCGGCGCACGAAGCCGAGAAGGGGTCGCGGCTCCTCGGTCTGCTGCGCACCACCGACCACAAGACCATCGG
>Ga0210040_10005639_pt1 | contig 15871 bp, 8 predicted proteins | sample CryGeyCG12114_NA_FD_185462 | JGI IMG/M metagenome (GOLD analysis project Ga0210040, IMG submission 185462) | Groundwater microbial communities from aquifer - Crystal Geyser CG19_WC_8/21/14_NA (SPAdes) (version 2) | ecosystem: Environmental > Aquatic > Deep subsurface > Groundwater | place: USA... | reverse complement strand
CTCCACCCGACCAAGGAATCGTGATTGGTTCGTCGCTTTGCCTTGCATGTTGAATACCCAATCATGCATCAACTTCGGCTTGAATATCCTAACTGCCACTGCACACGCATTAAATTATTGTCACTTTTTTGTTCCAAACACCGCTCAAACTTGAGAAATTGTGCTGAACATACTCAGACCAGTGATGTATTCGCCACTACTCCGCGCCTACCGATCGCATGTCGCGCACTCGGGGAATATGAAGTTATACGACTAGAGTCAGTTTAGAGGCACAACATGGACATAATAATAGCCAGCAAGGCTCGTCTTGGACTCTTGGCGAGCTGTTGTCCCGAAGAGATAACTGGAACCTCAGTCTGAGACACCAATCGCCCATTTATGTCCACATCCACTCACACAGGGATCCTGTGACGTGTGTCCCAAGTTCCCAACGTCCATGAGGAATATCCACTCCCAAGCTTCAACTAACCCAGTGCTGACAGCGGGTGGGCGGAACGTCAGACTTCTCGGGAAGCGCAAAGGCTACTACTCATACACAGTACTCCTCCTGTCTCGTGCCCCCCGCCGTATCACACTGTGCTCGAGCAGCCCTATCAAGTGGATTGGTAAGACACCATTCCTCCTGGGGACGGATGAGCCAGGCGAACTCCATCACACTGCCTCTAGCGAAAATCTGTTGTGGCGACAGCATGTCGGCAAAGTCACAACCCATGCTCAGCCTGCATGTCACCCTGCCATAGTGCAGAAGCTAGATCCAGAAATATCTCAGCATATGCAAGAACGGCAGGCATGCCCTGCTCGGGAATACTATGGTGGAGAAGCAGCCTTGCCTGCGTCGTCACATCAGTCCCCATTACCTCCCAAGTCTCTCGATACGAAATCGATCTTGCCATCTCTTGCTCCTCTGTCCTATCTTTCCATAACGATTCCCTGCTGATTATAGGCCTACACGTTCGTTGTCGGTGGATAATTGGTTTTTTTTTGCATTCGTTTCCGAGCTGATGGTCGATTGCTGTCTGCTCTATCCCTTGGCCTTATGGTCTTCTGCTTTTGTTGTTTCTGAATAATTGTGGGGTTGTCTTTGTTTGATCCGGTCGAAGATGGGCGCAGGTGTCAAGGCTCTGCTATTAGCAGCGTGCACATTCGTTACAACAGCTTACAGATATGACCCGGCCTACGTACAGTACAACCTAAACCAGAACGAAACAGCCGTACATCCTCTAGACTATTGGGGTGAATGGACTGATCACGAATTCACTCCGTCACCTTCCAACTGGCGATTTCCCTTCTATACACTTTTCCTCGACCGATTTGTCAATTCGGACCCTACGAATGACAACAATAATGGAACATATTTCGAGCATGACATTAGTTCGAATCAGATGCGACATGGAGGTGACTTGCAAGGGTTGGTCGATACACTTGATTACTTGCGAGGAATGGGGATCAAGGTTAGCAATAACACAAGAGTAGAGAGGACTCATTTTGATGCTGTATAGGGTCTATATCTAGCCGGTTCTCCATTCATCAATCTACCATTCGAAGTATGTCACTTGATAGTCTCAGCCATGAACACCCGCTAATATGTTTCACTACAGTACGACAGCTATTCACCAGTGGATCTGTCCATCCTGGATTTTCACTATGGCACCATCGACATGTGGCGGACAGCGATCAATGAGATCCATGCTCGCGGCATGTATGTTATACTTGATAACACTTTCGCAACACTATCCGATCTGATCGGTTTCGAGGGTTATCTCAATACCACAACACCCTTCCTTATTCAAGAGCATCAAGTCGTGTGGAAGACTGAACGGCAATATCATGACTTCGAGTTCGGCAACTCGTACAACAAGACATGCGAATACCCGCGCTTCTATGAGGAGGACGGTTATCCCGTGGGCGACGATGTTATGGACAAATTCAAAGGCTGCTACGACAGTGAATTCGATCAATATGGCGACACGGAAGCTTTCGGTGTCTACCCCGACTGGCGACGTCAACTGACGAAGTTCGCATCCGTGCAAGATCGTCTCCGCGAATGGCATGCCCCTGTTCGCGCAAAGCTGGAGAACTTCTACTGCATGAGTATTGCGCAGCTTGACGTGGATGGATACCGTTATGACAAAGCCACCCAGAGTACCGTGGACGCCTTGGGCTTCGCGAACGATGCTATGCGAAAATGTGCTCGGAAATATGGCAAGGAGAACTTCTTCATCCCTGGGGAAATCACTGGCGGCAATGTTTTCGGCTCGCTCTATGTCGGTCGTGGAAGACAGCCAGATATGACACCCGACAATCTGGTTGACGCCGTACAACTATCGAACACCTCAGACAGTAAATTCTTCATACGTGAGCCAGAGAACAGCGCTCTCGACGCCGCGGCTTTTCACTACACGGTTTATCGTACCCTTACACGATTCCTAGGAATGAGCGGCAACCTCGAAGCCGGCTATGATGCACCCACCAATTGGGTAGATATGTGGAATTCCTTCTTGGTCACGAATGACATGGTGAACGCCAACACTGGCAGGTTCGACCCACGCCACATGTTCGGTGTTACCAATCAGGACGTTTTTAGATGGCCTGCTATCAGAGATGGCGTTCACAGGCAGTTGCTCGGCCATTTTATCACTTCGATAACGTTACCCGGAATCCCACTCCTTCTTTGGGGAGAAGAACAAGCGTTTTACGTGCTTGATAACACCGCCGAGAACTATATTTTTGGCAGAGCAGCAATGAGCTCGGCGACTGCATGGCAGAACCATGGCTGCTACAGGCTAAACAGTTCTCAATACTACAACTTCAAAGATGATGTTGAAGCAGCCCGTCACGGCTGCGAGGACGATAGTGTGAGCTTGGACCATAGAGACCCTTCACATCCAGTACGCAATATCATCCGCCGCATGTTTCAATTACGTAAGGTCTATCCTGTTTTACAAGACGGCTTCTTCCTCCAGCAATTATCGAATCAGACGGAGGACGTCTTGTATATCGGTTCCAATACGACAGTGACTGAGACTGGCTTATGGTCAGTCATGAGGTCGGGGTTCTCGGGTCTTGAGCTGGATGGCATACAGCAAGATTTTGCTCCAGTATGGCTGATCTACTCGAATTTGAACCGAACAAAGGATTATCAGTTTGATTGCAAAAACAACGACACCAATCTCAACATCACTGCACTCATCGCACCCTATGACTCTGGTACTACAGTGCGGAATTTGTTCTACCCCTACGACGAACAAACACTGGAAGACAGCTCTCGCTCACTAGGTATCAACGGATCTAGCAATCCGAACGGGTGCCTCAGCTCCTTGAGCATGAGCGCCTACGAATTCCGAGCGTACGTGCCGGCGGCCCAGTGGATTGGACCACAGCCAATGATTACAAAATTCACACCTGGGCACGATGCGCGCATTACATCCACAGTCTCCGCAAGTGGGAGCGAGACCTTGGACGTGCAACTTTACTTCAACGTTGAGATGGACTGCGATAGTGTTACTCGGAGCATTTCATCGAACTCTACTACAATTTCTGGAAACACGTTCTCCGTCGAGAACGCGCAGTGCACGATTTTGTCGACTCCTGATGTTCCGCCATACGTCGGCGCTATTGCATCGACCTGGTCTTGGTCTGCGACTTTGACTGGTGTTGAGAATGGCATTCACAGACTGACGGTTAGCAATGCAACCACATCAGATGGCACATCTACGGATGCGGTAGACCACTTCTTACTCAGAGTCGGCCAAGACGACAATCCTATGGTTTTTCCTCGAGCAAACTACTCTAGCACACTTCTGCTCCAAAACGATGATGACAAGCTGTACATATCCCACAAAGCGGCAGGCGCCGACATGTGGCGATACTCTACCAATTGGGGCACGTCCTTTTCTGACTGGATGCCTTATAAAGGTGGAAACACCACCCTCGAGAAACAACCTTGGAGCGGTACCAAACGGCAGGAATGGCAGGGCGAGCATGTCCGTGCCGAATACTTTTCTCGGATGGCAGGAAGTAGCGATCATGTCCAAGAGGGTGACTTGGGAGGCAATGCCCGCCGGTTTCCTCACCTCTTTCTGAACGGACCATACAACCAGTACGGCTATGATGCCGGACTAGCAAACGAGTTAAGCCACGTTGGGGACTCAGAGTGGTCCCGCCACTTCATGACAGAATGGCCTGCACTTGCTCAGCTCAATGTCTGGGGCATCAATCCTGACGGTAAACCTGATCAGACCAATGTCATGGGAGACATTGACGGAGACTCCGTACTGGACAGACTGCCGCCTTCATCGCTTGCGTCTGTCATCCTTAATATCACTCTACCGCCACCAAAACCATATCTAGGCTGGAGAGTCGTCGTCAACGACGGCACATTGAGGTTCCAGCTCTTGCCCTCCGGTTCGATGTATCCGCAAATGGCACTTTACATCCTGCTGTGGATTGTGCCGGTTATTGGTGGCAGCATTGCCGTATGGGCATACATGCAGGGATTCTATCAAGTCAAATTCAACCAGATTGGTGTTGCAGAGAAGGGAAGTTTGATACCGCTCGCTATCAAGCGTCCTTTCAAGAAACTCCGAGACGAGGATACATTGGGTCTAGTTGCCAAGTTCAAGCACAAGACAAGTTTCATGCAGTCATCGGCTGCCTTGGCAGGGGACTCCGGCGGACGCCGCCGCACCGTTCTCATCGCTACCATGGAATACGATATTGAAGACTGGGCCATAAAGATTAAGATCGGAGGTCTTGGTGTCATGGCACAGCTCATGGGCAAAAATCTTGGTCACCAGGACCTGATATGGGTGGTACCTTGCGTCGGCGGAGTCGATTATCCCACTGATAATCCCATCGAGCCCATGGAGGTGACTATCCTCGGCGTAAAGTATGAGGTCCAGGTACAGACTCACGTTTTGCGGAATATCACTTATGTGTTGCTCGATGCCCCAGTGTTTCGACAGCAAACCAAGGCTGAGCCTTATCCTCCACGCATGGACGACCTTTCCTCAGCTATTTATTACTCGGCGTGGAACCAATGTATAGGACAGGCGCTCAGGCGCTTTCCCATCGATCTCTACCACATCAACGACTACCACGGTACTGTTGCACCACTTTATTTACTACCTGACACTATACCTGCAGCTCTCTCATTACATAACGCCGAGTTCCAAGGACTTTGGCCAATGCGGACGAAGAAGGAGCGTAATGAAGTGTGCAGCGTCTTCAACCTACCTCTTGAGGTAGTACAGAAGTACGTTCAGTTTGGCGAGGTATTTAACCTTCTTCACGCTGGTGCTTCCTATCTCCGAGTACATCAGCAAGGCTTTGGTGCTGTCGGTGTCTCTAAGAAATATGGTAAACGATCGTACGCACGCTACCCGATCTTCTGGGGCCTGAAGAAGGTCGGTCAGCTGCCTAACCCTGACCCCTCGGATACGGCTGCGTGGGACAGGGACTTCAAAGAGACAGATATCCGTGTCGATCCTGCTTTTGAGGATGCCAGGCCTGAGCTCAAGCGCCAGGCACAAGAATGGGCAGGATTAGAGCAAGATCCAGATGCGGAGTTGTTCGTCTTCGTCGGACGCTGGTCCATGCAGAAAGGTGTCGATCTGATCGCCGACGTCTTTCCGTCAATTCTGGAATCCACGAAATCTCAGCTCATCTGCGTGGGACCCGTGATCGACCTTTACGGAAAGTTTGCAGCATTGAAATTAGAGAAGATGATGCAGATCTACCCTGGCAGAGTGTGCTCCAAACCTGTCTTTACAGCACTTCCACCATTTATATTCTCAGGTGCCGAATTCGCCTTGATACCCTCCCGAGACGAACCATTCGGTCTAGTGGCGGTTGAATTCGGTAGGAAAGGTGCCCTAGGCGTCGGCGCTCGTGTCGGTGGTCTGGGTCAAATGCCCGGATGGTGGTATACTGTTGAGTCTATGACAACATCTCATCTCACCAATCAATTCAGGGAAGCCATCCGCGAAGCCCTGGCATCCAAGACCGAGACAAGGGCGATGATGCGTGCACGGTCGGCTAAGCAACGTTTCCCTGTCCAGCAATGGGTGGAGGATCTTGAGATATTGCAATCTGGCGCTATCCGTATCCACGACAAGGAAGTCGCCAAGCATCATAAAGCAGGACTGACGACTGGTACTGGATACTCTACGCCAATGGCCTATACTCCTATGGCACATACTCCTATGGCACAAACACCATTGGCCCACTCGCGTAACGTCAGCTATGCTGGACTCAACACGCTCGCAAACTCTAGCCCGGCGAGCAATCGCACGAAGGGTGAAGGCGTGCAAACTACCATGGGTTCCCAAGCTGGCCCTGGTCACCGTGGCGCCCCTCAAGATGATGTTCACACACACGAGGAACGGGAGGCTGGTGAACTGCCTGAGGCATTGGCCGTGACCGATACCGACGATGCGCACGACATGGCTTCCATGTCTGTCGATGAAATGGAAGCACATCTTCGATCACGTCTACAACTGAATCCCATGCCGTCTCCGCTGAAACCGGCCTTCTTCTCCTCCCCGAATGTATCTCACACCAATCTTGCTGCATTGAATCGTGGGCATGATACTCCTCCAATGCCTGGTACGCCTGGTGCTGAGTCATTTTTACTACCTCCTTCAGCACCTTACATAGACAAGAGAGCTTCTAGCCATTCGGTGCTGTCCATGGAATCTGTGGTTGGCGAGAAGAAGGATTTCAAACTACAACAGGTCGACCCCTTTTTTACCGACAGCACTGGAGAGTTCTACAAAGCTTTCGAGAAGAAGCTGGAAGGTCTCAATGGCCAAAACTCAGATTCTGCAGCATGTATCGAGGACTATATCATGAAGTCCGAGAAGGAGTGGTTTACCAGTTTTCGAAACGCCAAGCTCGGCCGCACTCCAAAGCCCTCGAGACCATCATCACTCTTCCACAGCCAAAGACCTTCGGCTGCGCCTTCCTTTATTGGCACTGACCTCGACGACGATGAGCAAAGATCAGTATCTGACGACGATGTTGAGCCCAACGATGAATTCCTCCTCGGTCGCGATTATACTCCACCAACGGGCCTGAAGAAGTGGATGCAGATTCGTGTCGGAGACTGGCCTGTCTATGCATTCTTCCTCGGCTTTGGTCAGATCATCGCTGCCAATTCATACCAAATCACTCTGTTGACAGGCACAGTTGGTCAGGCTGCGTCGAAACTGTACACTGTTGCTTCAATCTACCTTGTCACTTCCATTATGTGGTGGATCCTTTATAGGCGCTTTAAGTCTGTCATATCACTATCGCTGCCTTTCCTCTTCTACGGCTTTGCTTTCTTCTTCATTGGAGTCGCACATTACGCGAACAGTACAAGCTCTCGTGGTTGGATACAAAATGTTGGTACTGCGTGTTACGCCATCGCATCCTCCTCGGGTTCGATCTTCTTCGCTCTCAATTTCGGCGACGAAGGCGGTGCTACGGTATCTTCTTGGGTGTATCGCGCATGTGTTATCCAAGGAACTCAGCAGATGTATGTCGTTGCACTGTGGTATTGGGGTTCGTATCTGACAAGGCAAACTGCTGCCGGTCTTGTCGAAGCTAATCCCCTTGTCAATTCCTGGAAGATCACGGCTATCACCCTGCCACTCGCACTACTACTGTGGGCGATTGGCCTTATCATGTTCTACGGTCTACCGGTCTACTATCGTCAATCACCAGGCAACATGCCTTCGTTTTATGTGTCTCTTATGCGACGCAAGATCGTCCTCTGGTTTTTTGTCACGGTTGTCATTCAGAATTTCTTCCTCTCCGCGCCGTATGGTCGAAACTGGTCGTTCTTATGGAGCAGCAATCATGCGTCCGGATGGCAAGTCATGTTGCTTGTCTTGCTGTTCTTCATCGGCGTCTGGGCGGCCTTCCTGTGGGGTCTTTCGATCCTGTCGAAAGATCACTCATGGATTCTGCCTATGTTTGCCATCGGTCTGGGTGCCCCACGATGGGCTCAGATTTGGTGGGCAACTTCTGGCATCGGACAATGGTTGCCATGGGCTGGTGGTTACACATCAGGAGCATTACTCTCTAGGAGTATCTGGTTATGGCTGGGCGTTCTTGACTCGGTTCAAGGTGTAGGATTGGGTATGATACTATTGGGTACGTTGACCAGAGTGCACGTCGCATTCACCCTCATTACGGCGCAAGTACTTGGTTCAATCGCGACAATGGTCGGAAGGGCGGTTGCCCCAAACAACCTCGGACCTGGTCCAATCAGTCCAGATATTAGCAGTGGACTCAGAGCGATGGCTGAGCCATGGTTTTTCATCGGGTTGTTTTTCAATTTGTTGATTTGTGGGGGTTATTTCTTGTTCTTCAGAAAGGAGCAGTTAAGCAAGCCTTAAGTTCCAACGACATAATGATGGGTGGATGTATATAGACAAATTCGGCATGAACATAGAACAATTGTATACTATATATTAGACGTCAAGCCATTCTCAGAAGGACAATACCGTGCCTTGCGTACCTTACATAGTAATATACAGCCACAATGCATACTCTGTCACACCGGGACGGAGAAACATTAGGCCGACGTGCCCAACATTGCAGGAATCTCTTATCTATTGAGTACTATGCGTGAAGCATTCTTTCTAGCGTTGTACGTATCAGACAAACTACACCAAAGCCCGACTCATAGCGCGTGGTCAACATACTAGGTAGCGTTCAGGATTTATCATGTCCCCTATACCGGTGACCATCATCACGGGCTTTCTCGGTAGCGGAAAGACCACTCTCATACTCAATCTTATTCCTCAACTGCCAAAGACATATAAGCTCGCACTTCTAAAGAATGAATTTGGCGACCTCGCGGTGGACTCCCAACTCGCCTCCTCTGCGTCTATCTCTGGCGTTAAAGAACTACTAAACGGCTGCATATGTTGCAACCTTGTCGGGCAACTCAGCGATGCACTATTCCAGCTCGGGAACGAGGTTAAGCCGGACCGCATCATGATCGAGACGTCCGGCTCGGCTTTCCCGGCTACACTTGCTATGGAGGTGAATCGGGTCGGAAGGGAGAATCCAGGTTCCTTCACGCTCGATGGTGTGGTGAGTGTAATTGACGTGGAGAATTGGAAGGGCTACGAGGATACGAGTTACACGGCGAAAATGCAAGCGAAATACACGGATTTGATCGTGTTCAACAAGTGTGAATTGGTGAGCGAGGATCAGTTCGACCGTTGTTTGGACCGTGTTGGAGATTTGGATCTGCAGGTTGCTTGGGTCAAGAGCAAAAAGGGTTGGGTGGATGTGGATGTTGTGTTGGGTATTGACGGGGCCATGATACAGCAGGAAGGAGTGCGGGAAGCTATTGCTTTGAGCGAAGAGACGGAGGAGAAGGGCCACCACCACCATCATCAAGACGAGGTTGAGGTACTGAGTGTCGTCCTGGGGAATGAAGGAAGGAGTTCAGAAGGCGTAAAGCTCGATGACTTTGAGGAATTGCTGCTCGCGGCGCCTAAAGACGAAGTGTACAGGATTAAGGGATTGATCACGTCTTCCAAACCGCCACCGGACTCGGCTGGGGAGATGAAGGCTAGTGTATCTGACGGCACGGCGGTGTACGTGCTCAACTGGGCTTTTGGGAGATGGACGTATACACCTATGACTAGCGCTGAGCTGCAAATCATGGAAGGTGCAAGTGCAAGGTTGACGTTCATCTTGGCCAGAGGTGAAGTTACGAAGTGGACGAAAAAACTTGAAAGAGGAGGTTTGATCGAGCTTGAAGGAAGTTCGAAGAGCTCGCTCAGAATCGAGAAGATTGGATGAAGGAGGCCGCCTAGAAAACTCGATGTCGGGAGTCGCTTTTTGTATACCACATTCCACACCAATCTTCCAATGTCACCTCTCGAAGTACATACGATCCTTCGCATCTCTGCACAGCGATTCGGGCGCGTACCTCGTTAAGTGCGTTTGCTGCCTTTCCCTGGTTCTGGACTACAAATGCTGGCGATCACCTTGGCATACCCTCTACTCTGTTTGATACTAGGTACTCAATCCAAACTTCTGGATCAATCAGATGTCCTTTGCCACGAAAAGCAATAGCTGGCATGGGGCTGTCTCGATGCCCATGTCTATCTCACCAGAAGTTCTCCCTCCATAGAGAAAGAGAAAGATCAGGGCAGGAGAGCAGCAGAAGTGTGAGCTACTCTCGCAGTCACCTTCATAGTGGCCAGCTTTGGGAAACACTCAGTGTGTATTCAGTAGAGATTGGGTATTGCTTGGTCTGAGCAGTGTGAAAGGCGCAACTGCGCTGAAAGAGAGACTATTTCTTCGACATTACAACTCCTCTGCTTTTATCAAACCAACTGTTACACAAATCTCGAACGCCCCAGCATGCGCGTCGCTGGACTGGAAGTGAGTGTACAAGGTCCGAATACCTGCTTTCGCTGGAGCTGTGTGTTCTCTCATTTGGTGCCCTACAGAACACATGCGAAGTGCCAATTGCTTTGCAAGAGATTGTCACCCACCTCCGGGTCAGGACGAAGTGAGTGATCACGGTAAACAAAATCCACTGATGATTCTGCCCACGGCCTCCACCAGATTGCCTGCTACCACTCGACCACTGCTTCACGACATCGCTGATACAAGCGCGGGAGCCCGTCCAACAATGTTCCCCATTTTGACCACAGTGCCTACCACCGGTATCGTCAACAATTGCACGCCCACAGACTCGATGTCTCTCCTTCCAAAGTCCAGATTGCAAGCTCCATACCACAAGCCGTGGCAACCAAAGAAACGTGGGGGTGGAGAGGTCCTTCTCAGCCGTACTAGTTCAGAGTTCAAGATTCATTTTAGCATGGATACAACATTCAGCGACCCAATAACGTTCCTATCGGACACGCCGGACTATCAAAGCTCGAAAGGCACAGCTCTCGCCTACGCTCCTACAGTCCGCTTCCATCTTGGTACTGGCAGTATCCGCATACACGAAGCTTGGATGGAATCAACTGACGGAGAAAATCCCTCGAGCCATGTAGCATACTCGGATCTGATTCTTGGTCATGGAACTTACTTCTTAGAGTCTTTCGAACCGGCCAACAACGGAAAAGGCTACGACATCACGGTCTCAAAACCTCCAGGCAAGACATGGCGAGGCCCCGTAACAGGTGGTCCGGAGGTCGAGTCATTGCTGAAGCAGCACATGATGATATTAGGAACATGCCATTTGGGCAATTGGCTCAAGGCTGCAACCGCAATACGCTTCAGCGTCTATGATGTGGCGGAGAACAAGTCCTGGAACAAAAACCAATTGTTGCAGCTTTTGACGTCTTCTTCGGCAAAGACTGTGGATGCTAGTACAGCAGGTATATCGGCCAATCTCTCGGGCAATGCCCCAAAGGCTCTGGTGGCTGAAAAGCGTTGGCTGGGTGGTAAGAGACGTAACAGAGTGAAGAAGTACGAAGTCCAGCGCTATCCTATCGCCCCTACAGCAGCAGACTTTTATCTTCGGCATGCAGCGGGCATGTGAGCTTCTCGAACATCAAGCACACGATCTGGTGGCGACGTATCACTCAGTGGCTTGGCTGAATACGCTTCGGCTGGCTCATAATTCATTCTCAGATAGTCCTTCCCATACTGTTGCCAGGCAAACGGTGGCTCTGCGTTACACCTAAATGACCTTGATGCTGCACCGCGAGCTTGAACTTCATGTCACCTTTGCCTGCGGAATGTGCCCCTTGATCTACTTAGCGATTGTGCTTGCTTAGATCCTATGCCTACAAGCTAGAACAGCTACGTGGTAGATCATCTAGTGGTGACAAGGCCCCGGGCTTTAGCGTAGCTCATCACCGGAGACAGCACATGAGAAAGTCACCTGCAGTGCCAACTCAACAAGGCTCATCTTGGCAAAAGCTTCGGCTGCCAGCAGAACTGCAAGTGCCAGTAAGGTGTGAAGCCGAGTCCGTGTCACGTGAAATCTCAGCCTTAGTCCGGGTAGTCCCTCTCGTGGTCGGGGTTTACCACCGGCGCAGGTCACCCTGTTGCGGCAACACTGTCGTCGTATTTCTCGATCATATGCCGCTACTGAGTCGAATCTGGTTGGGACATGAGGCCAACAACTTGATAGAGCCTCTCGTCTAGACCACCGTACTCTCGCTATCTTCGTCGCCATCGTCTGGCTACCGTGTCTCAAATGGCGTCCACCATAAACGGAGCATCCGCCAGGTGATTATTCACATCAACAGCCTCCACTGTCGCGGTACCTCGATCTCAGGTGAACCACACACAACTTCCGTAAACCAAAATGTCGTCCATGCGTGGGCTGGTCCAATTCATCGCGGATCTTCGAAATGCAAGAGCCAGGGAACTAGAGGAGAAGCGTATCAACAAGGAATTGGCAAACATACGGCAGAAGTTCAAGAACGAGAAACTTGATGGCTACCAGAAGAAAAAATATGTCTGCAAACTGCTTTACATATACATACAAGGCTACAATGTTGACTTCGGCCACCTCGAGGCGGTCAATCTCATTTCGGCCACTAAATACTCCGAGAAGCAGATTGGGTACCTGGCTGTGACATTGTTCCTCCATGAAGGGCACGATCTGCTACATCTTGTCGTCAACTCCATACGGAAGGACCTCCTCGATCAAAACGAGTTGAACAATTGTTTAGCACTGCATGCAGTGGCCAACGTCGGAGGAAGAGAGATGGGTGAAGCACTAAGTCAGGATGTCCATCGCTTGCTTATTTCACCTGCCTCGAAAGCGTTTGTCAAGAAGAAAGCCGCCTTGACGCTGCTACGGCTGTACCGAAAGTACCCAGCAATTGTACAGCAAGAATGGGCGGAGAGAATTATATCCCTCATGGACGACCCAGACATGGGTGTCGTGCTCTCAGTCACCTCGCTCATCATGGCACTGGCTCAGGACAACCCAGAGGCTTACAAAGGCAGCTACGTCAAAGCAGCACAACGACTCAGGAAAATCGTGATCGACGGCGACATGTCTCCGGACTACATATACTACAAAGTTCCTTGTCCTTGGATTCAGGTCAAATTCCTGAAATTAATGCAGTACTATCCTCCGTCAGAGGACAGCCATGTTCGCGAACTCATTCGGGACTCTCTTCAGGGAATCATGCAAGCAGCCTCCGAAATGCCAAAAAATGTACAACAAAACAATGCTCAAAATGCCATTCTGTTCGAAGCGGTTAACCTTCTTATACATCTTGATAGCGAACATAACCTTATGATGCAGATATCTTCAAAGCTCGGAAAATTCATTCAATCACGGGAGACAAACGTACGATACCTGGGTCTTGACGCTATGACACACTTTGCTGCTCGAGCAGACACGCTGGATCCTATCAAGAGGCATCAGAGCATCATTGTTGCTTCGTTGCGGGACCGCGACATCAGTGTGCGGAGAAAAGGTCTTGATCTACTTTACAGCATGTGCGATACAACGAACGCCCAGCCTATCGTCAACGAATTGTTGAAGTACTTGCAGACGGCGGACTTTTCGATCCGAGAGGAAATGGTGCTCAAGATTGCCATCCTCACGGAGAAGTATGCGACAGATGCTGGATGGTATATCGACATTACCCTGAGACTGCTATCAATGGCTGGCGACCACGTGAGTGATGAAGTATGGCAACGAGTGGTCCAAATTGTCACAAACAATGAAGAGTTACAAGCATATGCCGCCCAAAATATCCTCGAGTTTATCAAGACCGAAGGCTGTCACGATACGCTTGTAAAAATCGGTGGCTACATCCTTGGAGAATTCGGCCATTTAATTGCAGACAACAAGGGCTGCAGTCCAATCGAGCAATTGATGGCATTACAAACAAAGATGATCTCATCGCCAGACGCGACACGAGCGCTGTTGTTGTCTACGTTTGTGAAGTTCATCAACCTATTCCCAGAGATCAAGCCACAACTGTTGCAGATGTTCCAGTTTTATTCACATTCTCCAGACTCGGAGCTTCAACAGAGAGCATGCGAATACTTGACTCTAGCCACGATGCCAACAGATGATCTACTGAGAACCGTTTGTGATGAGATGCCGCCATTCTCCGAAAGAGCTTCGATACTCTTGCAAAGACTTCACAAAAAGAGTGTTGGGACAAGTGAACGGCGAACGTGGGTCGTGGGAGGTAAGGATGCCAATGTCGACAAAAAGGAAGTTATGCTTGCGCAACAAACAGGCCTCAAGCGCAGCTTTACAACAATTGTGAATGGTGGCTCACCTTATGCCAATGGCTCAGCTTCGCGAAGCGCCAGCGGTACTCATGATGCCATGAATGGCGCATCCAAAGACCTTGCAGGACTGGACATGAACGGAGGAGCCGATATTGCTAAGGCACCAAACCTTGCGGCAGCCACTCACTTGTCGCCAGACTGGGACATCGGGTACAACAAAATGTACTTTACCGACGAAGGTATACTATTCGAGGACTCTCAGATTCAAGTCGGCCTCCGTACCGAGTACCGTGGCCATATGGGCGTGGTCAAACTCTACTTCACAAATAAAGCGGCTTTCTCAATAGGATCTTTCACCACAACACTGGACAACAAGTCTGCGCCGAACTTGAAGATCGACACAAAATCCCTACCAGAAGCCAATGTCGGTCCAAACTCTCAAACACAACAGACGATAGTATGTACATCAATCGGCCCGTTCTCCGACGCGCCCACTATCAGGATATCCTATCTCGCGGGCGCACTACAAGCATACACCCTCATGTTACCAATCCTACCGTACCGGTATATGGACCCCTCGGAACTCTCAGCGGAAGACTTCTTCAAACGCTGGCGGCAGATAGGGCCGGGCCCTATGGAGGCCCAAAGCACCTTTGGCCTGAAAAACCAAGCTTTGTCGCTGGACGACAACTTCACTCGAACCACAGTATCGGATTTTCGATGGAGGGTACTGGACAATGTCGATCCGAACCCTAGAAACCTCGTCGGCTGTGCAGTCTTCCAGATGGAGAAAGGCAAGGCGGGATGTTTGTTGAGACTGGAGCCTAACGTCGAGCAGAAGGTATGTGCGCTTTCCAGTCGAATGTGGACCCTTTGCTGACTTGAAATTAGATGTATCGTGTGACCATTCGAGCGACGCAGGACACGATACCTGATGTGCTGCTGAAGATGATGCAGGATCGCCTCTCTCAGGGTGCTTGATCCTCCAAAATTGCTGACCTTCATCGAACATAGCGCCGGAGTATGATGGTAGCATGAACAACGCAGCGTGATGTCGTTTACATTTGAGCACCTTTCCACTGCCATACCACTTCCTCACTTTTCACCATAGTCTTGACGCGCAAACCCAGTCCGCACAATTCTCATGCTGCGCCACGTCGTCCTTCCTCGGTCCCGGCTATCAGCTCTTCTCTTCTTCAGTATGCTCAAGCACTTTCGCCTCTTTTCGGTTTGGCCTCTCTCCAAAGATTGTACTGCCCACCCTAACCTCATCACTGCCCTGCTTCACCGCTGCCTCGAAGTCCGCACTCATGCCCATACTGAGCTCCAACTCGTCCTCCTGTATCCCTAGCTCCTTACATACCGTCTCGCGCGTCTCCCTTAGACGAACGAAATCCTCGTTCTCCGTCTCCGCCGTGCTAGCCTTTGACCTTGCAATCGCGCCGATTGTCATCAACCCCTGCAGTCTAAGATGCGGGCACTGTTCCCTGACATGGCGACAGAGTTCCGCAAGGTCAGACGAGCTCGGGTCGACGCCGCTCTTACTCTCCTCGCCTGACGTGTTGACCTGCACGAAGACCCTCAACAGCGCGGTTTCGTCACCCGGTTGCACTTCCAGACGTTCATTCCGCTCTCCGCGCCCTTTGTTGAGCAATGTAGCCTTCTTGACGCTGTCGACGCTCTCCAC
>Ga0210040_10005638_pt1 | contig 15871 bp, 15 predicted proteins | sample CryGeyCG12114_NA_FD_185462 | JGI IMG/M metagenome (GOLD analysis project Ga0210040, IMG submission 185462) | Groundwater microbial communities from aquifer - Crystal Geyser CG19_WC_8/21/14_NA (SPAdes) (version 2) | ecosystem: Environmental > Aquatic > Deep subsurface > Groundwater | place: USA... | reverse complement strand
CGGCTGCGCGGCAAGGAGAAGATCGTCGCCAAGCGGCATGCGATTACATCTCGCGCGCTCGCAGACTGTCGGGACTGGCTTGGCCTCCCAGCTCTTGAGCCTGTGGCCGAAGCAGCCGAATAGCTACCAGCCGCGCGATGCGCGGCGCATCATCAGCCATTGTCGGCGCAGATCGGAAGGCTCACGCGCGGGTTCAAAGGGGCGCTCTGGACGCACCTTGTCGAGGTAAGCCTGCGCCAACGCGACCGGCAGCATTGCAGGCCGCAGCGTGGCAGGCAAAGACGTTGCGGCGGCTTCAAAGCGCTTGAGATGGTCTGCGGCCAGCGTGGTCATCATCTGCACGACGGATGAGATGGCGGCGGTGTCTTCGCCGGCCAGAAAAGCCTCCGGGGTCAAGCCGACCACCGACAGAAGATCAAGCGGAACGCTGCACTTTCCCCGCGCGCGATGCAGCGGCATCAATCGGATCAGGCCGGCAATGCCCATCGCGCAGCCGCCATGGCCGGCGGCATCCGCGGCCAATCGCGCCGAAGCGGGATCGAGGATCAAGGCCGCAAGCTGGATCATCGTGGACGCCGTCGCGCCGCAATAGGCTTCCAGCTCCGTCGGATTATCGAACGGATCGGCATAAAGATCGCCGATGCGAGCATCGAGATAGGTTTCGAAAGCACTGCGCGACAGTTGGTGGTCGGCAATCGTCGTTAGCAGCGCGTCCGCGATCGGCACGCCTTCGCCGCTGTATTCGCCGCCCGTCAGAACTTCGCGCCACCATTGCAGACGAATTTCGCCGGGCATTGCATCGCGTACGCGGCCGGTAATGTCAGCAATTTCCGCGTTAAAGGCGTATAAGGCAAAGAGATGCCGGCGCTTGTTGTCTGGCGCATAAAGCACGCTGAGGTAGCGATCGCGATCCCCTTGCGCAACGCGCCCGCGGCAGAAATCAGCGTCGCTCCCCGCCATCTAGTCGACGCTGAGCAAGGCCGCGGCCACAGCTCGATCTTCCGCCAGAAGCACGTTGTAGGTGCGAACGGCGGCTCCCGTCGACATAGGGTCCGACGAGATGCCCGCTTCGCGCAAGCGCGCCTTCAGCTCACGCGGCAAAGGCTGCAGCGAAGTGCCGGTGCCTACCAGCAGCACTTCGATGGATGCAGCCTCATTGAGGATGCGAAGGAAGTCAGCCTCGGCGAGCATGTCCCGATTGCCCGGTTCCCACCCATAGATACCCGAAGGCAGACACAGGATAGAGCCGCGATGCGACATATCCGCAAAACGGAAGCCGCCGTCGCCATAGGCTTCGATCGGTGCCCGGCCCGGGAAATGCGCCTGCCTTATCTCCAGCCCCGATGCCATGTGCTACGGCTTCGAAGGCTGCGCTGTTGCCGGCACAGCCGATGCCGAATCGTCTCCCGCTTGCGACTTGCTCGGCCGCAGCTGGAACAAGATCAGCAATGGGCCAGCGATGAACAGTGATGAGTAAGTTCCCACGAACACACCGATGATGATCGCGATCACGAAGGACGAGATAACATCGCCGCCGAAGAAGTAGAGCGACGTCAGCGCCAGAAGCGTGGTCGTTCCCGTCAGAAGCGTGCGGGACAGCGTCTGGTTCAGCGCCAGGTCGAGAACCTGGTCGATCGGCATCTTCTTGTAACGGCGCAGCATCTCGCGAATACGGTCATAGATCACGACCGTATCGTTGATGGAGTAACCGATCACGGTGAGGATGGCCGCGATGCTCGTCAGGTTGAACTCCAGGCCGAAGAACACATACACGCCGACGATCACGATCACATCGTGGATCGTCGAAATCACCGCGCCCACGCCGAACTGCCATTCGAAACGGATCCAGATGTAGATGAGCAAGGCGACCATGGACAAGATGATGCCAAGCGTCCCGCTCCAGGCAAGCTCGCCCGAGACTGTCGGCCCGACCACTTCCACGCGACGGAAGTCATAGTCGCTTTCAAACTCGCCCTGCACCTTGGCAACCACCGATTGCTCGGCATTGTCGCCCGCCTGCTGCGCGCCGACGCGCACGATCAGTTCCCCTGCTTCGCCGAAATCCTGAACCTGGACGTCGCCGATGTTGAGTTCGCCCAAGCGATTACGCACATCGCCGGCATCGGCTGTGCGGTCTTTTGCTTGCATCTCAAGCAAAGTACCGCCCACGAAATCGATGCCGTAGTTGAAGGGGGTGACTGCCACCATCCCGATCACGATCAGGGAAATGAGACCCGACACCGCGAAACCGACATTGCGCCAGCGCATAAACGGAATGGCCGGCGAAAGCGGCAGGTAATGCACCAAACCGGCGGGGTATTCTTTCGGCCGCGAGCGGCGGACCCACAAAGCGACCAGCCAGCGTGTCAACGTGAAGGCAGTGAACACCGTGGTGATGATGCCGATGCCCAGCGTGACGGCAAAGCCACGCACCGGACCCGTCCCCATGTAAAACAGGATGGCCGCCACGATGAAGGTTGTAACGTTGGCGTCGACCACAGTGGCAAGCGCCTGCTTGAAGCCGCCGTCAAAGGACTGGACGAGGGATCGTCCCTGACGCCGTTCCTCACGCACCCGCTCAAAGATGATGACGTTGGAGTCCACGGCCATGCCCATTGTGAGCACAATGCCGGCAATGCCAGGCAAGGTCAGAGTCGCGCCCAGGAGGGTCAACACGGCAACAATTAAGGCGACATTCGCAGCCAGCGCAATGTTGGCGATCAGGCCGAGCTTGCCGTAGATCGCCAGCATGGCGACCACGACCAGCAAGGCACCGATGGCGGACGCGATCTTGCCTGCATTGATCGAGTCTTCGCCGAGGCTCGGGCCGACCGTCCGTTCCTCAACGATCGTGAGATCGGCCGGCAAGGCGCCGGCGCGCAGGAGAACAGCCAGGTCGCTCGCGCTTTGCACGTTGAAATTGCCGGAAATCTGGCCCTGCCCGCCCAGGATCGGTTCGCGGATCTGCGGTGCGGACACAACCTGATTGTCGAGCACGATCGCAAACAACCGCCCGACATTCTGTTGCGTCGCCTGGCCGAAACGCTGCGCACCCTGATTGTCGAAGCGGAACGAAACCGTCCACTCATTGGTGCGCTGATCAAGCGAAGGCTGGGCGTCCGTCAGGTTTTCGCCCGAAACGATGACGCGGTTTTCGATCAGATACGGAACCGGCGGATCATCCGTCGAATACATCACGGTCGAACCCGCAGGCGGACGACCGGTGAGCGCTTCCTGCACCGGCACGGTCTGATCGACCATCTGGAAGCTGAGCTTCGCGGTCTGGCCGAGAATGTCCTTCAACCGCTGCGGATCTTGCAGACCAGGCACCTGCACCAGAATGCGGTCGGTTCCCTGCCGCTGAATGATCGGCTCGGTGGTGCCGAGTTCGTTGACACGCCGGCCGATCACTTCAACCGACTGCTGAACGGCCGAACTCGTGCGGTAGGTGACGCCCTCATCCGTCAAGGACAAGCGGAACAAGCCGGGCTCCGGCTCATCCAATGCCAGTTCTGACACGCTGCCGCCGCTGAACAGGCTCGTCGATACCGGCGCGGTCAGCCCCTGCAGCGCCGTGCGGGCAGCATCGATCTGCTGCGAATCGCGAATACGTACCTGTATCGCGCGGCCGGTGCCCGATAGTCCGGAATAGCCGATGCGCGCATCCCGCAAGGTGGTGCGGATCGTGTCGCGGGTGCCTTCGAGCCGATCGTTGATCAGGTCCTGCTGATCGACCTGCAGGAGAATATGGGAACCGCCCTGAAGATCGAGACCAAGCGTCATGGTGCGCTTGGGCATCCAGTCAGGCAAAGCCTCGACCGCGCGTTGCGGCAACATGTTGGGAAGCGAAATCACGACGCCGATCAAAACGACGAGCCAGATCGCGACGGTCTTCCAGCGTGTAAAATAAAGCATGTTGCCCCTATCGGCGCACAATCAATGCGGCGGGCATGCCGCCGCAAATACGGTTATTTCTTGGCGTTCTGGTTGGCGATCGGTTCGCCCTTGACGCGCACATCGGCAATCGTCGAGCGCAGCGCCGTGACCTTGAGGCCGTTACCAAGGTCGACTTCCATTTCGTTGTCGTCGATCACCTTGATGACCTTGCCCACCAAACCACCACCGGTGACAACCGTGTCGCCGCGACGGACATTGGCCAGCATCTCGCCGCGCTTCTTCAACTGCGCGCGCTGCGGGCGGATGATCAGGAAGTACATGATCACAAAGATCAGGATGAACGGCAAAACGCTCATCAGAATTTCAGGCGTCCCTCCGGTTGCGGTTTGGGCATAGGCCGGTGTGACGAACATGCTGTCGATCTCCAAACAAAACGGGTCACGGCAGGCCGATGGCCTCCCGAAAGTGGCCGGACTATAATCGCCCATCCCGCATAAGCAACCGCCCGCAGCCCGCCATCCCGCGCTTTTAAGCGCCGGGGGTGCATGTTAGGAGCGGTCATCCGGCCTCCTTGAGCGATTGTGTGAAGCGAAAATGAGCGTACCCGATCTGAACCAAATCAGCGCCAAGCTTGATCAACTGATTGCCGCAATCGAGCGGCTAGGGCCGCAGCCGGTAACTGCGCCGAACTTTGCCGGAGCGGATTGCTTCGTTTGGTCGGCCGAGCGCAGCACGCTTGATCCCGTGAGGCAGGTCAACCGCGTCGAGATCGGGCTGATCAAGGGCGTCGACAGGGTTCGCGACATTCTGGTTGAAAACACCGAGCGTTTTGCCCGGGGCCTGCCGGCAAACAATGTGCTGCTCTGGGGCGCGCGGGGCATGGGCAAGTCATCCCTGGTGAAAGCCGCTCACGCCACGATCAATCATCTGTCAGATCGCCCGATCAAGCTGATCGAGATCCACCGCGAAGACATCGATACGTTGCCGCGCCTGCTTGGCCTGCTGAAGAATGCCGATCACCGCTTCATCCTGTTTTGCGATGATCTGTCGTTTGATCACGACGACACGTCCTACAAGTCGCTGAAGGCAGCACTTGAAGGCGGCGTCGAAGGTCGGCCGGACAATGTGATTTTCTATGCGACGTCCAACCGCCGTCATCTCCTGCCGCGCGACATGATCGACAATGAGCGCTCTTCGGCGATCAATCCGGGGGAAGCTGTGGAAGAAAAGGTGTCCTTGTCGGACCGCTTCGGCTTGTGGCTCGGTTTCCACAAATGCAGCCAGGACGACTATCTCGCGATGGTGCAAGGCTACGCCGAGCACCACGCTTTGGCGGTCGCGCCGGAACAATTGCAAGCCGAAGCGCTGGAATGGGCCACAACACGCGGCAGCCGTTCAGGTCGCGTGGCCTGGCAATTCGTGCAGGATCTCGCAGGCCGGCTGGGCCAGCCGCTCAAGACCTGAACGAAAGTGCCCGCCGCGAAAGCCGGCGGGCGAAAACGGGCCGGACTGGAGGAACGGCCCGCGAGGTGTCTTTCTTCTTGCTATTCCAGGAAGGTCGACGGGTCGACAGGCGTCGAATTCTTGCGCACCTCGAAGTGGAGCTTGGGGCTTTGCGTTGAACCGCTCATGCCCGAAAGCGCCAATTCCTGACCGCGCTTCACAGTCTGGCCGCGCTGGACCTTCAACTCGCTGGCATGGCCGTAAACCGTGACCAAGCCGTCTTCGTGACGAACGAGAACGGTGTTGCCGAACTCCTTGAGCCCGTCGCCGGCGTAAATCACCACGCCATTCTCGGCAGCTTTCACCGGCGTGCCTTCCGGCACTGCAATGTCGATGCCGTCACCGGCCTTGCCACCGGCCTTGCCGTAATTGCCGATGACGCGGCCGCGAACCGGCCACCGCATCTTGCCGATACCCGTCCCGCCGGGTGCTTCGGCATCCGAATCTTCCACGATGGCGCGCGCCGTTTGCTTCGGCGGCGTGTAAGCAGCGGGCTTCGCCGTTTCTTCCTTCGGCTGGGCTGTTGCCACCTGTGGTGCAGCGGCTGGCGCAGCGGGTGCAGCAGCGATGGATGGTGCTGGCTTGGCTTCAACAGGCTTGGGCGCTTGCGCAACCTGTATCGGCGCTGACGCAACCGGCTTGCTTCCGCTCGGCAGAACGAGCGTTTGCCCAATGCGAATATTGCCGTCGCTCAAGCTGTTGGCCGCTTTCAGATTATCGACCGTGGTGCCGGCCTTGCGGGCAACCGACGACAACGTGTCACCGGATGTCACCGTATAGCTGCCGCCGTTGCCTGAGCCGCGCGACGCCGTGTTGGCGGAAGGCGACCTTGGCAGCGATGGCGCAGGCTTCGGCAAGGATGCGACCTGCACCGGCTGCTGACTGGAAACGGCCGGGCTTGCAGCACTGCGAGCCTGGAGCGGTGCTTCGCTGGCGGCCGGCGACAACGGCGGCAGGCTGGAGCTTGCCCCTTGTCCGCCGGACATGCTCACCGGCGCCATTGCGCTGCGCTGCACCGTGCCACTTGGCGCAGCCGGCAGGGAGGATGCCGTTTGCTGCGACGGATAAGCCTGGCTGACAGGTGCGGCCGCGGGCTGAGCACCTGTGGACGACGTTGTGAACATGTCGCTCGTGAAGCGCGAAACGCCCGAGCTGCAACCCGCCGAAACACCGGCGAGAAGAATTGCGGAAGCGCGCAACAAGAGGCGCCCATTCCCGTTCAGGACTTTTACTCGCATGGTACCGACCCGCACCCCACCCGTTACAAACATGGGATCATTAAGCGCGATTAGCGTTACTGGCGGGTTAAGACGGGGCGAATTCGCGCAAGTTTTAGCGAAAAGTCTAAAGGATCTCGGCCAGTCCGTGAGCCATCGGCTGAAGCCTGATCGGGCCAAGCTCCTGTTCTTCGAACCGGCTGCCGGTTTTGGTCAAGCGCACCAGCATCTGCGGCGCATCCGCTGTCCCGATCGGCGCAACCATGACGCCGCCGCTGGAAAGCTGATCAACAAAGCCGCGCGGAAGCGTGTCGAAGGACGCCCAGGACACGATGCGGTCGAAGGGACCTTCGGCGGGCAAACCATGCGCTCCATCGGCGTGGCGCATGATCACATTGCTGATGCCGAGCGGCTCCATGCGCGCCCGCGCTTCCGTCACCAGGGTCTTGAAACGCTCAAGGGTCAACACGCGCGCCGCCAAGCGGCCCATCACGGCGGCCGTGTAGCCGCTGCCCGTGCCGATCTCGAGCACCCGCGTTGAGCTGGTGAGGTCCAGCGCCGAGATCACCAGCGCCTGCATGTCAACGCCTTCCAGCGCTTCACCGCAGGGGATCGGCAGCATGCGGTCGGACCACGCGACGTCTTTCCACTGGTCCGGAACGAACCCGCGCCGCGGCGTTGCTTCAAACGCCGACAACAACGTCTTGTTTGTCATGCCCCGGCCGCGCAGGCGCAGCATGAATGCCGCAAATCCTTCGCGATCCACTGCTTCCGTCGTCATTGCAACGCAGCTCGAACGAGGTCCTGGACCTCATAGGCCGTCAGGTCGAGCTTCAACGGCGTGATCGAAATATGGTCGTTGCGAAGCGCGTGAATGTCGGTGCCTTCGGGCGTTTCATTCTGGCCACGGCCGAAGCGCAGCCAATAATACGGCAGGCCTCTGCCGTCGGTGCGCGCATCGAGCGTGATGCCGTAGGTCAGCTTGCCCTGACGGGTAACAATCTCGCCCTTCACGCCATCGGGCTGGCAGTTTGGAAAGTTTATGTTGAGAAGCACGCCGCTCGGCAAATCGATGCCGATCAGGCGCTTCAAAAGAGCGGGCGCGTGCGCTTCCACGGTGTTCCAGGGAACAACGCGACCGTCATTGGCAAATGTGTAGCCTTGACTGAGCGCGATGGAGCGAATGCCGAGCAGCGTGCCTTCCATCGCACCGGCCACAGTGCCGGAATAGGTCACGTCATCAGCCATGTTCGAGCCGGAATTGACGCCCGACAAAATGAGATCCGGCGCTTCCGGCATCAGGTGCCGAACGCCCATGATCACGCAATCCGTTGGCGTCCCGCGCACCGCGTAATGACGGTCGTCGATACGGCGCATCCGCAAGGGTTCGGAAATCGACAGCGAATGCGCAAAGCCCGACTGGTCGGTTTCGGGCGCAACAACCCAGACATCATCGCTCAAGGTGCGGGCGATGCGCTCCAAGGCGGCAAGGCCTTCGGCGTGGATGCCGTCGTCATTGGTCAAAAGAATGCGCATTGCTGGCCTGTTCCCCGCGATTGGCGGTACGACGCGTTACTTGGCGCCGATCCGCTCCTTTCCGCCCATGTAGGGGCGAAGCGCTTGCGGAACAGTGACGCTGCCATCCTCGTTCTGGTAATTCTCGAGAACACCGATCAACGCGCGGCCGACTGCCGTGCCCGAACCGTTCAACGTATGCACGAAGCGCGTACCCTTCTCGTCCTTGACGCGGTAGCGCGCATCCATGCGGCGGGCCTGGAAATCGCCGCAAACCGAACAGGATGAAATCTCGCGATAAGTGTTCTGGCCGGGCAGCCAGACTTCAATGTCATAGGTCTTTCGCGCGCCAAAGCCCATGTCGCCAGTGCAAAGCACCACAGTGCGGAACGGCAACTCCAGCTTTTTCAACACCGCTTCCGCGCATTCGGTCATGCGCTCATGCTCAGCGATCGAGCTATCGGCGTCGGTGATCGACACGAGCTCAACCTTGTAGAACTGGTGCTGGCGCAGCATGCCGCGCGTGTCACGCCCCGCCGACCCGGCTTCGGAGCGGAAGCAGGGCGTCAGCGCCGTAAAGCGCAGGGGTAGCTTTTCCTGTGAAAGGATCTGCTCGCGAACGAGATTCGTCAGCGGCACTTCGGCGGTGGGAACAAGGCCAAGCCGGCTTTCGCCATGCGGCGTGAAAAACAGGTCTTCCTCGAACTTTGGCAGCTGATTGGTTCCAAACAGCGCATCGTCGCGCACGAGCAAGGGCGGCTGCACTTCGGTATAGCCATGCTCTTCGGTGTGCAGATTGAGCATGAACTGGCCGATGGCCCGTTCAAGCCGCGCCAGCTCCCCCTTCAGGATCGTAAAGCGGGAGCCTGAGATCCTGGCGGCCGTTTCGAAATCCATCAGCCCCATGGCCTCGCCGAGCTCATAATGCTCGCGCGGCTTGGCTGGCATGTTGCCTTTCCGTGCTTCAATCAATTCCTTGCCGAAGCGACGCACTTCGACATTGTCATGCTCGTCGCGGCCAACCGGCACATCTGGCAAAGGCAGGTTGGGGATCACGGACAAGGCATCGTCGAGCTGCTTGTCGAGGCGGCGTTCTTCCGCTTCCCCGCCTTGGATGAAGCTCTTGATATCGGCGACTTCCGCTTTCAGCGCCTCTGCCTTGGGGGCATCGCCGGCGCGCATGGCGTTGCCGATTTCCTTGGAGGCGGCGTTACGACGTTCCTGGGCTTCTTGCAGTTCGCCGAGATGCGCGCGACGCGCTTCATCCAAAGCGATCAAGGCTTCCGATTGCGGCGCTGCGGAGCGCGACGCCAGGGCAGCATCCAGCGCGGCCGGGTTTTCGCGTATCCACTTGATGTCGAGCATGGCAGGAGGTCCGGAACAAGAAAACGCCGGGCGTAAACCGCGTTGGCTCCTCACGCAAGACCGGGAGTGTGAAAGGGCGGCCGATCAGCCGCCCTTTCATGGTCTCAAACCGGCTTGGTCGGGTCGGGATCGACAACCGCAGGCACGGTCTCGGCGGCGGCTTCATCATCGCGGGCATGCTGTTCTTGCGCACGCTTGCGCTCGATCATCCGCGCCAACCAGATCGAGACTTCATAAAGAAGGATCGTCGGCAACGCCAAGCCGATCTGGCTGACCGGATCCGGCGGCGTGAGAACCGCAGCCGCAACAAAGGCGATCACGATCGCCCATTTGCGCTTGGAGGCCAGCGCTTCGGCCGTCAACAGCCCCACTCTCGCCAGCAATGACGTCACCACCGGCAACTGGAACACCAGGCCGAAGGAGAAGATCAGAGTCATGATCAGGCTGAGATATTCCGACACCTTCGGCAGCAGGGAGATTTGGATGTCCTGCCCTGGCCCGACCTGCTGCATGGCAAGGAAGAACCACATCACCATGGGCGTGAAAAAGAAATAAACGAGAGCCGCGCCCAACAGAAACAGGATTGGCGACGCAACGAGAAACGGCAGAAACGCCGCACGCTCATTCTTGTACAAGCCCGGCGCGACAAATTTGTAGATCTGCGCCGCGACCAGCGGGAACGCCAGAACCATGCCGCCAAACATCGCGAGCTTGATCTGGGTGAAAAAGAACTCCTGCGGGGCCGTGTAAATGAGTTCAACACGGCCATCGCTCATACCGGCCCAGATGGTCGCCCATTTAAAGGGAATCACCAGCAGATCAAAAAGCTGCTGGGCGAAAAAGAAGCAAATAAGAAAGGCGACAAAGAAGCCGCCAATGGCCCAGATCAATCGCGTCCGGAGCTCGATCAGGTGATCGAGTAACGGCGCGGAAGACTGATCGATATCGTCCTTTGCCGCGCTCACGTCGCTGTTCCAGTTTCTTTAGGCTTGCGCGTACGGACGGGCTTGTCGACGCCAGCGCCATTCGGTCCGGATGTCGAGGACAATTGCTCAGCCGCCGGCTTTACCGTTGCTCGGGCAGTTGCGATTTTCACTGGCGTGTCCGTTGTTGCCGCTGGAGACGACGCCTTTGGTGCCCGTGCTGCACGCGGCTTCTTGACCGGCGCTTCTGCAAGGGATGCTGGTTCGGCCAGCGGCGCGGGGGAGGCCATCGGTGCGGCGGGTGCAACTGGAGCAGCCGGTGCGAGCGGAGCGACTGACGCCTCTCCGCCGGCATCGCCTGCCGGTTTTGCGGCGTTGTCGCCCACGTCACCGGTTGCGCCAATCTTCAAAGGCTCGGACGCTGTTGCTTCGGTTGAAGCCGGCGGCGGCGGAACAGAGGTTTTCGGCCGCATCACCGTGTTCATGCTAGCGCGAACATCGGCCGCCGCCTGTTCCATCGGGCTGAACGCCTTGCGGATCTCGTTCTTCGGGTTGAGCGAGCGCAGGTCGTTGACCGACTTGCGCACCTCGTCGAGTTCCGCTTCCTTCAGGGCTTCGTCGAACTGCTTGCGAAAATCGCCGGCCATGGACGACATTTTTGCGGTGAACTTCCCGAAGGTGCGTAGCATCTTTGGCAAGTCCTTCGGGCCCACGACGACGATCAAAACGACCGCGATCACGAGCATTTCGGTCCATCCGATATCGAACATGTCAGTTCTTCCGGCTCAAGCCTGGCACACGCCGCGTCAAGGCTTGGTGGTCGTACGATCCGGAGTTACCACAGTCTCGCCGGGGCGGTGTTCCACGGTGCGCGGATCAACCGAACGGGTATCGTCAACGGTATCGTCGTCGCTCATGCCCTTCTTGAAGCTCTTGATGCCCTTGGCCATGTCGCCCATCAACTCAGGGATCTTGCCGCGACCAAACAACAGCAGCACCACAACAAGCACGATCAGCCAGTGCCAGATCGAAAAGGAACCCATGATCACTCTCTCACATTCGTGTTCGGGAAACAGGTAGGCGGTTTCGCACGCCTAATCAATTTCCTTCCTGGCTTGTCAGCACATCAGACATCGTTGGCGGAAGGAGGACGGTACGCCGGATGATGACAATGGGCCGCAGCGAAACGCTGTTACCATGTGCCTGCGATGTTATCCAAGGATTTCAGCGGCCCGCCGATCAACCGAGCGCCCTTGCATCAATCCTCGGTGACGCGGGGCGTCAAAAGACCGAGCTCTTCAAGATCGACATCGCCGAGATCGTCTTCGTCGGGTTGCAGAATGCCAGGATCGGCAAGCGGAACGGGAACCGAAAAATTCGTCGGCAAGCGCGGTGACAAGAGCCCCGCCCCTTTCAGATCCTCCATTCCCGGCAAATCGCGCAGCTCCGACAGGCCGAAATGATCCAGGAAAGCGGGTGTGGTGCCATATGTCACCGGTCGGCCGGGCGTGCGGCGGCGTCCGCGCATGCGCACCCATCCGCTTTCCATCAACAGGTCGAGCGTGCCTTTGGACGTTTCCACGCCGCGCACGTCCTCGATCTCGGCGCGGGTAACCGGCTGGTGATAAGCAATGGTTGCCAACACTTCGAGGGCCGCGCGCGACAACTTCTTGGGCTGCTGCTGGGCGTCATGGCGCAGAAGATAAGCAAGATCCGGCGCCGTGCGCAGCGCCCAGGCATCATCCACCCTGACGAGGTTGACGCCGCTATAAGCGTAACGCGCTTCCAAGGCAGCCATCACCTTGTTCACCGACACCTGCTCCGGCAAGCGCTCTGCCAACGCTTTGCGCGTGATCGGCTCAGCACTCGCAAACAAAAGCGCTTCCGCGATTCGGGTTGCCGACAACAACAGCTGTCGCTCAGCGCCATCCGCTCCTGATTCGGGCTCAAACAAAGACGGACGCAGCGCACCGTTCTGCGCACTCACGGCCGATCCCCCGCATCCAATGCGACTTTGATACCGGAGCGCATGTGGATCGGAGCGAAGGCACCCTCTTGGCGCATTTCGAGCTTGCCTTCACGCACCAGCTCAAGGCTCGCCGCAAAGGAACTCGCCAAGGCACTGGCGCGCTGCGCGGGATCGGACAGATAGCGGATCAGGAACGTGTCGAGCGTCGTCCAGGCGCCGCTTTGGCCGACAAGCCGAACCAGAAGGTCGCGCGCTTCCTGCAACGACCACACGCCGCGCGCGGCGATCTGCACATGGCTGACGGCCTGACGCTGGCGCTGCGCCGCATAAGCGGACAGAAGATCGTAAAGCGTGGCCTCGAAGCTGCTTGCGCGATCCAGCACCAGCGCTTCCGGCATGCCGCGCGCGAACACATCGCGGCCGAGCCGATCGCGGTTGACGAGCCTGGTGGCGGCCTCGCGCATGGCTTCCAGCCGCTTTAGGCGGAACTGCAAAACAGCGGCAAGTTCCTCACCCGATTCGCCATCGTCGCCTCGCTGCTTTGGAAGAAGCAGCTTGGATTTCAGGAAAGCGAGCCACGCCGCCATCACCAGGTAATCCGCCGCGAGCTCCAGCCGCATGGCCCGTACGCGATCAACGAAGCCGAGATATTGTTCGGCAAGTGCCAGAACGGAGATCTGCGCCAGATCGACCTTCTGGTTGCGCGCAAGATGAAGTAGGAGATCGAGCGGCCCTTCAAAGCCGTCGACATCCACCACCAGTTCGGGCTCGTCGACAAGCCGCGCATCCGTATCGTCCCACGGTCCCGAAGCCGAGACGGCGGAGCCTTCCTTTTGCCGATCCGCTTTGCTGTTCAACCGAAACCTCGCGCGGCCTCCCGCCGAGGCCGGACGCCTTATGCCACCAACTGCATAAGCTCGGCAAACTCAGCGCGAATGCTGTCCTCAACCGCGCCATCAACTATGCCAACGGGCGCCATCGCGCGGTTCGCCCGATCGAGAGACTTGCCGTGCAAGCGCGGCGTTTCCGCCACCACCGCTTCCATTTCGCCCATGACACCGTTGCAATGAAGAACGATGTCACAGCCGGCCGCAAGAATGGCCCTGCTGCGGCTCGCAAAATCGCCTGACAGCGCCTTCATGGAAACATCATCGCTCATCAGCAGGCCGTCGAAGCCAATCTCGCCGCGGATGATGTCCTCAATGACAACCTGCGACGTGGTGGAAGGCAAATCCGGATCGATCGCGGAATAAATGACATGTGCGGTCATCGCCATGCCGAGATCGGCCAAGGCTTTGAACGGCACGAAGTCACGGCTGCGCAGCTCCTCCAGCGAGGCATCGACCGTCGGCAGCGCAAGGTGCGTATCGGCGGTGGCGCGGCCATGTCCCGGCACATGCTTCATGACAGGCAAGACGCCGCCAGCCAGAAGCCCTGCAACGGCGGCCTGGCCGAGCGCTGCCACGATTTTCGGTTGGGTTCCATAAGCGCGGTCGCCGATCACGTCGTGGGCGCCCTGCACCGGCACATCCAAAACGGGCAAGCAATCGGCCGTGATACCAAGCTTGGACAAATCAAACGCATGCAGCCGCGACAAAAGCCATGCCGCGCGCAGCCCCGTTTTTTGATCCTGTGCATAAAGTGCGCCGATCGCGGCAGCCGGCGGATAATTCGGCGCAAGCGGGGGGCGCAGGCGCTGCACGCGCCCGCCTTCCTGATCCAGGAAAACAGGCGTGTTGGGATGACCGGTGCAGTGGCGCATCGCCCCAACCAGCGCCCTCACCTGCTCGGCATCCACGATGTTGCGGGCAAACAGGATATAGCCCCAAGGCTTATGCTCGCGGAAAAAGGTTTCCTCGTCCGGCGACAGGGTCGCACCGGCGGCACCAAGGATCACGGCCTTGCATTCGTTCATGGCTCAAGCTTTCAACAGGCTCAGAATGGATTGCGCATAGAACAAAGCCCGCCACGCATAAACGCGGCGGGCTTCAGAAATCAAAGTGGCATGGCTTACTGCGACACGAAGCAGCTGCCGCCTGCGCTCTTGTAGTTGCTGCAGATGGTGTTGGCTTCAGCGCGCGAGCCAGCGGGAATGCGCACGCGGTAATAGGTACCCTTGCCCGCAATCTCGGCTTTCACGATGTTCATTTCCCGACCATCCAGAACGTTGGCGAAACGACGAGACAGGTTGCTGACGCTCGATTGCGCAGCGGCTTCGCTCGGTTGCGACGCAATCTGCACCGCCCAACCGGATGGCGCAGTGGCAGCGTCGATCACCTGAGCCCCGGCTGTCGGCGTCGTTGCTGGCTCGATTGCGGCAACCTGCGTTTCTTCAGCTGCTGGCTGTTCAGGCTCAGGCTGGGTCGCCGGCGTCTCGGCCATCGGAGCTTCTGCCGGCTCGGACAAAATTTCCGCAACCGACGGCTGCACCGCGACTGGCTCGGCGGTCACAGCTTCAGCTGCCGAAGCAAGCTGCGCCATTGAGGGCGCCGAAGGCTCTTGTTCGCGCGGCGCCAAGGTGCCGTCGGGAAGCACAACCATGGTGCGCACCTTGCGCGGCGCCACGGCAACCATTTCTTCTGGAACCTGTTGGCCGCTCTCCGCAACGCTCGGTGCAAGCCGGTCTTCGGCCTTGCCGGCAGCGCCCGCTGCTTCTTCGTCGAAGCCTTCGAGGTCAGCGCCTGCCGCGTCGAGGGCAGACAGGCTTTCCAGGGAAACGCTCTCATCATTACCGGCACTGAGATCAACGGGCTGCTCGGCCGTGGAAATCAAGCGCTCCTGCGTCGGCGTATCGAGTGGCTGACCTGAACCAACACGGTCATAAACCACATTGTCCTGATTAGGCACGGTGATGCCGCCTGGATTTTCCGGCCGCACCTTCATGGGGTCGCTGTCCGCCCGCACAATGGCAGGCTCACCGCTGCCAGCCTGTTCGCCCGGCATCGCGATCAGCGCCACGCCGCCAATCAGGACGATCGCCGCAGCAGCACCAGCGATCAGCAAGCCGCGCCGGCGCAACGGCGAAGCCCGGCGTTCCGAACGGTATGCCGGCTCATACTCGTCTTCCTCATCCTGAGGCTCATACATGCCGGCACGCGAAAGACCGGACGCATTATACGAGGCACCCGTGGCCGCACCAAGCGCCGCTGTGCCCATGGCGAAGTCAACCGACTCATCCCAAGCGGCCTGCGTGCCCGTGCCGCGCGACATCGACAGGTCTTCGCGGGCAGTTTGCGGTGCATGGTCTTCGCTCAGCGCGTTGAAAGCCGAAGTGAACTCCGCATCGAAATCATTGAACTCATGTCTAAGCGGCTGCTGATCGCGACCGTAATCCACGTCGGGAAGATCGAGTTCATCGGAATGCGCGAGCCGGTGATCCACGAAGTCGACCGTCTCGATATCGGGCACTTCCCTGTGCATGGCAGGCGCACGAACCGCTGTGCGGGTCTGTGCAGCATATCCATACCCGGACGCGGCCGTTG
>Ga0210040_10005636_pt1 | contig 15877 bp, 18 predicted proteins | sample CryGeyCG12114_NA_FD_185462 | JGI IMG/M metagenome (GOLD analysis project Ga0210040, IMG submission 185462) | Groundwater microbial communities from aquifer - Crystal Geyser CG19_WC_8/21/14_NA (SPAdes) (version 2) | ecosystem: Environmental > Aquatic > Deep subsurface > Groundwater | place: USA... | reverse complement strand
TGCATGTTTTACTCCTATTATGGCGTTTTAAACAGTTATGAGGGCGAAGTCGATAGTCACGGTTATCTTAGCGTTATCGGCTTGTATTCAAACTTCGCCATTTAAACATCCATCGTCTTTTGATACCACGAACGAGAAGCCCAGCGCGAAGAAGTCAGCCGACTTCGTCGTTATCGGAGGTGTGATGCTCCCTCCTACATTTAAATGACAGGTTCTGATGTGTTGAAAACAGGCGGAACTGCCGGATTGACCGTCGCAGCAAGACTGGTCGAAGCAAACTTCAAGGTGCTAGTGCTTGAGGCTGGAGGTTTTCCAGATCAGTATGGTTTGCCTTTCGACTCTCCTGCCCTGACTGGAGAGATGGTTGTGTAAGTTGGTATGAAATTCATACTCCTAATTTAGCTGAGTATGCAACCCAGACACGGCAGTCGACTGGAACTTTACTTCGCAGGCGATACCTGGATTGAACGGGCGCACCGTCGCACAGAATCGTGGCTTTTGCCTCGGAGGGACGAGCTCGATCAACGGCCTCACATATGGACGAGGCAGCCGGTCTGTTTTCGACAACTGGGAAGCTATGGGCAACCCTGGCTGGGGATGGAATGACATCGAAGAGTATTTCGAGAGAGTATGTGTCGAGAAAGTTTGGAATCTTAAGACTGCATATTAACGCACTTCAGACCTGGAAACTCTCGCCGCCCGAAAGCGATGCGCATTACAGGACATACGATCCGTCTCTGTACAACGCGAGCGGTGGACCGGGCATCCTTGGATACACCAACTATAATCCTCCCGTCATTGACGCCTTTGTCGAATCTCTACCTTCTATTGGGATACCTATCATATTAGACCTTAACGGTGGTAATAATATCGGCGGTAAACACGAACTTAACACTATGAATCCCGAGTCTTAAACAAGGATATCGAGTTATCTGGCTTTCTGGAACACCGTTGCCGGACGCCCAAATTTTGAAGGCATCACTTTTGCTACTGTAGAGAAGATTCTATTTCGGAATCCCGAAGGGACAGAGCCGTCTCAGCAACCTGTTGCCTGTGGCGTGGAATACTCAGTCATGATAGATGGTACAAAGCGCAAGCAAACAGCGTATGCTGACAAGGAAGTTATCTTATCGGCTGGCACAATTTAGACACCTCAAGTGCTGATGTTATCGGTAAGTCATTTATCCACGTCTTCTGAATTAAGGCTGACATTTTTGTTTTCTTTTCCAGGGTATTGGACCACGCTAAACGTTGGAGGATCTCCAAATCCCAGTTGTGTACGGAAATGAGTGGGTGGGCAAACAGTTAGTAGAACATATTGGACTTACTAATATTTCGCACAACGCTGACATCTCCTATCCTAGTCTTTATGACGGACCGACATTCTCTCTGGTTGTTAAGACCACCGATGAAGTATCTACCAACAAGTTTCAGTAAAATATGAACGCTATACAGGCTTCAATGGCGGAAAAGTCTAGCGACCCAACTAGCTCCACTAATCCGCTCAATACTATCGACGGGAACTCAGGGCCAGCGTACGGGTTTGCAAAGCTCAACACGTCAGACTTGGAGGCAACAGGTGCTTTACATCTAATCGCCAATCAATCCGAATAGGCACACTACGAAGTCATCTTGTGGACTTCGCTGTATCCCTTGCCCGACACTGTTCCTACGTTAAACAACTATTATGACTTTACTAACTATACTTAGGAATCTTACGTTTCGCTAACGTCATTCTTTTTGGTTCCGGGGACCGGCGGTAATATTACTATTGCTTCGACGGACGCCTCGGCCCATCCTCTGATTAACTTACCGGTGAGATTGTATAATCATCCTATTAACCATTTTCGTGGCGCTAACTATTGACTATAAAGTTCTACGAGGCTGCTAGCGATATGAATATCCAGATACTGGTCCTCAAAAGATTTAGGGAATTGATCTCTCAGGATGTCTTTGCGTGAGTGGCGAGTCTCTTTCCAGCAAGCCGCCGAGAGTTAGCTGACCTGTTTCCGCACTTTTAGGCAATACAGCGTTGGCCCTGTAAATGGCGAGATCGTGCCTGGACCCGATGTTTAGACAGACGAAGAAATTGCCAACTTCCTTCGTGAAACTAGTGTTTCCGCAGTACATCAGTCCGGAACTGCTGCAATGCGCCGACTCGACGATGAGGGCGTTGTGAGCTCTACGCTCGAAGTATACGGAGTCCAAGGATTACGCGTGGTTGACGCTTCGATCATGCCGCTCTTTGTGGATCAGCACCCGACCGGTACGGTCTATATGATTGCCGAAAAAGCTGCTCAGATGATTATGGACAAGTATAGCGAGAAGTGAAGGTATGGAGACTCCTGAGTTGGTAGCGACCACGACCACTTGTGGACCTATTATTAGTCGACTATTATCATTGCTCGGAGAAACCTCGGGCTTCCAATGTTTAATTCGATCTAATGAATATGCTTATTACTATTCCTTCCTGCACTTAATCATAGTATGAGAAAATTCATACAAGATGTTCAATCAAGTCTGATTGTGACTCGTAAACCTCAACAAGTTTCTCCCGTCCCGAGCAATTTCAGAGTGCCACGGGCTCAGTAGCTTGAGCATGTGCAAGAAATATGGACGGTGTGTGAGGTGAATGGTCTGACCAAGCGATCAAAGACTGACCGATCTGAGCGACAAATTTTGGTAGATCATTAGCCGGTCCTCCCTGTAGTGGCTCTGATGCTTCGTGTTTTAGAGTCATCGTTGTGGTCGGTATAGCGTGCGCGTATCGCAGTAAGAGCCTGGGGAATTGGTACAAGTCGACAGCAAGATCTCGAACCGATGCGGAAAGAGGAAAATCTCGACTGTGCTACCGCTGTTATGAAAGCCGTGGCGGAACGTAGTACGCAGTATTTATCTCGAGCACTACTAACTATTACCGAGCTCGACTATAACCTAGATTAAGTAGCTGCACTTTATAACTCCTTCGATGTCGAGCTTTAAAAGCGGTATTTCTAATTAGATAGATGTTCCTTATTAAGTTAATTAACGTTAATATTCTAGCGAATATCGAGCCTAGAGGTTAAATAGGTTATATAGTTACTACTTAAGGACTTAACGCCGACTATCGTTCCTTTAGAACTAGTTATTAAGCTTATATACTAGAGTCTACCTTCTATACTAAGTGTACTCGACTCGTTCCCTAAAGCTCTAAGCTACCTTTAGGAACGAGAACTAACCTATTTAAGCTAAGCTCGGCTAATTATACTATAGGCTAGTACGCGTATTAACCTACCTCGTATAAAAAAAGCGCGTAGTATTAAGTATAGCTATTCTCTAATACGAGACTAAGAAGTTAGCGTTAAACGTAAGTACGACGGCGAGTATTATTAAGTATATATCTAGTAGGATAGCTATTATCGATAGCTAGTAATTAAATTATTCTCGAAAAGCGGTCGTAATTTAACTATTTAATCGTAATCCTATCTTATCGACGGTTCGAAAGTGCCTTAGGCGTAAGTAGATCGGTAGATCGAGTATAGAACTACTGTATCCTAGTTAGGAAACTTATAGTGCGAAATAATACGATCCGCGATATTATATCGTTCTATAAGACTCGGACACACGTTACCCCGTATAAGACGCCGTCTCGATTACTAAAGAGACTCCTTACCGGATCTTAAGGAGTATCTAATAATTATCTTCTATAATATCCTACTATAAGATAACTATATCTGCATTTATAAGATATATAGGAAGCGACGACAACACCTTTAGAAGCTTATTCAGCCGGTCCCTAGCCGAGAGCGATCGGACGAGGAATTGTGCTCGACTTTACTGCCAATCGAGGTACGTCCGCACTGGCTTGTGAGATGGTGTTTGCACTTTCGCAGAAATGGGAAGGTCTGGTGCTGAAAGCGTGTCGGAGACCCATACATCGATGTCCATGGTGCAGTGTCACACGTGAAGGTGAAGAAGGACCATAGACCCGGCTTAGGCGATTCCGTCGATCTGCTCGTCATTGGCGGTCGATGCGATCCTGTGGCAGCGACAAGCACAAAGATGCGGCTTCGCCGGAAGCTGATGTGCAGCCACCGCACGTGCTCCCCGTTGATGACAACGCGATCAACCTTGACAGCGGAGGCCTGCAAGGACAGTTTGGCCATGACATATGAATAGCATGTTCATGTGGATCCGACAACTAATCCGGCCTCTGGAGCCATTTCTCCAAAATTCTGAACAGAAGCTCTCGGTCTACGGGTTTGGCGACATAGTCATTAAGCCCTTTCGCCAGATATGCTTCCTCATCACTCTTAAGAGCATTTGCTGTCATGGCAACGATGGGAATATCCAGACCTAATTTCCGAATTTCCGTTGTGGCCCCGATTCCGTCCAGGACCGGCATGCTGATGTCCATCAAAATGAGGGAGTAAGTCAGAGGTTTCTGTCGGACTAATGATACTGCCTCTTCACCATTCGATGCAACATCCACCTTTTCGACCCCAAACTTCCTCAACTGCTTCAACATGACAGTCTGGTTGATTAGATTGTCCTCTGCCAGTAAAATCTGCTTTCCTGCGGCCAACCTGGTGACATCGACGTTGGGAGGAGCTCGCGCCGGAGCGGAAGATGCTTGTACCTCCAATCTGGACAACTTGACTGTAAACCAGAAAACGCTTCCCGAGTGAACAGGGTGTGGATGGAATCCGATGGTTCCACCCATAAGTTCTGCCAGCCCTTTGCAGATGGACAGTCCAAGCCCGGAACCTGTGTACCTTTTAGTGGTTGAGTTATCGAGCTGAGTGAATGGTGTGAATAGAGAGTTGATCAGGTTTGGGGAAATTCCAATTCCAGTATCAGCTACTTCTGTCACAACCTCATAGGAAGCCTTATCGCTGTTGACCAAAGTGGCACGGACCTGGATAGAGCCGGCTTCGGTGAATTTAAGCGCGTTGTCAAGCAGGTTTTGCAGGATTTGACGGTAACGTAACGGATCACCTTTTGCTGTCCTGGGAATATGAGGGTCCAGCCTGCTGTTTAAGCTAACATGAGGCTTCAAGCTGGCCTGGCTGCACCTTATCACACTGTTGACTACGTCGGGCAAATTAATGACGTCCGTGATGGTGGTGAAAGATCCGGCTGCTAGTTTTGAATAATCCAAGATGTTGTTAATGACCTGAAGCAAGACTGACCCGGATTCTTGAATGATGCTCGCTAGCTCACTCTGCTCTGGATTGAGACCCGTATCTACGAGCAGCAGCAAAGCTGACAGCATGCCATGCATCGGTGTTCTGATCTCATGGCTCATGTTCGCCAGGAAGTTCGATTTCAATTTGGAGGCTTCTTCAAAGGCGGAAATCAATCTAGCCTCAGCAGCCTTCCTCTCACTAAGATCACGGGTGACTTTACAGAAGCCTTCCAAAGTGTCTCCTCGATAAACCGGTCTGATCATCACATTCGCCCAAAACCTGGTGCCGTCTTTTCGGTAACGCCATCCTTCATCCTCCACCTTACCTTCACGCAAGCAGATCTCCAGCTCCCTCTCTGGCTTTCGTGTTTTGCGGTCTTCCTCTCCGTAGAACACGGAAAAGTTGCGGCCCAGGATTTCGTCTTGCTGGTAGCCCTTTATCAATGCAGCTCCTGGATTCCATGTCGTCACGTCGCCATTCGTGTCTACCATGAATATGGCATAATCTTTGACATTGTTTATTAACGTACGATATATTTCGCTGGTATACCGCGGATCATTGTTTGCTTGCCTTTGCGAATGTTCTTCGGTTGCATCCTGCGCTTCTAGGACTATGTAAAGAAGCCTATCCCCTTCGAATATCGGGATAACCTGAAAGCGCCAATATGTTGTGTCGTTTCCCTGTATACCATTTACAGTGGAGGCCTGCTTCGATGTAATGGCTGTATCGATTGCTTGCTGCAAGGAGAGGACGGTCAGCCCTGTTGCTTTGGTTTGTATGAAATCATAAATATGCAGATTGCTGCATGCTGTCGCGCAGAGTTTTGAACGCGTCCAGTAACTGGCAGAAACTTGTATGATGCGCAACGACTCATCAAGGACTATAGTCGGTACAGGAGTTAAGGCGAAAATGCGCTCCATCTCGCTTTTCTGTGGCCTGTGACCGACTTTTGTGTCAATGGACTCGAAAAGAGCGGACGGTGAAAATCGATTTAATCAAACGGTAGGACGTATGGCCCGTTGTAAATGGCATTTGGGGAGATACAAGGTACTTGGAGTCTTAAAGGTAGCAGGTCCGTAAAAGTATGTGACACCGAGGTGGAGGAGGTGCAGCTATGCGATTTCGCTAGGGCAAGCCTATAAGCGAAGCGGCGAAACAATTCGTTCTGCAAAGACGGTGGTCTGGATTGACATGTGCCTTCGTAGATCTTGGCGAGAATCGGGTTGAATCTCATGATTACAACACCGCAGTTGCCAAAACAAACTGTTGTGGACATGTTAAGCCACAGAGTAGAAGAACTTTCCTGGGTGATGCTTACAGAGTGCGAATGTTCCGTTTTAGCGTTACTTTGACGACTATAGGCTCCTACCTCTTGCAAGCCCCCGAACTAATCGGAGAGGCCTCTTCTTGAGCCGCCGCGACGGCTATTGGTGCACGGAACAGGATCGCTTGCCCTTTGTGCAATAAGTTTAGAACAAGAATTTATCTGCGAGGTTATGCCGCTCGAAGTTAGAGCGTGTTCGGCCTGCTCTGCCTTGTCGGGACACCATACTCCGATAGGCATAGCTGGCAGCATAGATCTCGATCCCCACTGTCTCAGGCGCGGAACCGCCTTCCGATTCGCATGCAACAATGCCGTCCACCAGTTCCTGAATTGGTATGCAGTCGCACCTCCCTTTTGGCGAAAAGTTTATCTACTCATCGATTATCCCAACTCTTGTCCACGATATGATGAGTTTTTGAGCAGCCGGTCTCACTTCTTTTTATGTATTCCATTCTTACAAGCTCCAATCGCCGCCCTCTGGGCAATTTCAGCCATTGCAAGAGCAGTTGCAATTTATACAGATACAACTAATTTCTAGATTTGCGAACACTCAAGCGACTTTGCGAGGTGGTACTAGTGCTGTACATCAGAGGGGCAATAGCATTCGAAACCTTGTAATGAAGTTTTGTTCTGGCGAACCAGCGCAAGTCTGTGGTGTCAACTTGCAAGTTTCAAGTCTACTTGCAATTGACGCCAAGGCTTGTTTTGTTAGGGGAAAGTGAGCTCGTTTATTTTTATTTCCTGCCGATACCCCGACTACTTACCACTTTAGGCTTCAGCGCCGCCGATTTGGGTTAGAAACACATTTGCAAGTATACTTGAAACTTGCAAGTTGATACCACTGTCTGAGGTTTGTGAATGGCATGATGGATGTCAGTAGGGTGTCCAGAGAATTGTATGCGGATCTAACTATATCAAAAGATTCGATCTTGGCGATGTGCTTGGCTGTCGAACAGGCCTGAGCAATCCTGGAAATTTGATGTAGTCGCACTGTGGAAAACTTGATACTGTAGAATTGTTTCTGGTGATGTGTCAACTCCAATCGCGTGGGAACGGTGGTCGAAGGAGACTTAAGAAGTTTGCGAAACAAGTCAAGGCATTAATCTTACTCCTCTACGCCATCCATACGGCGTGCCACAGGAATGTTCAAAGTGCTTTTGGTAATTGTCGACACCTTTTCCCCTCATCATCTTGTCCTTTAATTCGTAGTGGAACTCGGAAGTGGTATGTTGTGGAGCGAGCACACTGTAGGCGGATTCATCAGGTCAACTTAGCTTAAGATCAATCGACACGCAAGACTGGGTGTGCAACCAGAATCTGCGTCACACGGCTGTGATTTCTAGTCTAGATGCACGTGATTTGCACTCGGCTGTATGGCGCAGGTCACAAGGAGAATCTTCACACTAAACCTCAAAGCAAGGGTGACCAGCAGAATGCTAAATCGACTTCATGATACACTCCGACTAACTATTGCATTGTCGTCCAGAATGTCCCAGGTGTACAGCTGACATGTCAGCGACCTATCGAAGACAAGGGAAGCAAGCAGATCGGTGAACGGCGTTGTAGCGATAAGGAATCGTCTCCTCGTGAAGAGGAGGGAAGAATGTCATGAACACATGCACCATTTTTCGAGGTAGCATGATTAAATGCTAAGCCTTGACCGTTTGATCAGCCTTGCATCTAACACAGCATTGGAATGACAGTGGAAACTTAAGTCCAGAAGTATAGGCAACCACTACACTAAGCAATAATCTTCTGCTAGATGCACATCATAAGTATGGAGTTCGGGTTTCAAAAACACTCATTCAATTCTTCAAGCTGTTTGTCACCGCAACTATCACTGTTTCTGTAAGAGCTCTCTTGTCGTTCCGTTCTTTTAGCATTTTCATGAGCTCTTTTTGCTGTTGTTCAGACTCTTTTCGTTGTTGCTCCACTTGTGTTGTTAGCAATGACTCTCATTCCTTCTGTTGTTCAAGCTGTCGCTGCAGGCTCTGTATCATGTTTGGTAATTCGGCATTGAGCCCTCCAGCCTTGCGGGGCTTTCGGAAGCCCTCATCCCGGATTTCAAGCGCACTCGCATCGTCTTGCGAACCCAGGACACTGGCCTCGTCATAACTCGCAGCTGGCTCAAGTGACTGCATGATCGGATCCGGCAGCTGATCAATCACAGCCTTGAGTCGCTCGACAAGAGATAGGGCAAAAATTTGACAGACGTTAGGTGTAAATTGATAGCATACCCATTTCTCTTTTCCTTGTTCATTTCCAAAGTTGAACTCCTTCAGTGTCTCGCGCCAGAAGGTCGTCTCGTCACCGTTAATTTCCGGATGATGTACATATATGCGCACTCTATTGTCGTCAGGCGAGATCGAAAACGCTAGTGCCCTCCCATGCACCTCCGAGGCGCGATTCGCTTCGCGGTACAGGTCGACGATACCTCGGAGAGCAATGGTCGTGCTGTGGGAGTTCGGTCGGTCGGCCAAATCAAGCCCTTGCTTGCCACATTTGACTTCGCTGGTCAAGAACGGGAAATAGATGTCCTCGCGTGCCGTGTAATACGATTTGTCGGTGGGTTCGATCTGAAGCCTCCTCCGTTGTTGCTCCGTAAAATTGGACCATTTGAATCCAAAATGTGTGGTCTGGCTGCGGACGCGGTCCATAGAACGGCATTGACTTGACCCAGAGGTCGTTGTGACCTTCGATGAGGCCACCAGATTCTTCTCGGCCACAGATGTAGAGGTTTTCGGCCGAAGGTACAATACGTGGATGGAGGTCGACACACCCTCGAGCCTCGGATCGGCCTCGCAAGAGGGAATGAAACCTCTCAAATCCTTCATCATCAGATAGTGAATCAGGTGCTAATGGCTGGCTTGTGGTCAGGAGCGTCTTGCACAATTTCTTATCTTCGTCAACCAGTCCCGCCGGCGACGGCCGCATGAAACTGCCCTTGGTCTCCAACACCACAGGATAGTTGACATCCTTGTAAGCAGAGTATCTCTTGTCTCTTGAAACTGTGGTATCTAAACCGTCTCCCGATTGTGATAACCTCCGACCTAGCGAATCCGACGACCGCGATCTTTTCGACGGTGGCCAGCTCATGTTGTCGAAATGCTCAAGATTCTCGACTTCTTGGAAGTCCTCGGGCTGCGGTGGTAGGTGGGACAGCCACTTGTCGATTGGAGGTCTTGTGTCCGCCGCCTCTGAAAGCAAGCGAGTTCTCTTGGTTGGTTGAGGAAGTGATCTCGCTTTTCGTTTTCGTGTTACAGAAGGGGCTTCGGTACCGGGGATGTGATCCTGAATCAGTCTGTTAGTATTGGTCTCACCCATTATATGGATCCTTGGACTTATACAGATTGTTTTCGTTAGTGAGGGTGACGGAAGCTGGTTCTGCTGCTTAATAGGTCTCCATGGCTACGTCGAATCTTCCGCTGATGCGCGTGGAGAGTCAGGTAGGTGGTCCGAAACACGGCGGGCTTTATGAGGACGTTCAGAGCATTCGCTGTCCGACCTGCATCGTTTGTCTAAGATGCATGAGTAACACCGAACTCCGTTCGATCGCCATACTTACTATTGCGCGAGCTCGGAAAGTGGTTCTCTGTATGAGGTGCCGGACAGTCGAGCGTTTGCATTTGTCACACGAGAGCCAGCGCTCTCAAGACAGCTCGGGGAGGGAAAGGCTGTGATGTTAAACACTTTCAGTGGTGAAACCAGAGCGACAAATGAGACGAACGTCCTCTGCGTTCATGATGGGCTTTGAGTAGCCGCGAAGATAAGTCGCCAGCTGGACAACATGCCTGATCAACCACCTCGCCCAGCTGGGCACGGTCGAGACTGGATTTGCACAAGTGCATCCAATATGTCGATGTGGAATAAGACGATGGCGGATATAGCCGGACTCAATGTACCGACATACCTTGATGTTGATCTGTCGATGGACTTTGATCAGTACCTCTATAGCACCGTCGGTGTTAACCCACGCCAGATGCAGTCCATGCAGGATGCAACCACCTCCACGGCGATGGATATCATGGATTTTTACTATTCAATAACTTTCGGATGACCACAACTCGAGTGGTCACGAAGAGAAGCCATCGGGTTTTGGCTAGCAGCCAGGCTCTGGTACGAGCAAATTGGGTCACCTACCAGATCTCATGCTTGACGCTCTTCAAGCCATGAGATGGTGTGAGAATGTAGGAAAGATGTCGCTCATTGTCCGTTTGGTCAGAGACTGGCTTCTTCAGAATCACGACAGTGAAAGCGGAGCAGAGTCTGAAGCTGCGGCAGCAGCAGCGAAAATGTATGCTTGCTGCATTCCTGGCTGCGTGGACAGAAGAGGTCGGCCGAAACAGTTCCAGCGCAAGGAGCACAAGAAGAGACACGAGAGGACCGTGCATCATGCGGGACCTCACGTTTCTGACTTCACATGCTGGGTGGTCCGTGGTAAACGAAGATGTGGTCGAGTGTTCAGCAGGAGGGACAACCTCGCAGCCCACCTCAGCAAAAGCCATGGCCCGAAGTCTCAGGGTCAACGCACCCCGTACGTCGCACACTGGACGAGAGCTCGATCTACCATGACCAGAGTTGGGGAGGACCGCTCACTGCGGACGGGCTTTCCATCGGGCATCCGAGATTTCCTGAGATTCGGTGAGGACGGGTCGTGTCGTGATGGAGTCATGATGATTCTGCGAAAAAGTCGTGGAGGCATTGATCGCGGTAATACTTGCAGCAGATCGAGCTCCTTCGAACTATCCCGAGTATCAAGGTTAAGCATGAGGGGCTCTGAAAGGAACAGAGCCTGGATACTGTGGTATAGGAGGCAGACCTGACAGGGCAGGAAGATAAAGTAGTGAGAAAAAGTACAATGGTATCCTAGTATAAAGCACATCCTTATGTCATACAGTGCTACATCCCTGGAGTTATTTCATGACGTTGCTGTACGGTAACATAGTCTTGTGGAAGAACGCCCTTATTAGGTGCGGCTTATGAGAACAACCTCAGCTCTTTGCGTGAGCGCAGCATCTCACAGCAATTTTCCAGCCGAGCTCCACATACTCTCATAGGCCCCAGACATTATCGTCGCCGACGACTCAGTCTTGAACCTGGATGTCTGCGCTTTCATAATTTCCAGGTTCAAGGTCGTCTCGATGCTTCCCAGAGTTCCAGTTCAGAATCCTAAGAGACACGCACAGCACAATATAGCCTCTATCCTTGCCTATCTTGACATCATTCGTGTGAGTGTCCACCTCCTGTGGTGGACGACGAGACAAATGCCAATGCATGTCATCACCGGTAAGTAACGTCACAAAATACCTCTGGTCGGCCAGCTGCCAGGTAAGACATGAGAACCACGAATTCTTGCATACCCACCGAAGTAATCTTAAGACATGATCGAGCACAACCCGGCCGGTTCGACTGGTACAACTAGTAAAGGGAACACCGTCTATATGACCGATCCGGGTCTCACTCTCTATCGACAGTGCATTATGCCACGCTCGTCCTCGTCGCTACTGAAGCCACCAGTCCCCCCACAACATCACTTACACGAACCGAGCTTGATCGGCACGTGTCGATATGTCAGTATCAATAACCTAGGCATACGTGAGTGCCTGTCGCCCTCAACTAGCTTGAATGTTCACTAATCAAATTATGGGTTTAGCTCAGCTTGACATGATGACCTCGAAGCACTGGGATATATGCTGGTCTACTTCATGACCGAGTCATTGCTATGGCAGGGTCTGAAGATAGCGAACCGAGCAGAGCAGTATCGACGTGTGCTGGAGATGAAGCAGGCGATTGGTGTGGAAGAGCTCTGTCAAGATAAAGGGCGAGATTGCTAGGAATTAGATTCGGCAAATGGTATGCATGGACGCATAGACGGTAATATCAGACAAGGATGGTGACTCTTCGCAAGATCGAGCGCTACCAGGTATGTCTCAATCTGATCCACGCGAGCAAACAGTGGCTGATACGATATATGTGCGTGCGTGTATGTCTCCACGCAAAGAGAATCACTATTTAGTCTAAAGGCATGCAACTCGCTTATCGCCTTCGTAGCGAGCGGTCTTGGAGTGTCCCGTTACCCATCCAGCGATAGGCTAGAAGATTGTTAGCTGTTAGGCGGGGCGTGCTAAACGTAAGTGAAGGGCGTCAGGAGCATTAACTATAACTTCCGCATTTATGTGTTGTAACGTACTCACGACTATCGTGTCAATGGGTAGTCCAGCCTATCGATCTGCCGTGGGAAGCTGTTCGGTCAGCGGGAGTCCTCATCTGATGGCTGCAGCTGGCGTCCATACCATTTCGAAGATCTGGAGCCAGATCTCGTCCGGGAGGTTGTGTGCCATGCTCACGCTGACCAAGCGTGTCGGGCAATGAGTCTGGTCAGCATTTGACTCAGGCCAAGCAGAATGTCTGTGATCGTCGCGCTGTGGGTCGACGAGGGCGACTGAAAGGCAAGTACTGGTGTTACCCAGGATCCCCAGATGACGCCCGTCAATCGTGTCGAAGAGCTTCGGCACACTGACCGCACCCTTAGACAAGCTCGAGGTTGCTTCTGCATGGCGCAGAGGGAACGCCACGACATTCATGCTCGATGGTTGGGTCTGTATGCCCGAGAACGAACCTCCTGATCCCGCGGAGACAACACGCACAAGTTGTGGTCTCACGTATCCACCGACGCCATCTGATCAGACCAGCTGCTTGTCGAGGGGAAGCACAAAGCGCACATGGCTAGCTCGAGAGCTCAAAGCCATGTTCGGCAAGCCGGGGTTTGGCGAGGTGATACCATGAAGTACGTGCTGGTGGGAGCTTGACCGCATGCTATGGCCTCACGTCAAGCAAGCAAACCGCTTCGTCGGCCTGTAGGGCACAACGGCATCTGCAATAGAGATCTACTACGGTCCCACAACGGGCATGGTCCTGGCATCAAGGTCATTGTACTTGCTCAAGATAGACGTACTAGTCAAGACTCTATCTGAATGCCTGCCATGATGAGACAGCTCGGCGGCGTGCGCCCCAGAGCAGTGTCCCAGTCTTTATAAGCACGAAGGTTGTCCAGACCTTCCACATGCCCATCTGTAGATCCTGTTTTGGATCACCCTCACCCCTCGGGGCTTGATTCTCTTCCAAAGTCGGCGTCATTGTCGTTGTCGGGGCGGCGTAGGGTGCCCAGTGCTCGGTACACTTTTTCCGGGCGACTGACGAATTCCACGTACCCGCATTGCAGGTCTCGGCCTGAGGAGGTATCGAGGGGCTCGTCAGAACTGGTCTCCGAGATCGAGTGATCTTCTTGGTCTTCCTGGGGCTGATGGATCTTGCGCCCGGGTGCTTCGACGCGCATGGCTCCCTGTCGCCCACCATCAGCATCGGGTGGGTGGTGGTCGAGCAGACTCTCGGACTTACCACGTCTTGCGGTGCGCTGATCCAGGGGTCTTTCGACGCAAAGTAGTACGCGTTATGCTCGTCCTTCACGAGCAAGTACACCTCGGCCCCGAACAGCGCACTGTACTCGCGGGCCTTTTTGACCAACCCCCATCGGCGCCGTCGACATCGCTCGTACCGCGCTTTTTCGTCTTTGACCTGTCGACTGACGGTCCGCTTCGAAGCCTTTCGTTTGCGCGGTTTGCCGATCTTGAGAGGCATGTGGGGTCAATAACACCGTACAAGAGTGGTACTCTAGCGACACAGAGGGAACAGGATTTGTGGCCACAGTTCTTGAGCGATGTTTATGTCCTACTTGTGTGCGATTCGTCGTCGTAGGGAACGGTGGGAAGTACAGCTCTCGTCCACCGAAACGTGTCATGGACGAACCCTTCCGTTCCGTGGATAGACTGAGTTACTTCCCACCAGCCTCGATCGGCCGAGGCTGACCCGCGTGGAGCTTGTTACCATTGTAGCGCGAACGCGTCATACCCGCTTTTTATCCTTTCGCGTGGGTCGATGGTAAGTACATGCATGACCTCTGACGCCACTTGTGTTTCATACTTGCAGCGTCGCGCATTGGTTACAAGACCACCAGAACAAGTGGAAGAATGGCGTGGGGTACAGACGGTTAAAGAGGCCCATCTTCCGGCCGCACAGGACCACCCCTCCGATCTGGCTCGGGCATCGCGGCTCAGCATGGATTTCGGCGGCCACCTCACCTTCGACCACGGCATGGACGACGAGTACGACGAGACTGGGCTGTTTGCCGATGCCGCGGACCACGACTTCTCCCTTCCTCCCACGTACACGACCGTCCACCCGCCGAGCACACAACAAGCTGGACAGCACACGGGACCACAAGCGGACACCACCAATCCCTCGGGCTTCAGCAAGGGCGCCGTCCGCCATCGAGAGCTGACATCGCGACCAGATGCCGCCGGCACCTCTCAACGCCGCGTGACCAGTCCCCTCAATCGTCGCAGCGTGGGATCAGGAGTTTCCAAGTCGCGCCCGACCGCGCCGACTGCGACCGTCCCCACCTCGGGGTCTCTGAGGCGCTCTCTCCAGGAGACCCTCCACCGGGCCTCGTCGATCCAGATGCTGGCGAGTCAAATGGCCGCATTGCACGCTAGGTCCGAGATGGGTCCACTGCCGTCTGGTCGACGTTGATCTAACCCGGGTGCTAGACTGCAAGCGTCCGACGACCGAATGAGCCAGATCGAGGCGGAGTCGCAGCGCACGCAGGAGGAACTCCGCGTGTGTATGAGCGAGGTGAACGGGGCGCTGGAGTTTGCCGAGTCGTTCAACCAGCAGATGGGGGAGCGGGTGTGATGCAAAGACCGTCCTTTCTGCGACCAGAGGCTGAACCATCCGAGAGGTGTATTAGAGCAGGCCAGAGCACACTGTCACAATCGAGGATACTCGATCATCCACTGGAGTTTTCACACTTAGAGATGGAGGGTGTCATCCTCGGCGAGCATCCACCATATACTATGCAACCTCAGGTAGAAGGAGCTATTGACATCATGAAAAGAGCATTTAATCGTGCCGTGTTTGTACACCCCTTCTCGTCCTTTTACATGCTAACAAAGCCATGCATCCTCGATTACGAACGACCTCGTCGACTGTATAGACCACGCGCTTGCCGATCGAACCATGCCGTCCGATCAGCCACCTACGCTCCAACCATTTGACGTGCAGTTGCAGCAGATAAAGGTACCTACCTTCGCCCTCGGTCTCCAGCCTAGGGTGATCGCGGGGCAGAAGCGCGTGCCGCGACCCCCGTACGAGCAGCGGCTCGTTAAGATCATCCGCGATAAAGCCTCGCTAACGCGAGAAGTGCGCTTCTTCCGCACCGTGTATCAAGCGACGGAAGAGATGCAGGACCGCATCCGCTCGGTGGTGCAGGACCTGACCCTCCAGTACTACGTGCGGCCGAACGAAGCAGGCGAGGCGGACGACGCCT
>Ga0210040_10005634_pt1 | contig 15879 bp, 11 predicted proteins | sample CryGeyCG12114_NA_FD_185462 | JGI IMG/M metagenome (GOLD analysis project Ga0210040, IMG submission 185462) | Groundwater microbial communities from aquifer - Crystal Geyser CG19_WC_8/21/14_NA (SPAdes) (version 2) | ecosystem: Environmental > Aquatic > Deep subsurface > Groundwater | place: USA... | reverse complement strand
TCCAGGAATCGAACCCGGGTAGTTTCGCTAACATGGCTACTCCCCAGAACCATCCCTCCACCATGGCTCCATTACGGAGTCAACATTTTTACTCTGCTATATTTTACTGTTGTTTAACCGAGAATTTTCTCTAAACTAACGCTATCATGAATAAATAAATACTAAATTCCATGACCACACCACAAATCTTAAGTCATAATATTCAAATAATTTAGTAAGTTAAACAGTACATTTTTGAACGATTGGTTAAATTTTTCAAAAATTTTAAACTCCATAACCACGATGAGACCTTTAAGAGCAATCCTACACAACTAAATTTTAGTATAATTCCACAAATTGTAAAATTTTGTTTCTCTGCACACTTTCAAGAGGTCGCTCATTGCGTTTAAATGTTCCAACTTCCATACGATGAACCCTTTAAGCTTTGTCCAACTAGTCCGACATCGCTGCATTTCTTGAAAAAAATCGTGACAAAAGATAAACTTGTGCAAAATTTCGTGACTGTCGGTTCATGCGTTCGACCGCAACCGTGTACACAAGAAAACGGGGCAGACAACATTATGATCACAAAAGCTCTCTATCTCGGGCTGAAAAGGAAAACTATTCTGAATCTTGTGAAAACATAATATGATGCATGAATTTCTCACTCATCAAGAAAGTTTCTGTTTACAGCTAAACTTTTCCGACTACCATATACTGATCTCTTGTGCTAGCTAGGTTGGAAGAATTACTCACTCAGTAAATATCTTATACAAACGATTTTTGTGTAATGCTGGGATTCATTCAATGCTTTAGTAGCTTGCTTGTTTGGAACGCAAGAGCTTTCACTCCCAACCTGATACTATGTTACACAAGACAAAGCAGATGACAGCAGACAGCACGCAACACAACAAACTCAATGAAATACGAGGCAAACAACACACAGTCATAAGGTTGCTAACAAGCCCACTCATCTGCTGGCAGGAAAAAAAAATTAGTGCCCTTTATTTCAAACTAATTTGGAAGAAAGCATTGGCGAATGAACGTACAAAGTAAATAGAAATGCTTCCTAGTGCTAACGAAGAAAAATTACTCCATTTTGATCATTTTTAATAGCTGCTACATGATTTTTCTTTTTGTTTCAGTTGTTATATAGATTCTTAAAGTTTATAATTAATTTTTTGGCACCCGATTTATTTTGCAATCACTTAGGAGCATGTATAAACAACTACATAGCGGAGTAGGAAAATACGATTGAGCAAGTTGCCATTAAAGTTCATCAGTGAGCGTTGGAAGGCTCGCTCACTGATCGCTCACAAAGGATAAAATTAGCATTGACAAGGTACGGGAATTTGAAGTGAACCAAAATCCAGTGTACTGAATTAATTTCTCATAAATTAATTTTCTCGTTGTGTTCAATGCAGTGTCTTGTAGATTCTCTCAGACAGCTCAACTCGTGTTTTATGATAAAATTCTCTACTTTTTTTGTCAAATGTTGTTTTGATTAGTTTGTAGTTAGAAACAGGCATGATTTTATAACTTTTATGTTTACATTAAGTTTTGATTAACTATAGCCTACGCAATCGCTTATTGAGCCCAGCGCATGCACCTCATAATCAATTGAAATGATCAATACTGGGCAATGTACGGTGAGCAATTCCAAAAAAATGTTTTCCCGATTGTTTAATACGTAAATGCTTAATTTTAAAATGTGCTGCAAATAACCAATATGATGTACTAGAGAAATTATGCAAGATGGAATATTGTATTAAAGAACGCAACAGTGCTTAAATCGTCGCTCACTTCTTTTAAACATAAAAATGATCTGATTTTGGAATTTGGTCTGTTTACATTATTGCCAACAGCGGAAAAGTAAACTCTTATTCTAGTTATTGTTATCATATATGTTAGGAGATTTGAAGTACTGAAGCAAAATGCTTATTATATCAATAAAATAATGCTAACGTGATCTGGAATAAACCTTTCTCTTATTTTTTATTGCGTATGTTACAAATGAAATTTCAATGTATTATTCATTTTGATAGGTTTTAGTTTCACAGCATGCCTGTTTATTCATTCAATTCAAGTGGTTTGGTACATGCAACGTTTTCATCCCATGGGAATTATTTAGTAAATAAATACAAGCCCGTTCTTCATTTTTGCACTCTAATATTCTATTTTAAGATACATAAAATACTTCTATGTTCTCTCTATAAGTCATAATTCACTAAAAGAATTTTTTTAATTTGCAAATTTTGCACGGGAGAAGGGAGCTAAAAATTAAATGGGAATTTTCCCATTTTATTTTCCATAACAAATTGTCATAATCTATTCTAAATTTTTGAAGGATAATCGTTTCTCTGTAAAACGCTTAATGGTGCACATGGGGAGCTAGCGCTAGCAGTTTAGATTCTACGCTTTGGGGGAATTTACGCTGATTTTTAAAGCATGATAACAATCCTATATAGCCGTGAACGGATATAAACGGTACATTATACGAGTATGCAATGCTACGTTGTTTTGATTCAAATCCTGGTTGCTACCTTTTTCTTTATATATTGAATTTAAGTGGGTAGTTGTGTACGCCAATTTTTAATCTATTTGAAAGCATATGAAAGGGCTCCAGCAAGGTACGTTGGCTACGTAAATACCACAGGTCGTAACTATTTGCAATATGAACTGATCCTGCGGACCGGCATCATATTACAACAACATTTCTATAACTCAAGAAAGTTTTGTCCATTGGTGAGCTATAAAAAAGAATGGCTCTTGAATCCCTTGGGCCTCTTTCTGAAAATAAAAGCATTATTCCTTTATTATTAAACAACACAAAAAATCTCGTGTCCTTGCATGAATCTTTAAAGATAAAGCAGCGTGGAGAGTTTGAATTACATTTTTAATCAAATCCAATCTCTTCACTGGCCAATTTGGAAGACTATATGTTGACTTTATAACTCAAATATAGAGTTATCTTTGCAAACTACTTGCCTAAGTTAGTTAGTTAGATACTTAGTTAGTTAGTGAGTTAATTAGCATAGTTAGTCTCGTTGACACAATGCCTTTAGGTAACCGAAAAAAGGCTGTTTTTTTGCTATTCTGTACTTACCTGAAAAGTTTACAAAGCGTCAAACTTATTGCATAATCCTCGAGTTCGGAGTGGCAAAAGACGAACTAATTTTAAATTTTCTCTATATAATCAGGCTACAATACACTGTCTCATTTTTTCCGCTAATGATAATCCTTGTGAAAACTTTTGGCTCAACTTATTTTGCATAGTTAGTCCATTAAAACTTACTCACTCAAGTAGATGAGTTTCTTCTAGGATAAGGCTGAAAGGAGACACTACTATTAAGTGAATTGAGAGAAATTTGACTCATATCTCAGCAAGCATTCCTACCATCCCACTATTTTTTTGAGCAAAATATTAGCATTTCAAATGGAAAATAACCCAAAGGTAACTATGCAAACTTTGCAAGGTTACAGAAAGTCAGACAATTTAATATAAAGTAATATTTCCTTCTAGTTAGTAATGAAGGTAAGCTTTGAACCGTGAAATAAGAAAACACTTTTTCGCATTTCTATTTCTTAAAGAAAATGAAAATCATTTCTAAGGTTGATGCTCACACTAGTGCTCAGCTAACAATACAAGCATACGCAAAAACTTTTTCACTACAATTATTGTAATTGACAGAAAAATATTCCCCAAGATTTTTTTAGCAATTTAAATCCTTTTTTCTCCCTATTGCGTATAATCTAAGCATACAAATCTTATTTACTAAATGAATCCACATAAAATTTACCACTCGAATGAATTTGCTCAAAGCTCAACTTTTTGCACTACTTTTTTTGCAATTTTCGTCCTATTCAATGTAATTTTCATTCTCCATTGTAGAAATGAAAATCTCTGCGTGAAAGTATGTAACTCTCCTAACTTCCTTCATATGATTATTTATGATTACGACGGGTGAAAAATGCACCTTATATAAAACACTGCACCCGTCATCACATAATCATGAGATAGTACAAAAGCTCAAGTAACATGGACTGGGATATTCCTATCTCCATTAATATTTTATTTATTCAGATAATAATAGGAAAAAAATGTACTTACAGCCGAGCACTCAAAGTATGCCAAGTTATTCTCTGTGGCAAACTCTTGAGCCCCTTTTGGGCTGATCATTCTTCCCTCTGCATCAGTCTTGTTCCCTATTAGCACACCCAGGAAATGTTGTGGCCTCATTTGTCTATTGTCAGACTCCTCATCTCTATCCAATTTTTTCATCACATTACGTCGAGCAAGTTCGAGCCAGATCTTAGCATTCTGGAGACTATCCTTGTTATTCAGATCAATCACTAAAGCCACTCCATCCAATTTGTCCCACTTATGGAAGCATAAAAATCCGATTATTAGTTACACACAGGGACACAAACTCAACTAAGTTATCAATTTCTCCGATCATATCAAACTATACTAAACTACGTTTCATTTTTTTATTGACTGTATACGGTTCAGTTGTTTTTTAGTTACAGGAGCTCCGGAGCCTATCAGAATGGTGCGGCCATTATGGTGCGACCGTTATGGTGCGACCGTTATGGTGCGGCCACTATGGTGTGTACAATTCGGCGTGGGGATTCTATGGTGTTGGTTTTTTATGGCGCGCGACAATATGGTGCAATGATGCGAAGATTTTTTTTGCTCTTTGGAATTTTCGGTGGCATTTATAAGGGCCTATATTCTAATCTATACATAAGGTGAATTGAGTTTTTCTAATGCTACAAATTAAATTACTTTATCTTTACAAAATCAATGTTGGAAACTATTCCTTTCACATAGTCAATGACAGGCAACATGTACAATGTGGAGAGAAAAGATTGCTAAAAAAATGTATGCAGTATGGCGATTTGGTTATTAACAAATAATATGAACTAATATGCAAACAAGGTAAGAATCAAATGCACTTGTTGTACACAAATTGAAATTCTCAATGCATTCTATCAGCCACTCTATTTGTAAAGAAATCTTTATGCAAGCATCAGTTTTAAAATGGAGTTCACTAAAAGCAGTAAGGGGAAATCTCTTTATCATTGACTATGAACCTATCATTGACCATGTGACAGGAATAGTTTCCAACATTGATTTTATATAGATATAGTAATTTGTAGCATTAGAAACACTCAATTTAAAAAACAGCCCTTATAAGGGCCTCCAAAAATTCCAAAGAGCAAAAAAATTCTTCGCACCATTGCACCATATTGTCGCGCGCCATAAAAAACCAGCACCATAGAATCCCCACACCATAGTGGCCGCACCATAACGGCCACACCAAAATGGCCGCTCCATACTGGTAGGTAGCCCAGGAACTCCATGTTCTTAATACAAATCAGCAAACAAAACTTTTTGACTACTAGCTTACTCAAGTTTCGTTTTAAGAACCATTTTTTTTTTTTTTTTTTTCGTGAACAGATAAATTATTATAGTCTATGCTTACGTATTTTGGAAGAATATGAGAATAAACATCCTTGCCACTGGAGTCCAGTAATATTAGATTTACGGATGGTTCTGATAATGTTCCTGAATCATCTGCTTTTGTGTCTTGTTCAGGTAATTTAACCGTTTTTCCAAAAACTTGTACACCACAAGTCTATGAATTAATGGAAATCCAATATTCACATTCATATCATTTTATATTAAAAATGTTCTTGAATTGATTAGTTAGTTAGTTAGTTAGTAGCGCTTAGGAGAGTACCATATTGTATTTTCCCGTAAAGGTGAACTTGGGTGATGTAAAGGCTTTACATATAGTCGTTTTTCCTGCTTTAGAGTTCCCTGAAAAACAATCAATAATACACACACAATAAACAAAACTTGCTTAGCATGCGGAACGGTGTGTACTGAAAAAATGAATTTACAATGTTATAGAGAAACCTGCACCATGTTAGTATATAATTAGACATATTTTTTTTACTCTTGAATGCAAAAAAATAGTATCCATCCGTTCCATGTAGCATACGACTGTAACTATATTGCAAATTGCAATAGTAAATAAAATCACGTTTCTAAGCACGCTTTTTGTATATTTCTCAAAAAACTTTTAGATTTAAAAAAGTAACTATATTAAACGCTCTGTAACTTCAAACTTACATAAATAAGTTGAGCCAAGGACTTGAGTATGCTCACTAAAAGGTTTCTACTACAAACTAAAATTAACTTGGTACAAAATAAATGAGTCAATTCAAAGAGAGGACTCACCTACTACAGCAATTTTCAACATGGGGATGCTAGAAAAACGGATGCTACTGCTACTTGTCCTTTTCTCAGCCTCCCATGACATGTCAGTGACACGTTGCTGGGCATGATGAGCCGTTCGACGTTCTTTTGAAGTGCCAGGTAAAGCAGTGTCAGCAATATCATTACCCTCATTACTGCCACTGTGGGTAGGCCTAACGATCCCTTGTGTGCCCAATAATGGGCCACTGTTTGAGAACTCATCCTCACCATCTTCAAAAGGGTCTAATGATGTTGTGCTTGGAGCTGTGAATAGAGATCGGCGACTAAGATTTTGATTGCTCTGGTTAACCCCTGCTGGAGATCTCACCGCGTTCCCATTCAAATTACGGAATTCCATCTTCATTTAGAACTTGGAAGGTCGGTTGGTGTGCACAATTATTAGGTAAGTTTTAGTCACTCATTTCTATAAATATGATGAGGCCATCAACTTTGCATGTACCAATAAGGTAATCAGATCAGGTTATTCCCCAGTTTTAGTACAAAGCACGGTTTGTTAATCCTGGCAGCTAGATGTGGTTGATTGTGAGAGAAAATACGCACTACTATGTTTCTACAGTTTAAACAATATGGGAGAAGTTCTTTTGTATTTAGAAGCAGATTGGTTAAACAATGTCCACAGGTTTTGCACGTTGCACAGTCAAATAACTAACTAGCTAACGAATAATACAAAAGGTTTGTCAGTGTAGTATAAATACATGTGGTATTATGATCAGTTTATATCCAACTAATGTCTAGACAGCTGATTATATTTTGTAGTATTGACTAGTCTCCACAGTTATAATTAGCTTCCGAAAACAAATTTTTCGAGTGCCCTTGTTTAGTTTTTCAGTTTGCTTGACTTCAAATTTGCAAGGTTTTCATGGTCGTAACATGGTCTGGAAAACTTTTTGTTTACTTAGACTAGTCACTAGACTGGCAAACTAAAATTATTACTTAATTGAATCTAACTTGAAAGTTTGTAAACTAAATTAGCTCTACTGTACTGTGCATTATATTATAATGTATGTATAATACAGCGCCCACAGGGACATGTAATGTGTAGAAAGGCAATCCTTGTGTTGCGATTGGCTTTCACCATAGCCATGACGACGGACAGCATATCAACAAAATCCTGTCATTTGGCTCCAATAGTACCTGAATAGCAGTGTGAATGTATCAATATGAATAGTCAATAGTTTTGTTTTGCCTCAGCTTCCAAGCAACATAACAATAAACCGCCATAGAGTCTTAAATAATAATTTATTTTCACTGTTCACGAAAACAAAAACAAGATTTGCTTGACGGAAGACGCAATAATCACTGAATCAGTCAAGTGTGACTTGACGTTGCTAGTATTTAACGTCGAGACCAGAGAGACGTATCCTGGTTTCCTGATTAAGATGAGATCCTGGTAAAAACAGCAATGATGACATAGTCGGTCTAAAGGAAAATATTTATTGTTTTCCAACATTATTGCTTGTCTCCAAATGTAGGAGCAGGGAATCACGAATCGCTATAATTCTTACATTTTCTTGCTCATTTCTAGAATCCCGAATTGTACAATTTAGTGACTGGACAGATTGTCGAACTGAACTAACGGAACTCATTATAAAGTTCTCTTACTTAGTTAGAACTAATAGACTCAGGCAGTCGGCAACGTGAACTTTGCCTTTGATCGGGAACATAATTTGTGGGACCAAAATGAGTTCAAAACATGGGAAACCGGGAACCAAGACTTTTCTCATCTCCATTACAGGGAGTATCGAGCGAGCTCAAATATTTGGTGTCAATGATATTTATTGCAAGTACAACTTGGTTTTTGGCAACGATTGGCAACTAACTGCTGTAAGTACTATACTAGCTTACTAACTGACTAAAAGTAACTTTAAGCTAGACGTACGATAATTTTGTTAGTTGCACAACAAAGTTAGGTTCGGTTTTCAAAGGCTCAACAAGCCAACCATAGGATGTGGAAAACCAGACGCCCCTGGCTGCTTCAATTTAGTTAGTTATTGTCGGTTCTATTGTAGATTGTACAATTTGACATGATGGGATCGAACTGCATGCATCTAATGAAATAATGATGTGGCTTTTCCCTTCTGCTGTGGGACCTAAATGTTACAAAAGTAATTACAATACTGACGCACAGCTATAATTGTATGCAGGGCATGGATGAAGGAATTTCACAGATTACAAGCAAAAGCCAGAGTGGAGAGTTCGTATGGAATTTCCCATTAGAGGCCACATTCAAAAGTAGCAACCCACATGGCTGTAAGTTGGAAAACAATGCATGTCGTGCTGTTTGTCGTCAACTGGATAGTGGTAATATTTTCTTTAATAGAAACGGTCATGTTTTTTGCAACAGGGCCTCAGATCGTCCTCAGTGTGTATGGGTCAGATTTCATAGGGAATCATGTAGCCCGGGGTTATGGTGCAACTCATCTGCCACTAGCTCATGGTTCTTACACGAAAATGTAATTCTCTTATAAAGTGCAGGACAGGAAGTTTGAACATGAGAACATGACAGAGCATAGAATAAATAGTGTGTGTATTTCATTGCAGAATTCCCTTATTTGTGCCAGAATCTAGCTCATTCCTACAGAAAATTTCAGCCTGGTTAATGGGACGTCAGCCTGAGTTTGTGGATCCAAAAATTTTGGCGCAGAGTGATGGACGTCAAGGTATGGATGTGGTGTGGGCTGTTGAAATATTTGACATTTGACCAATATTGTTCATAGAGAGAAAAGGGTTAAACTCGCCTTTCATCACCAAACAAACAAAACAATACGACTTTTCTATATGTGTGGGCGTTCGAATGTCTTGTGGGATGTCATGATTAATTGACGCGTTGCATACACGTCATTATTTGCAATGTCATTATGACATTATGGCTTATCTGTGCGAAAACAAAGAGGTGTACCCAAAACAGTGTACTGTCGTAGATTCCTACGCGCCTACTTCTCTCAGCCAATCAGAGCAGACTACCCACTGCTACGTACTCATCTAATTGGCTGAGAGAAAACGCGGGCGTAGAAATCTATGACAGTACACGGTTTCGGGTGTGCTCTTATATTTTACACTTCAAGAGCTTCCCAACTCGTAAATGCTAATTAGTATTGCAAATAAATATTGTTTTCGTTTTGTTATCACATGAATACATATCCCTATAATTATTTATAGTTTACATCTCCTATTCTGGGATGTTCGTAATTAATTACGCCCATTTAATGGTATTTCTATTTCATCCGAGCATTATATTTCACAGAATTTTGTTCCTGTGAAGAAAACATGGTTTTTGTCTGCAGAACTTAAACTGCGTTCTGTGTATTTCGGCATGTAAAGAAAAGACAATAACATAAACTATCGTATTTGCGCTCCCTGTCTTGCGTTTATGTACACAGAACACACCAGTGTCAATTTTCCGATAACGACCAACTAATTTTTACCTAACTGCAGCCATAATATGTTTCTTTGCTCATTACAGTTGTTCGTGTGGAGTCCAATGGCAGCGTCTCTGTTAAATTGGAAGTAGTGATGAAAGACCTAAGAGAATTAGGATACGTGACTTCTTCTTCAAAAATTGTGGACGAGTCAAGAGCTATTTCTCTGTAGCAGTGCATTTTTCATTAGTGTAACTGTAACTGCTACTTCCAAACTCATTACAGCTTCTGTTACCTACATGTTTGACAACTTTTAAATTGATTGCTTGCTATGTACGTGTCAATTTTTCAAAGTCTGTAAATAGAAAAATATTGATGAAAATATTGCAGTTTCTCGACATTTTTTTTCGTTAGACTGAGGTTGGCCGCCATCATTAGATAAAGCTATGATTATGTATTCTCTGCCCCTTCAAGAGCTAGTAATATTTAAAGTACGTACACATGATTTTACCCTTGAAAGGGGACAAAGAACCAGTTATAAACAATGCTAACAATTTGTAATAATAATAATAAAAAGTTAGTAAAAATTGGTCTGCTCTTAAATCTTTGTCTCATCTGGTCCAAAAAGCAATCGATATAGTCATAGTCTTATCTCATTATTTCTTGCACAAACAAACAACATCGAAATTGGCATACAAATTACTCTTATTGAGAAAACAAACACTCAGGAATACAAATTTTGCTTGAAACAAGCAAAACGACGCAGATTTACCTCATCAACATTAAATTATAAAAAAATTTCCATCCTGTGGCAGATAGTGCTCTTAAATGCTAAATAAAAGTGAGACAAAACAAACAGAAAAACCCTTTCGTTTCAATTGCAACCTGCAGCAATCCAATTGCCCAAAATGTACTTTTCGTCCTGCACCCAAAAACAATAAACAAAACAGACGCTGGAATCAGTTATTCTTCGTTTCAAAATTGGGTCATAAAATCCTTACGGTACAATAAATCCCATATTTCCCCAGAAAATATGAATTTTGTAATGTTACATTATGATTAGATTATTACCCCTCCGGAGGTGGTAAAACTAACACTACCTGACCAAACGTACCCTTAAAATTCAAGCAAATGGAAAACTTTACTTGCTCCCTGCTGGCTACTGTCACACGACTGCATTTTATGTGAAATCCTCAGCTTTGCCACACGACTTTCACTCGCTAGTTAGTGAGTAAGACACTCTCGCTCCAGTTGGCCTCAACGTTCAGTTGCTCCTCATCACTTGAACGCTTCGTTTCGGTCTTGAACCTTTCACTACCCAAAAAATAATAGTTTTTCGAAACATTCTGTCCAACTAACTGACTATAGCAGTTCATCACATAAGGTGTGAAAACTAAACACATTGTGCACATCATCGGTCAGTCACGTCTAGTAGAAGTTAGTTAGTTGAAAGCATCAATGGAAATTGGGAAAAACAAAGCTGGCAAACAACAGTGTTTAATAGTTATTGGCAGCCAGATTCCACCTGCTGGGCCCCTTACTATTTTCCGTCTAAGTAAATGCCAGTTCATGATTTCTTCTTCTTCTTCAGATTTGTTATGCCATTTCATTTCACTGGTGCAAAAAGGTGAAGAACAAGATTTTGAACGCGATAATTGCAATTAACTGGTCAAATCAAGTTCAGGAGAAATGTGATGGTTCGTTTGCTGCTAGTTACTACATTTACTTTGGTTCGGTGAGATCCCGAAGCGATAAACTTGAGTATTTCCACCATTAGGAAAGGATTAAGATTGAAACTTTTGTAGTTATGTCCGGACAAGTGGAGTTGCCGTGAATTTTCCATTTGAACTTATATTGAGCAGATCCAGGAACTCACTTGGAATTGGGGGAATCTCGGAAAACACTCTGGTGAGTTTTATATGCATACTTGCCTTTGTTAATATAATCTGTCGGTCGTAATATTCATAATTTGGAATGTTTTTATGGCGCATATGTAGATTTAGGAGGGTAAAAACAAAGGAGGAATTATTTCCACTACGTTTAGTTTTAGACTTTTTAGTTATGATCACATAATCATCATCATACATATAAAGTATATAGTCTTTTTTTTGCGTTTTTTGTTGTCAGTTAGTAGGCGGACTTTTACAAGGAATGAAAGAAACTATTTTTTTCTGTCCTGTTTTTGAAAGCAAAACTAATTTTGCAACTGGCGTTGTTATTTATTTTTTTGAAAACAGACAGACTGTAGAGTTCTAAATGTCAAATAACACCCAACCAATCCTGAAATCCATTCAACAGATCTATAGAAGAGAGGTTCATCTGTCAATTCGAACCAACGCTTTTATCATTATACCAACGTCTGCTTGTAATATCAGTCATTGCAACTTCCACAGTTAGTTACATATTGCAGGTTTGTCAGGATTTTTTTTGGCTCAAGTCATAAACTGGGCATGAAGCCAATAAACTTTGAATGAGTAGTGGGTCCAAAATAAGATGAAATACAGTCTCATTTATAGCCGCCTCTTTTCACCAAGTCAGATACCGTTAAAAAGTTATTTGAATAGATGGCCACACTTTGTATAGATGCTAGCGATAAATTGTTTTCAAGGTTACAAATTAAACTTGTATTTTATTCTTTGTGGACCCAAAATATTATGTAATTTGTGATGATGCGAAAGGACGAAAGAGGGGGATTTTTTGTCGGTTAATTTTGTTGAGCAGTCATCATAGTTGATTGATGTTAGGCGTTCAGGAATAGAGTAAAGTATACAATCCTGACGGTAATAAGCTTTGCGGTTGGTTAATATGCAAGTTTTAAGGCTTGCCTTCAACTATAACTGGAAGTGCATGTGGAGAAATAATATATAGAGGAACACATAAAAGGGAGCAGATGATGCCGAAATTAGTTCGACAGTTGGAATCAGTGGTTTATTGTGTGCAATAGGCTATGCTGCAGACCTAAGTTGGTTATGCCATGCCAGTAATAAGCATCTAATGGGTTGAAAGATGGATGATAGACTTGTTTAATGGAGATGCGGAATGACGCGGGCTTCCCCTATTCACAGTCAGCTAGAGTTAGACATTTTCATACTGCAGCGTAATGTACCAGTTTTCCCATAAGGACGGATGCCCATATAGTCCGTTATGAGTTTAAGTATACATAATAAGTGAAACTGTAAAGAAATGTTTTGCGAGTTAAAATATCGTTGAGAAAAAGTGTAGTAAATGCTATTAGTTTTATTCTTAAAGTGCGGAGGAAGTCATTAAATACATTGACTTGTAAATTTTCACGTTTTACGACCAATTAATCCATCTATTTGCTTTAATGTTGAGGTTGAGAACTGTGCACTTTGTTAAATGCAACTTGTTTTAGTTGTCTTTTTATATTTATTCAGATTTGTCAGTCAAAATTTGTCAATGAGATCAAAATTTTTGTAAAATACTGTCGTCATCGTAGTCGTATGTTGGAAATATTTGTACTGCCATAGTACAGAGTACATACGGCTTATAAAAAACTGTACAGGATAACAAAATATTTCCGTTAAGGAATAAGATAAACTTTTAGTTCCTTACGAGCAGTATTCTGTTGGACCCATGAAATGTTTTGCAATCTTCAGTTAGCTCTCATAGAAAGGCAATAAAATGGTAGCTTCGGTTTTATACTTTTGTAGAAACCCTCGTAAACTCTTTATCAGGCCTTTCTGCCTTTTTGATAATGTAGCTGCCCTATTATTATTCCTAGTTTTCCTTTTCACTCCCCACAGGGTGAGATAAGATGTAATTACTGTACCCAGTCAATCATATTATTGTGTTGAACAATACATTGGTATATACCGAATTTGTACGTTCATCCTTGTCATCATTTTCTTTTTGTTTGTTCACTCTCCTTTCAGAGAAAAAATATGAACTTTTTTCCAGCTAAAACAAAAAACTGCAAACAATGAAAGGGACTCTTAAGCACATAATTTTCTTGAATGATCAAAGTCATACTTTTAGTATGATGAACTGGAATGCCGAACACGACCATACTATAAACCATACTTTACCTGAACAACAATTTTCTAGATGAAAGAGTACACAACACAAGTTATTGTAGAGAATGTAAAATACATTTTTTTGTACCTCCTCTACTGTTTCTTTTCATCTTTAAATGAGGCTTCAAATAAGAACAGAGTTAGATTTAAATTTTTTGATTATCCCAAATGGGGGAGCCAATCTACCTTTTCCATTTCATTAAGAAATTTCCAACGAAACGGGGAATTTACCTGATAGGCTGTTTTGTATGTATTCTCCCCTGTGACTCAAAGAGTATGGAGAAATTTACGACATCTTTGTAACTCATCGTGGCGACCTTCCATAAAAAGGGCAGGCTAACTTTCTTGCTTACTAGATTCCTTTAGTTAGTTTTTGTGTTGGAAAAGTTTTACGAGTTTACCTTGAGTCTTTTATACTACAGTGGGTTCAGGTTTACATACTGGATCCATTCTCCATTCCAGTAATGACTTGGCTACGTACGTATTAGTTTTTTCACTAAACTTCCAAGGTGTGAAATATCTTGGGGTGCATAAAAACTTTAATTTGTTTAGATACTGTAGTAGACACTCTGTAGTACATATATATTTTTCACTTAAGAGACTGCAGCAAATCAGAAAAATTGGGTCTAAAAAGATTAAAAGCTTTCCCTCTTTTCGCAACAGCTTTGTAGATAACATAGCCGAGAAATGCGATACTTTTTATAGCACATACTAAAAGACTGTAGAAAATATATAGGAAAACGTTTTTCTAAACACTCACATCTAAGAATGAAAGTTGTGCTCTCAAGTTTGGCTTCCAGAACCCAACAAAAATGTGCTGCAAATAGCTTTATACTTGCCAAGCACCGAAACTAGTTGATTTTTAGCCCCCGTCAGTGTGTCAAACTAAGTTTGTGTGACAAAAAAGTTTTGACAAGTATATCGGAAACGAGACGTGTGCAGGCAGACGGACCTGCAACAATTTTTGTGACGGCTCGTAAACTCGATAAATAAATAAATGACAGAGTTGCTCATCATATGTTTTCTAAAGCATTTTTTTTTCTAAATTGTCAGCTCAATTGCCCATGACCAGGTTGTTACTTCATGTAGCTTATCGTATATTAAATTGATTAGAGATCAACAAATGATCCTTGACACAAGTATATGTAATATTGCTGTTCTGTACCAACTACCGCTATAGTATACTACTGCAACAAATGTAGTCAGTGAATGAGAAAAAGATGGAGATTTGTAAAGCGAGGAGAAAAGATAGCGACAGACAGATGATAAGCACTTAAGATTGGCTCAAGAGTCTTATAGTTTTACGTCAACTGTATAAAATCCTTATAAAAACCTACGTCAGTCTTATAACAAATAGTTACCTTGGACAGTCGCACATCTAGGAATAAAATGAAGTGACTATGTGATATTTACAGTAAAAATAAATTTCGTTTCGCAACATAACCATTCAGGATCAACTTTGTGTAATGAAAACCAAACCATATATTTACTCGCTCAATCCACGCACTTACAGAGAGTAGAATGTACACTGTACGGACCGATTTCCTTGTTTCTTTGATGATTTTGTTCTACGGATCATTTGCAACTCCTCTCGGGGGTTCAGATTTGAAATATAATATAATTTGCTGAGTAGGTCGGTAGGTACACGTTGGGATTCCTTGCAGCTCGGCTGCTTTCAAAGCTAGTTCATTCCAAATTCCAAGCCAGTTGAAGGACAGTGTATTCGACAGTGGAAAGAGAATCGTTCCCATGTGCCCTAATTTCCTCGTCTTATAGATTGAGCGAGAATGTGTAGCATAGGGAATCGCTTTTAATTACGCTTGAAAGCATCCAGGTCGTTAGCAAAGATGGAGTTGGCTAAACTAAACTAAAAGTGAGCATGTAGTATGGATCCATACTAATGCTCAATAAGCCGATTATACAGGTTTTCTGGGGACGTATAGTACATACCCATGCGGCCGTGGCTGCCTACAGGTAGAACTTGTCTTTGCGTATAAGGGTACGTATATGTAGTAATTAGTTTCTAACTAACTACAGATAACCAGCTACCTAAACTACTGTAATTGCTTTCCCCATGTTTGCATATTGACTGACACGATTGAATTCAAGTGTGTCGATTCAAGTGCCAGCCACTTGAATGTTGACAATAGGGATTTGTACGAAACTGAATTAGTTGATGATGATCAGTCAGGATACTGTGGAAATTCTATTTATGTTA
>Ga0210040_10005633_pt1 | contig 15879 bp, 15 predicted proteins | sample CryGeyCG12114_NA_FD_185462 | JGI IMG/M metagenome (GOLD analysis project Ga0210040, IMG submission 185462) | Groundwater microbial communities from aquifer - Crystal Geyser CG19_WC_8/21/14_NA (SPAdes) (version 2) | ecosystem: Environmental > Aquatic > Deep subsurface > Groundwater | place: USA... | reverse complement strand
GAGATGGCACCAAACTGCGATAATGTTGCTGACGCTTTTTCAGAGTTTTTCCAGCCTGTAGCAAACGAAACTGCAGATTGAAAACTTTTTTCCACCAAAAAAGTAAACACTGAATCCGCTGAATCATTATTGTCAGCTGACATTTCGTTCTCTTGTATTGTACAAAATGCTTCACTCATAAGTTCGAATGCCTTGCAAGACTTTGTTTTGGCCAGAAAGTGATATGCTTTGGTGATGAATAAGTCTCCAATCAAAGTTGCAGCTTTGTTCCCAATATTTATGCCATCTCTTTGGTCATCGCTAGAACTTTCCACTACCATCTTGTGAAACAGTACTGACAAATAAAATGCTTTAGTCGCCGCTTGAAGGGATCCCAAGTTGACTCTAAAAAGACGAACATGCAATCTGCCACTGTATCGTATCATTACAACCCGGTCAAAGATTCAAAATTCTTATTTAAACTCACTGGAATTCATCCGACTCGGTCAGATTCAAAATGAGAGGCAAAGATTTTTCTAGGAAATGAAAGCAGATAGGGAAATGAGACAGTATTTCCAGTGATGAGTTATTCCTCACATTTTGACTTTTAAGCTCAATGATGTCTCTGAAATTGTTTATCACAGTCTATTAAATATTATTTCATTTCACTGAATTTTACTGTAATGTAAATGAGATACCTGGCAAAACTTGAAATGGAGTGTGTTTTCATGACCGACATTTTTTTGAGAAGTTGGTACACAAACTTGAAATGTTTCTTTAAAAGAGATTCAAAAACTTCCAAAGCAAATTTTGTAGACATTTTGAAAAGAGACGTGATACCATTAGCATACAAAAACCAAATGATACATTCGTGCATTCTAAAAGATTCTTAGAATTGAGTGAATTATTTCTGCATTATACATTTGAGCAATCCCCGTTTTGATTGACGCTTCAAAATAATTACATGACATTCATTTAAGCCAAAGATGGACAGTTAGACAGCAAGATTTTAAAGAATCTCACATTCTGTCCGATTACTTACTATTAATTTCATAATTTAGCTCATGCAAACAGACCATAGACTCCTGTTGATAGTTTCGTCATCTTTTTGAGCCAGATATATATCGAGTAAATTACTTTTGGCATCGCCAAATGACAAATCAACAAAAACACTCGTAAAACTTATTGTTAAAATTCATTGAACCAAAAAAGTGAACAAATGAGATATGACGATTCGAGTATTTTCCGTAACTATGCTTTAAAATACTCAATACTTTGCGTTCATCTAGCCAGGTGACCGAAAAAACAAAATTTTTATGAGAAGGATGATTTTGTCAGAAACACCAATGCAAGTGCAGGCTAAAAAAACATTCCATTCCTCTATCTTTTTACAGATGAAAAGGCAAAATTTTGCATGTATACAAATTCATTTGCACTTAACCCAGCCTAGGAATGAATAGGATTTTAAGCTTGGAAAATCCAGACGCTAAGTTAAATACCAGGCAAAACTGATAAACGCGAAAAGATTACATGCACATAAAATTAAACCTGTCAAGCCTTCAATGTCCAACAGATTAGCATTGATGATCAAGCACACACAAACAATCGTTGTCACCATCATTTCAACAAATTTCATTACTATTGTATGTGACTCAAATCCATTTGTGTGTGTCCAAATTGTGTTTCGCTCCAGTTTTGCATACGTGGACATGGGAGCTTATAAAAGAAGCACTTGGGACCATGTTCCCCACTCTGCTCTTTTGTTTGAAAGGAACAGTTTAAAAAATGAAATTTTCTGTAGCAGCGATCATTTTGGGCGTTGCGTTCTTGGCTTCGGCCGAGAAGCTTCGTTTCGACAACTTCAAAGTGTACCGCGTGGTTCCACAATCTGAAGCACAACGGGACTTGCTCGCTTCTTATGAGGAGAATAGTTCTGAAGTACAAAAAAATGCAATTTTTTTTTCAAATTCTTCTAGAATTATAAACTAACTAATAGAAAATTTTGCTACCGATAAGGTGACTTTCTGGAGAGGGGCCACCAAAGTTGGCAACTATGTTGACATCATGGTGCCCCCACACTTGCAAGAAGAGGTTTTTGCCGTGCTCGAATTCAACGGTATGGCTGTCTCTACCATGGTTGAAAATGTCCAAAGGTAAATTTTGAGTTGGTTGGAAAATTATTTGACCAGTTTAGGCAATATTTATAAATTTAATATTGATTTTGGTATAGCTTGATGGATGAGGAAGAATTTGCTTCCAAGGAAGCTAAAGCCAAATCTTCAAAACATAGCTGGGACGCTTATTACAACACTGCTGAGGTGAATTCATATATTTCACTGTTGTGTTAAGTAAGGTGAGAAAAGGGAATAATTAGTAACATTGATTTTTCTGCTAACTAAAGGTTCACGCCTTTTTGGATGAACAAGTTGCTCTCCATCCTGATATTGCTTCCATCATCAACCTTGGTATGAAATAATAATTTGTATCCTTTGCAAAAATATGACTTAGGGGAAATAGCTAATTTTTTGCATTCATATTCCAATAGGGCAATCTTATGAAGGACGTGACTTGAAGCTTATCAAAATCTCCACTGGTCCAGGCAAACGGGCTGTATGGATGGATGCCAGTAAGTTTATTTCCAAATTCACATATTGCCCCACTCAGAAGTGAAGAATTTAACTTTTCTTATTTCTGTATTTTTTCAGCTATCCACGCCAGAGAATGGATCACTACTGCTGTGAGTTGAAGTTTTTTTTTTGCAATTTCGCACATTTTTTGGATAAAATTATTCAAATTAGGAATTTTTAGGTTGCCACCTACACTATCAACGAATTATTGAACAGTGATGCCCCAGAAATGGTCCAATTGCGTGAAGATTTCGATTGGTACATTATCCCAATTCTGAACCCAGACGGATACGAATTTACCAAATCCAGTAATCGTATGTGGAGAAAAACCCGATCTGTCCATCCAACCAGCACTTGCAGGGGTCAGTATTCAATATAAGAGAATTGAAATGTATTTTTTACTAACTAAAGATGAGTTGATTTATTTTTGGTCCACAATAGGTGCTGATCCCAACAGGAACTGGGCATGGGGATGGATGACCGGAGGAAGTTCAAATAACCCATGCAGTGACACTTTTGCCGGAACTGGCCCTTTCTCTGAAATCGAGAATTTACGTGCAGCCCAATTCTTGGACTCCATCCATGATCAATTGGACTTTTACTTGAGTCTGCATAGTTACAGTCAACTCATCCTCCTTCCATATGGAAACATGACTGTAAGTAATTAACGAATTAAGAATCACTTTCTCAATCTGTTTGAAAGATAAACCAACTAGCGTTCAAAAATCATAACATGATAGATACTATTCCGTGTGATTAGACGGATTTTCTTATTTGCATTGCATTTCGGCGTTGAACAAAATGGATTGTGTAAAAGGTTTTTTTATGCTGTAGGATCGTTATCCAGAATACAACGAGTTCATGAGGATTGGTGGAATCGCTGCCCAAGCCATTGCCCAAAGATACGGAACCCGATTCACTTATGGAAATATCGTAGACATGTTGTACGTTGCATCTGGTGGCTCCATGGATTACATGAAGGTAAAAAAGGGCTGCCTTTTGTGCCTAACTATATAAGATCTTTTCTACTAACTGTAAGTGTAAGTTATCAAACGAAACCATACTAATTTTGTCGTGATACTAACTATAGGGAACCTGGAATACCAAATTGACATACACATACGAGATGAGAGATACTGGAGCTTATGGATTCTTGTTGCCTCCAAGTCAGATCATCCCATCTTCTCTCGAGTTTTTGGACTCTCTTGTGGCCATTTGCAATGAGGTCAAAAACATGCCTTGATTAAATTAAATCGCACTCACCTTTTATCTCCTCGTATATGAAAAGTAAATAAATATCTTTTGCTCACTAACTAGCCGCATAATGAAAAGAATTTTATTTACAAAGTATAGCTAGCAACTTATAAACATTTCTAAAATTCGAACTTGAACTTTAACAATGGGTTACATCAAATTGATCTGCATATTGATGGCCGGCAATCTGTGTAGCACGGGGAGCCTTAGCCATGGAATCCGATGAGAATGGCGACTATCATAAACTCCGTTGTAAAAGTCAAGGAAGATGCCCTCCGATCTTGCATTTGGCCGAATCCCATTTCTATATATTATAACGCAAAAAATACAGATTCGCTTAAAATGTGTGCACAAACTAGCTAACTACAGCTATAGCTGGTGAAATCCTGTGATTCGAATGAAACCAAGGATTGTACATAGACAATTACCAAACTGAACATATTACTTTTCTCTGCGTGTGAAATCTGGGATGTTCCCATCTGTCCCGATTTGCCAAACACAATGACCTTGGGAATACTCGGTGAATAAAACTTCCAGAGCACTCCAGGATTGGGTCATTTGTTCGGAAAGTGTGCAATTTATGTCACTGATGCAGACGGCTAGGTAATTTAGACTGCGCATACGAAAAAGTTTGGCCAACGTGCTAATTTTCATGCCGTTAGAAATGCCCATGTTTTGTTCCCCATGAGTTCCAATCCGATACAAGTGCAAATTTTCTAACTGGGGGACCATACTAGGAATCAAAGCAATGTCTTCATCTGCAATAGCAATGTGTTCTAAGACTAGAGATTTTAATTTCCCAAGCGTTCTAAATGACCGAAAGTTGATCCCCATTCGATTCCAATTCCCGTCATGGATCAGTTCCAATTTCTCAAGGTTTATCAAGTGGGAAAATAATCCCAAATCAATGGCTCCCCTAGTCTGCATATTCCAAAATATGGACAGCGATTTCATTTGAACTGTGAAATCGCGCGCAATATCCAAAGTGGGTTCATAGTAGAGCGCGCCGAAATTCACGAATGCCAGTTGCGTTTGAACTTGCAACAATCTAACCCAAGGATTGTGGCGGAATCCATTATCGCGGAATGATATGTGGATAGTTTTCAAATTTCGAGGTAACTGCTCTTCCAACATTTGCACACTATCTTGATCGCTTCGGCTCCATGGGTAGAGTAAAGAATTTTCACCAATGATTAGTTTATTTAATGTGTTTTTTGAGCGACTCAAGAATTGTATGAGAATATCCGTTTTCCACTCGTACGGGTCATTTAAGCCGACTTGGGACAAATTTCCATCGATTGTTAGTTCGCGCAATTGAGGACATACAATATGGGTTAAAAGTTTGGTGATAGTGCTAGCTGTCAAAACTTTTTGTCCGGACACATTTGCGTCAGCCGTTGAGGTGCAGTAGAAAACTTCCAAGTGCGGAAAGTTCAAATCAACTGTGATAGTGAGTTTCGCGGACAATGCTTCCCCGTAAAAGTGCAGTTTTTGGATCCTCGGGTATTGGAGAATGTCTTCGTATAGAGCGGTATGTCGAATACAACCGTAGATCCGAATCGATCGGACCGAATTTGGATATGATCTATGCAGTTTTCGGGGTGTTCGATTTCGGAGTAGTATAATGTTGAGCTCCTTTTTCACTACACGGCTGATGAAGGTTATGTTCCCGGGTAGTGTATCGTTCAGTTTCACAGAAAGGCCGGTACGATTTTCGATTGTGTTATTCCAGCGTTTACAGACGAGGCGCATATTTCTGAGGGTGGCGTTGGAGCAATATGAGAAAATCATGTCTTCGATCTGAATTAAGGAAAAAAACACATGGGAGTAAATGTTAATTAAGAGTGCCGGGACAGTATGGGAAAAACAGTATGGAACATTGAATTTACCTCTTGTGGAATTTTAAAACATGGCGGCATCTCATAATTTGCGTTCGGTGAATCTGGAACTGGCACAATTTGCAAGTTTTCAGCAGCCATTTTGGTATTCTCTATTGTAAGGTATAGTAAATTTTTTTAACTAAGCTAGTGACTAATTAACTCAATTAACTCAAACGAAAAAAAAACTAACAAAATTGAATGACAGTGTTGATCCCCTCAACACTCACCAATAATAAATTATTGTCCTGTATAAGTGAAAAATTATTGTTTGTTGGGTTGTTATCTAAAGTTATAATTGTTGGCATGGCGATAACTTCAGGTTGGTGAAAAAAATTAACAAGTTTATTGGCATCTAATTGACCATGCAAAAGAGCTTGCATTTTCAAATCTCCATAAAAACGTTGAAATCCATACATTGGTATACCAATGCATGCAATATTTTTAATGCAACTGAAAATTGCATGCAATATGCAAGACCAGGCAGAGATATTGTACTCCCTCATGAAAACCAGAATATTTTTATGCACATCCCTGGGACGCTAAAATATCAATCTCAGCTGTAATTAGATTTTCTTTTTTATTAGCAAACGATATAATAATACATACGTAGTGAAGACAAGAATTTGAGGCAGGATCGCAGGAACATTATACAATCTTAATTAGTCCAACTTTTGAACTTTTGATGGAGGTCGCGTGGTCTTACATTTACAAAAAACAAACCATAGCATCTTCCTACTTACATAAAAGACCAAAGCGATGACAATAAAAATATCTAACGAGTAGTATTGCAAAAAATTCAGATTTCTACTCGACAATTTCAAGTGGGCAGCCCCATCATGTCGCATTAAATACTCTAACAAAAATACTGCCCGGTCCAGTCCACTTTTTTCCACATCTCGCACTAAATTGGACAAGTTTTTTACGTTTTCCTTGAAACTGGAATTCTGTAGCACCGTTTCCAATGCAGAATGAATTTCGTCTGCATTTATTGACTCCTTTTCAATTCCTACAGCAATCCCTTTCGCCTTCAGCTTGGATAACACATCTCCTTGGTCTATGGGAAAAAAATTGCGCATTTTTATCTAACAAGTTATAAACCGGGCAAAAAATTTAATCGATGTCGATATCAAGATACAGATTATAAAGGATCTTGCCTGTTTTTCAATCTTACCAATAAAAATGGGCATTCCAACCATAGGGACTCCAAAATGAATGGCCTCCATAACTCCATGTAGTCCACAGTGAGTGAGAAAAACCCGAGTTTTGGGATGAGCCAGCACGTCCTGTTGAGGAATAAATTCCATGATTTTCACATTTTCGGGAATATTATCCAAATGTCCTTGATATTTCATCAAAACTTTTTGGGGAAGTCGAGCAAATGCTGCCATGAATGAGTTCATTAAAGATTTGGGCACCGTTTGAGGATTGAAAATGAATCCCATGGTGAACAGAATGACTCCATGCTCCCCAGAAGATTGAAAGAAATCTTCTAGTTCCTGAAAAAGCATAAATTTTGAGTTCTAAAATGTATTTTTAAAATGAAAAATGACAAATTTTAACTAAACTGACCTTTGGAAGCGGCTTCGTTTTTCGGATTTGAATTCCCCCGACATTGATAAAAGTAGGTGGCAAAAGTCTGGGATAATCGATTGCATAGTCCGAATTTATGAGCATACCATTGAGATTCATCAGCAATTGTTTTGGATGCGGTGTTCCTGTGAATTGCAAAAAAAAATGATTAAAAAACTTCCATAAAAGCATAAAAAAATGAGTTACCACATACCTGGGAAATATTGTTGAGCAACGCTATTCACACTCATGCATTGGAGAGTCACAGCAATGTAAGAAAGAATCTTAATAAAAAAGTTTGAGAGTCGTTGGAAAAAATTCATCTCATCTGACAAAATTGAACTCAGCTGGGGAATGTGAGAAGATGGTAAGGAGGCTAAAAATGTAAAAGCTATTTAGTTGTGATTTTTTTGCTAAAAAAGTAGAAAATGCTGTATTTTTTTGTACCAGTTGTGAAATCTGGTTCCCCAGAGGCGAAAGGTAATGCCCAGTAGCCAACAGCTGGAACTCCCAAATTGTGGAGCAAAGCCAGTCCACATTCATTGCCGATTAAATCAATGACAGCTACTTTGTACTTTTTTGCTTTTAGTTGGTTGAATAATTCCATATTTGACAATAGGGCATGACACTGGGCATTCAGAATGGGGTAAACTTCTGGAGCGATTTCGTAAATCGATTGCCAAGAAAAGCTTAACCCCACATTCCAAAGAACATCGAATGGAGGCTACAAAATTTACCAAAAAAATATTATCGTTTAAGAAACATAGCTTTACTCTTTAGTATGTTGTGAGCTTTTTTTGGCATACTCATCTGATGAAAACGAAAACATAATCATCTGTCGTTTCCTTGATTCTCAAAAAAATTATTGTAGTAAAAGTTACCAAAATTTTTTTCCCGTTGACATAATTTGAGTCAACAGTTTCAAAAATGTGCGTGTAAAACATAATCTAATATTTTATTATATAAATTTTTTCAAACGATTTTTTCAAAATGGGGTGAATCTAATAAAACTCTCATGCAAAAAAGCAGATGTGCAGCACAATTACCATTGTTTAAGTTTGCAGTTTAGATCACTGAAAACTTTTCTTTATTGAGATGTTAAATCACAAAAATTTCATAGAAATTTAAAAAATATCTAAATTTTTTATGCATGTCAGATTCTCTAAAAAATGTTGCACATTGCGCACATTTTCAAAGTCTCTCGATTTGCTCGCGAGAACATAATTATCCCAGCTAGTTATAATTAAGCGATTTTCTTCACAAAAAATCGTTCTTCAAGCTAACTACCTTAAAAGCAGCCGATTTCTCCTGGGTGAGAAAAGACCACCTACCCTCAGAGTTCTCCATAGCCAAAGTTGTGATATTGATTCTGGGACTGATCACTTTAGGAAACGTGTGCAAATCTTTCCATCGAATAATATCCACATTGTGTCCATTTTCGGCCAATTGCTCAGCCACTGACAATAACGTAAGAACATGAGAGCCCGAGTACAATGGATGAATGATGAGCACATTTTCTCCTTTTGCCCCAAATAGAGAACAAAGTACTGCCAAAATTGGCAAATATTTTAAGTCCATTTTGCTAAATAACTAACTAACTAACTTACTAACTATAACCAACTAACTGACTGATTGATTAGACTGACTGAGAAACATAACTAGGAACTTTGAAACGAACTTTCGTTTTTTACGTGTCTGCAGATGAGCACAATGTACACAGTTCAGAACTTGAGCAGTCTTTGTCCAGCATTTGGGAATAGTTCAATGGTACATTCAATTATGCATTGTATTTATGGTACGTCACCTCATTGCTCAAAATTAGCCCGTCTAGCTTGTAATAAATACATGAGGTGAGCAAAAAATTAGACGCGTAAAAAATGCTTGCAATCAGTGATACACATTTCATTTCACAAGTTGTGTAAATGATCCTGGGCAAGGTGAACTGGAAAATATTCAGTTCCTGTAACAAGTTTTTGCAACATTTGGGCAGGCCCTTAAAATGAAATCATTTACATTTACACTACATGACTGCAGTTCCATAAAAATGTAAGTCTTGCAGAATTCGGTTTCTTCAATTTTTGGAAACCAATTGTTTTGGTCCTATCCCAACTAACCCTGACGTAAATCCACATTGAACGGTATGAAGGAGAAAAAATAAGTCAATAACATGCTAAGTAGGCTAAGTCAAAGTTTTACTGGGTTCCAAAAAAGTGGTTCTTCATTATTCTGGTTTTTGTGACCATGCGGATTTGATAGCAAAATAAACATGGTAATCTCTTTACGAGCAATTCTCTGTTAAAATCTGACGTAGAAGATCATCATAATAATATTATTATGCTCAGATTAGTCATATTGTATAGAGCATCGTAATTCGTATAATGATGTAAAAAATTAAAAGTGTTTTCCATTCCTAGTCAGCTAGCTCAAAAGAGGACGAAAAGTGGCTACACACTTGCAAATACTTACTCGTACGCATATTTTTGTAGATCGTGTCAGCATATTGGATTTCTTAAATACAGAGTTTGGGATTTCCATTATTATCCAGATTGGGGGATTTCCCTCGTTTGATTAATAACGATTAATTAACTTGTGATGAATGAATTACGCAAGGTATTACAAAAAATCTCTAACCTGTTCATTTGAATTTGCATTTTTTTGTAGATATTAAAATGCGCATTGTGTGTAAATATATACCAGTTTATGAGCAAATTGCATATACATCTCTCTCAATTTAATTTTACATGCAAACAACTGATGTGAAACATGTATGAAATGACGTAAAACCCCAAATAATTTGTGTAACATGGTTATGGTTGTTATTAATCAGTTTTTCAAAAGTTGTGTTCATGTACAATTAAATCATAAGCTGTGGGGTGAGAAAATTCTTACAAAAATCACATTTCAGATCATTGTCTGCCTTATTTGCATACTTTTCTTGGATTTCCGAACAAGTGTATCCCCTGCATTATTCATCATGGACGATTTTTTCATCTCTGTAGCTGGTTTCATTTTGAGCTCACTTTTTTTAGTGGTTTCAGTTCCCGACTTCCTAGCTTGACTTATCGAATGTTGCAAGTTCTGTGCCTCCTTCTTAATTTCGGGTGCAATTTTTACTTCGTCCATTATACGGTCACTCCAGTCGGACATCTCAGCTGAAATATTTGGATTGTATTGCTCCACTCGGTCTAACATGGTTTGTGGGTAGTCTGGCGAAAAGTAATTTATTATGTCTGGTGGAAAACAGGAGTTGATTCTGCAAATAAATTAAACCAGCGGTAATTGAATTATTCGAACGAGTAATTTGCGCAATTTAAGTAGCTGAAATATAAAATCAGAGCACGCTTCTAGAAGCTAGAAAAACTGAAACTTGGGTGTTGTTCAATAAATTCAAATTTAAAAAGATAAATACACGATTTCATCAGCTTAGGAATCACTGTCGGGCTACAAAAACAAAGCGGCACCAAAAACCCTGTGTCGGGCTAAAAAAACTTACATTGCAACATGCTCCTTGATAATGTTATCATTGGAAGTATTGGTGGCCAAAAGTTCTTGAATTTTCCTGAGTCCCCCAGAAGTGACAAATGAGCGTCTGGCTATAGCACTGCGAGGCAACAATTTTGAATATTGGACAACTACATATTTCAGAATCTCTGGTGGGGCTGAACTCAACAAGGGATCAATTGAAGCCAAATCTTCAGTTCTTAACAAAATCATCTAAAAAATTAAAAAATAGAAAATTACAGTACAAAGTTTAGTTGAAAACTTACTTGGAAAATATCGAAATCTACCTTCAGGGCTTGCTTAGCTTTTTCTGTCATGTCTTCTGTACTTCCAGTGCAATTGTATAGCTAAAAAAATGAGTCAAAAATTGAATAACAACCCAAATTGGGAATTTTAAATGTTCCTTTATATCACATAGTATTTTTACTTGTAAAATTCGTGGCAACAATCCCGAAGAAGTTACATGTTTAGCATGCTCGCTGGAATGCTTTGCAATGTGGCTGTGAAAAAAGATTAAAGTCGATCCAATTTAAACATGCAATAAACATGGATGGATTTAAAAAACTGAAATTTTACCCCAAAGCCCAAGCTGCTGCAGCTCCCACGTGAGTTTGCAACTCGTCTTCTAAGCTTATGGAAAGTGCTTCGATTCCCTAAAAATTCAAGTTATAGTTCCACAGTCTCAATGTTTGTTGGCATTTGTGTTTTTAAATTATTTTAACCCAATTTTTCACCTACCTTACTATAAATGACGGACAAACTCAAAGCACTATTATGTCCAGCAATGAAGCCCAAGGCCAAAATTCCTGACATTCTATTCTCCCCTCGATTTTTCACCACAGAGCTAACTAGTACCTTGAAATTAAAAAGTTTTTAATTTTTGTAAGAAAGAAAAAATTCTATCAAGATTTTTTTTACCCCCAGTCCACCAGCCTCTACAACCATTTGTGCCAATTCCGGGGAATGTTTGACAATCTCTTTGATTAGAGAACATGCTGCTTTCCTAAAAACCCCAAAAATTTTAAATTTTCTCTTACACCGCTTAAAAAAACTATAAATACTTTCCATCTACCTCACAAGTTCATCGGGATGTCCAGCTTGTTCCAAAACTAATGGAAAAATTTCTCCCTCAATTACTGACTCGGCCATATCCATAGTGTGCTTTGCAAGGCATGCTAATGCATTCAATGATTGGCGCTACTCAAAGGAACGAAAAAAAGATAAATGACGCTTTTTCACTGTCAATTATATGGTTTTTTTACCTTCAATCGAACATCCGGACTGCCCGTAGCTCTCACTAACAATGAAATAGCCCCCGCATCCAATACGGGTTGAGCTGTCTCTACAGAATGCTTGGAAATATCGGACAAAGCACTGGCTGCCACTACCCGTGTATTTGTATCAGGCTCTTGGAGGCAAAGTACTAGCTGAGGCACCACACCTGAAGAACACATTTTAAAATGTAATATTTGCCTAAATTTAGGACAAAGTGGTTTCAGTTTTGGACACTCACCTGCACTAATGGTTTCTAAAGCTAGCGAGGAATTGTGGCGCGCAATATATCCCACGACAAACATGGCCGCCTCTTTGACCGCCGTATCGAATTCCTCAAGTGAAACTACGGCCAAATTTAGCCCGCCCATTTCGATCACACTTCTGGAAAGTTCTGGCGTGTGCTTCACGATGGCGCGTAAGGTAATGAGTGCTGCACGCTTCAGATAGCGCTGAGAGAAAGATAATTTTGGATCGATTTGAAGGGAAGCTGAATTTTATGTAATTTACGGTAAGTCGGCTTAAGTAAGTGCATACATTTGGTTGATTAGCATTCCGACATAATAGCTCACTAAGGACATTCTGCTGAATGATCATCTCAGCTACCAGGGGCGATTGGCCGGCTAGTTTTCCAATGGCTACTGCAGCGTTTCGCTGGATTCCGGGGGAACTGTCAGATAGCAAGTTTTTTAGTAAGGATAGAATATCTTCTTGTAGCAGGGATTCCACAGATTCAGGTCGGGATGCCAAATCTGCCACCGATTGAGCGAATTGTGCACGGGATGCTTGATATTGCTGCAAAACTGTGTACAAGTGATTGCTATTGTAATTTTCTTTGGAAAGTTTGAAACTACCGGAGTTTTAATGAGCCAATCATACCGCAGAATACATTTTTTCCACCACCCATTTTTCTTTAGTGTGCTGAATTCCGGTAAAGATTGAGAAAGCTTCGGTAGTAAGTTAAAAATTCCGTTTGAGAATCGAAGCATTTATTTATGTATGTCAATACAATGGAATCCCAATCTCATTTTGTGTACACACAGCTTGGCTCCATTGCATTCACCGGGGCAACCGAATTCAGCAATTTTTTTTTCCACAAATATCATAGGCGTACAAATTGTTCAATTTTAAGGTTTTCAACATTAGGGGTACACCTGAAGCCTTGTATTTTCGTAGATTTCTACATGGCGTACACATCCCAGCCAATCGGATCAGTAGGTAGAGGTGGTAATCTTCTCTAATTGGCTGGGAGATGTACGCTATGTAGAAATCTACGATAGTACAGGGCTTCAGGTGTACCCCTATTATGTGTGTCCTGCAAACTTTTCATCGTGAGTCCTCAGTTAATAAAGGACATCATGTAAATCTAAAGTTAACACCCATTTTCCATAGTTGAATAAAAAATGACAGGTTTCATTGTATTGCCCTTGAACCAAGTGTTGTGGACATCAGTTGAGTGATTATAAGTTATGGGCATATTTAAAATGAACTTAAATCTGTGCATTTGAGTTAAGTCTGTGGGATGAAAAGCAACATTTTCTTGCATAATTTTTCCAATCTTATAAAAAAAAGATTTCTAGATTTCAATTAAGGGGGCACGGTTGCTTCGTCATTCAGTACCATATACAGTGGGATCGACGCTTGCCTATCGCGACATCGTTCTCATTAGGTTGCCTTATGCTGTGTCGGCGTTTTTACGTCGCTGAATCTTTAGGCCGTGGACCCATTAGGGTATATCAAAAAAAATAAAAATATCTATATTACTAATTTGATTCTATTAGGGTCCACTGGTAAAGTTTTCTATACAAACGCCATCTCTATGTGCAATAATGCATAATAATACATGCAAATATAAACTTCGTGTTGTATGAAATGAATAACTCCTTTGTTTTGCATGTAAATCTTACAACGAAGTATTTTTTTATTTTCTGAAAAGATTTCTCATTTTGCGCATTAATATTTCGATAACACAGCCAATCTCACAGACATTGTAAATATTCATGAGATGTAAAACGAATTTAGTTCATGTAGCAGTCCACATCTCTGCAGATTTCAAGAGAAGCTCCACTAACCTCACCTCGGAGAATGAAAGACGACTGCAAAAATAAAATGAAAATATTTACAATCTTATTCCATACATTCCTCACTTCCATATTTTTAGTAACACTTACGCCAGAGAGCTCTCCAGTTGGGACAATAGAGTAACTGATTCTCAAAGTATCTCCAGCGCTGGCAGCTGAGTCTGGGATGACTTCATCAACAATTGGCAAATTAATTAATCCCAATCTCAAGGTCATTGTAAATTGAATCTGCGCGGTATCGGCTGAAATTGTGAAGTCAAATTCCATGTCATATTGGTCACCAGCATTGAGAACACATGGAACTGCGGTACAATCAGTAACAGCCAGTCTCAAGAAAGTTCCAGCTCCACCTAAAACACGCAAAAATGTGAATTTGGATTCCGTTTTGGGGAAACTTTGAGAATCATTAAATGTTTAATTACCACAGGATTTAGTGCCCTCAACATCGAAAGGCTTAACAACTTTTGGGGTTGAAAGAGCCTTCATGTAAGTTGGGACTACTGCGCCTGCAGAGGCGACAGCAATACACAAGGCGAGGACGAAGAATTTTTGCATGGTGAAGAGTTGTTTTTGGAGTTTCGAGAGAAAATTGGATGAAATAATCCACAAATTAGCTGAATGTGAAGACTGTGTTGCAATCCCAAGGTTTTAAATACTTTCCGTCCGCTTGTTGGATTTCATGTCTATAACTATCTTATCTTGTTGACAATTTAAGGCTTTGTCGCATTATCATTGTTTTCAGCTGGGTTTTTTCATCCCATCAGTTTTTGACGACCACTTGTCACCTGGTTGATCCAGGAAGGGTTTTTATATACAATCACAGTTAGAAGTTGCACTGTGTGCAGTTTGAGGTCAACTTCACAGATTTTTCATGCTTAAAACTAAGTGAGGAGTGAACGATTGGGGAATTTCGGAAAATTATCGTTTTATTCTTGGTTACATAATCGGTAATCAAAGGAATATCAGTTGCATTTGTTTGCTGTAGTTTCTTCACTCAGTAATTTTAAATGATGCAAACATATTTCATAATGTCAAATTAATTATTAAATCAGTTCCTACATTCCCATATACACATATTTATTATGCTATTTAGCAAGGTATACATAGAATAGTATTTGTGAAGTTTTTAATAAAAACCCTAAACAACAAGAATTTTTGGCATCCCCATGCTGGGGAGTTTTTTGTTGTGCATTAAAATTCATGATTCTCACTCACAATGTCAAAACTCATTTGCTCTTTTAGTATAGTTTAGAATCACGCTAAAGTATAAAAAATTTCCAAAATGGTAAGTTTGTGTACTGCATGCAAACTTTGCATAGGATTTTCATGCAGCATTGAAAACTCTGGCTCTGTGCGCTATCCTCCGAAATGGAAGCAAATTTTGGCTCATATTGGACGGCAAGGAAAGGAATGTTTATTCCGGCAAGATAAGTTTGTTTAACATGGGCGGTTTTTTTGCAGGTATTTTTGAGTGGCTAGGCAAGCAATGTTAATGGTGTTTACTGTGCATCTGTCATGTGTGGATTTAATTTTGAGGCTTACAAAGTCTCATATTTGGTTGATTACCTTGTGTTCCTGGAATGAAAAATCCTGATTGAGTGTTTTGACAATTAAGGATTACCTGCCATGAAAGCTTACATTGGGAATATAGATTGCCATGTCTTGATAATTATATGCCAAGTCTAAATTCGAAATATTATAGGAAAACTTTTAATT
>Ga0210040_10005632_pt1 | contig 15881 bp, 14 predicted proteins | sample CryGeyCG12114_NA_FD_185462 | JGI IMG/M metagenome (GOLD analysis project Ga0210040, IMG submission 185462) | Groundwater microbial communities from aquifer - Crystal Geyser CG19_WC_8/21/14_NA (SPAdes) (version 2) | ecosystem: Environmental > Aquatic > Deep subsurface > Groundwater | place: USA... | reverse complement strand
CAATTTACCTGAAGAAGTTCATCTTTTGATTGACTGTGGGCAATAAGTATGTTGATCATTCTAGGATAATCAGCAGTGGATGGATTTTTATTTATGTCTCTCAAGAATTCTCCCAGCACTGTTTCACACCTTCAAGAATAGAAAAAAAATGGAATGGGACATTTCATCAATATACTACGTACTACAAATGCAAACTTAAAAGTAAAATTCAGTAGTTAATACATTTTTTTAATTTCTAGAGTAGGGTCTTCTAAAATATGAAAAAGTCCATCTAGAAGTTCAGGTAAGAAGATGACCATGTTAACATCCGGAACTGAATGAAGTATAGAGATCCATGAGATCACAAATTGTCGTGCGAAAGTATTTTTTGTATACATTCTTTCGCGTAACAGTGGTATAAAAGCGACTAAGTCGAAGGTTGGACTTTCTGTCACTATATCCTGCAAATTATTCGAAACAAAAATAGTTTCAACGTTCAACCCCAATTAGACATGCAATTGTAAGCTTAAAATAACTAGAAGAAACATCATTGTTGCGAACCTTTAACAGTCTATCCAGCATTTCTGTTCCCTGTTTCACATTCTGATCAGGATCAGCTGCAAGCTCACTCAGACGATTAAAAACTTCGTTAAAATGCACCAAAATAGCCCCCCGAGCTACTTTGGTAACATTATACAATCCTTCGCATGCATAGTACCGAACCCGTGAGTCCGAGTCACTGAGGCAATGGAGGATTGGTAGGATCAATTCATCCATGTAATTTATAGCGTCCTATTGAAAAAGATACTGTAATACGGCTACTCTCATTCATTCTAATAGATTCTTGACCCAAATACAACCTACCCTTCCTAATCCCATTGCAGTAGCTGCCAATCCAATTATTCCACCTTTCCTCCAGTTGGCATTTCCACAGTAAGTGAAATCTTTTCCAAGCACTTTCAAAAGTTTTCTCACCTGCTCAACGTTCTTCATACCAGCGAAATCTTTTACCATTCTACAAAAGGAATTACATAGTTACCCAACTGATTTAAGCACCTCGGCGAAAAAAATCATACTCACAATAAACATTACATAAACGAACTTTTCAATTTCGGCAGCGGCCTGACGCCTTTTGTCATACGATTTATCAGACAGGGACTTGACACAAGCCAAACTTAAAGGACTGTAGTCTTTTTCCATGGTGGAGGATGGAGATTTTCCAGTCTTATGTTCTAAGCAATTACCGAATTCCAAAAAAATGATTAGCTAACAAACTAATATTTATAAATCACCATTGTTATTATTCCGCCCAAAATTACTGACGAGTTTGTGTTTGACAGTTCTATAACATTTGTGCTTTTATTGTAAAGTCCCACATTCATAGAGTTGGCAGCATTTGATGTGTGAACGAAACTACGTATAAATCGTAGGTAAGTATGTAAGCTATAGTGTGATGCAAAGGTTAGCTACCCAAAAGTCTCTTAAAATTAAAAACGAACCCAAAATGGGATTTTTTTGGATATCAATCTGTCATTTACTTATTTAATTAATTTTTGCTAAGATACGATATTTTTAATCCCTTACTTGGCATGTTAGAACACTAAATTGAATTACGTGTCTTAATACTTGAAATTATTTTGGGAAATGTGGGACAAATGCTGGAGATCAATAAAACGAAGGGTCGGTTTCATGTTTCCCAAAGACAACTTCAAAAGTGGCCTTAATTAAATACGAAACAAATAAACACTACTTCAATTCTTCAATATATATCTATCGCATAACGTTTGTAATCTTTTAATTTATAACTGTGGTTAATCACTGTCTGTTAGGGAATATTTACGTGAACTCATGTGAACGGAAATTCTTTCTAAAGTTATTACACTTACACAATTGTCCAGGATATGAAAACTCACTGCCTAAATTCGTTTGTCATTGCACACTTTCTAATCGCATTACGTTGGCAAAATGGAAACTGAAATGTAAATAAAACCTTCACATAATTGCGTCCTAGTTACATTACATTCACAATGTATAAAGTATTTTATTTATATCTGACTGCCACTGCTGAATAGTATATGTAAGTATGGCATAAAGTCCGCTTGTTCTCATAATTACATCAAAACATATGTCATGTTTTGACTTTGTGATTTGCGAAACATTTTTTTGTATTTGTAGAGAAGTTTGAAGTACAGACTTTGTTCAAGTAGATTTTTAATGAACATTTTAATAATAATGATATAATTATTAATCATTTATGACTATGACTAGTAATTGTTAAGCCTAAACGTTTCCAGCGCAAATACTGTACACAATGAATTTTAATGTCTTAAGCTTCGGTCTAATTACGAATTACAGCTTAAAACTGATTGAAAGTCTATAAGGTTTTTCCTAAAATGCAAGCCTCTCAAATATTTAGGAAAATATAAACCGCCCAATATATAGACACACAAAAAAAAAGTACAAAAGCAACTTATTTTTTTACATTGCGTGCAGGTAACCTCTTTTGATATAGCCTCATGATGCAAATGACATCTACACAACTTAAAATAAACAAGTAGATTCACACCCAAGGAAACTAATGCTGCCAAAAGTTTATGTTTACTGTTCCCAAAATTTGTGTGCATCCAACTGATGAAAAGGATGTCTCTAAGAACCGGTATAACCCCATCCCCACCTCTCACCCATAGGCAAGCAAAGAAAAGCATTATGTAGAGTGGAGTTCTGCAAATTCCTGCGTGGGAGTTCAGTCACATTCAGAAAAATCTATATCGAATCGTAATGTCTGCAAAAAATAAAGTATTTTTTAATTACAATCCCGCAATAACTATTTTTCTCCATCCCAGTAGAATTTATAGTCCTATCAAGGATTATATTATCAGTAACTCATCCGTCTTCGCATTTGAGATCGTAGTATATCACATAACAACTAATTTACTAGCCACCGTATGTAATTTCCTACCCGTTTTGCGAAAACGCATGAACTATCCTAAGCATACTACAATTCGACCACCACTTGCGTGGTCTCATATGTGACAATGTGTCAATTGTGTAAATCTTCGGGGACAGCATCCTACCGTGGGGTGACGCAGCTATCTTTCCGTATAAAAGAGGACTCGGCTCCAACAGAGCTCATTCACAGTTTTAGATCCGTCTGCTGCTATTTCCACAAGAGGAACTCCAGAATTCGAGAGACTTTTTGCTACGCAAAGGTATGTTTCTACTTTTCATCACATTGCTTGTGTGTAAGTACAAGTATGTGTGATCTCTATAAAACTTGTCGTCTTCAACCATCCTAAATAAACAGTGCTTGAGAACTTGTTAATCTATTTCACTTAAAAGGGTGGTTTTTTCTCGGTCGTGCAAATACTGCGACCTACTGAATTAGTGATAACTTTGCCCTTCGTTTGTAACTTGTTGATTCTAATGCAGAACTTGTGTAACTTTTGTGTAGATCATCTTCTGATCAAAACTTTGGCAAAGTAAAGTATATTACACCACTGAATTCTTGTCTGTTGACTCAACAAACAGTAAGAGAAAGCTTTGTTTTCACTGTATTACATTGCCCCATCGTATATTGTTGGAAGCCGTATTCATCTCCCTTTACACGTTTCACACTGTTTCACACAAAGTCCCTTTTGAATTACTGGATTGTAAAATATATTAGATTTATAAGTTCACCACAAAAATTAAATTTAAGCTTTTTCTTTGAAATGTAATCTACGCATTTTCCTGCTTTCTACTCCATTTTGCTTTCTTTCACAAAAGTTAGTTATTGCCCTCAAAATCAATACTAAAAAAATTTTGAAATATATCGTTTTTGTTTTACACATTTTCTAGAGAGAAACCTAAATATACTTGTAGTACAAGATTTCACTCAGCTTTTAAATCATAAAAATATAATGGCCTATCCAACATCCTGATAGGATGTCTACAGGGATATATTGTAGTAATTATATTACAACATGAAATAGCTAATGTTCTGTAGTCTCACAAGTGTAGCTCTCCATACTCACTTCGACTTTATTTATGTGCTAGCTATCGTTAAGAAAGTCATTTCCCTCCTTTTATTGTCAGCCTTTCTCCACTAATACCTTTTGATTAGTTTATGATCCAACAGGGCAATAATGAAGTCACTTTGGGTGCACAATGTTATTACCGTCCCAATTGTTCTTTAACTGATTTCTAGAACACAAAAAAATGGCAAGAATCATTCCGCTCGTCCTCGTGGTCTGTATGGCAACTGTAATTGCAGGATCAAGATACCCCAGCAATAGAATTGGGAGTAGCAACAACTATCCAAGACCTAGCCGAGGATTTAAAAACACTCAATTGTCCACAGCCAGAGGGTTTGGGAAAAGAGATAGCAGTCCTCCTTTGGCTGACTCAGCTCCATTGTCATCCTTGTTAGATCCAAGAAGGTAAAGTATCATTTAGTTAGTCACTTACCTTCCAATTACTTTGAGTACTGTTTATCCCAAATCCTGAATTCAGATATCAGTAGTAAAGACCAAAGTGCAAAGTACAAATGCTAGCGGCAAAACTTCACTTTTTATGATGTGAATGAGTAGCTCTTTGAGAGATTTTTATGCCTCAAGTAAAACAGCAACAGTTGGTTTCGTAAATCCTGTCTGGGTGCAGGGATCAACTGTAATATAAAGTGGTGTGCAGAATGTTTTGTTTTGTCGTTTTCCTAGAACGTATCCAAGTTCTGTTCTCAAAGAAGAGTTGCAAAACAATATGGATCTAGCCAGCTTCATAGTGGACAAATTGATGGACCTGGATGGAGATGGCGAGATCACACCTGAAGAAATGTATTTTAGAAGAACATTCTACTAAATAATTGGACAGTTCTTGGGGTATTGTTGATATTGTCGCAATGGACACTGTACATAGTAATTTGTAGTACCTAAAACATGAACTGTAGAGTTTGGTGGAACTCTATATTAATTTTTTGTTAAAGCAAATAGTGATCATCAATTTCATATCTTTCATGAACTTATGAAAAATAAAATCTTACTAAAATATGAGGCATGCATATTATATTTGAGTAATATTTGTTTGACAACATTAATAATAATTATTGCTATCCATCTTGATAAAGACTATATTTGATCTAAACGAGAGTAAATTTTTTTTAATAAACGTAGAAACAAACACGGCTCCGTATTCTGTATAAATATTGAACTTCAACTATTTTAATTAAGAAATACGGAGACTTGTCCACTTGCCACTTCTCTCTATTCGATAGAATAAGTGTACTAATACTGCTAAGACTAATTTCACGAATTTCTGCATGCTATATGCATGTAAAAAATTACATTCCTGTAACCTAACCTGACAATTCTTCAGGCAAAGATGCGACGCTAAGACTTAATGTAGTGCACGTTGTTGTTCAAACCAACTCATCTTGTTACGAAATAAAAGCACGAATCCAGAATGTTTTTATTCTCCAAATTCAATGCAGGTAAACAGAACAATTGTACTCCAATTATTTAAGCCCTGTTTATGTAAACGCATTTCACTACTTCATGGTTTATACGATTCACATCATATGTGCATCAGTGCCCTACATATTTTAAGTATAGTTTGGAATGCAGAAATGTTCTGCTCAGTTTTATGATCACTACATTTTAGTGAATCATAAAGGTTCCATCATGCAACCGTTATTATAATCCTACTGCAGAGTTTCTAATTTCATTTAATGTGCAGACTATTAAAATTGTGCAATCACTTGGGGTATTCAACGGATCGATCGATACGCTGTTTGTGTTGGAAAAAATCTACAAATTCCAAAACAGATGTATTATACTTGTTGAATTTCACGTACAGAACAGATACACGTATTTTATTTCACTGTAACTCTAACATGGCAGTCATACTGATTAATTTAAACAAATGCTTATACAATCAAAATTGCGTTACTTAATTTTTAAAATCATTTTTCCAGAGCTTTAATTCGCTCTAAATGCTTCCTAGCAAGCTCATCAATGATCAATTCTTCAATTTCTCCAACATTTTCTGGTTTGTCAATCTTTGTCACCTGACCATTTTTCTCCACCATTGTTACCGTCAATTTACGATTGTTCAGCAAGTTGGCAATCACAACCTAAAAAATAAAATGCAGATGTTCTCAACCGATATTTACATTCTATTCTCACTTAGCCCCATTGCCCGAACTCTATTATATCCTATAATGCTTTCCCAACATCCCACGACTTTCTCTTTTTTGTAATTCGAGACTTACATCATGATTATATGTTTTCAAAGCTTTTTGAGCTTTGGGAAGCAGAAGTTCCGGATCCGTTTCAAGCTTAAAAGACACTATGAAGGCATGAGGAGCCCATATGCTAGTTAACGGTCTCAACATTTTGGGAACCAGTGAAAATAGTATTCCAGGTGTTGCGTCTGATTGCATTTTATGCTCCGGCTAAAAGAAACACACATTAGATACTCACCACAAATGTCAAATAAAAAGGTTTCAGTTGTTTATTGTTTTAAAACCATGTCTTCCTTCGGGACATAAAAGTCAGAGACAGCCGCAGCTAAGTACAGCATCACTTTGGAACCTTGTTTAGCAATCTCTTGGGAGATTCCTTTAAGGAACCATAAGTAGTCACCCAAAGTTTCGTAAGTCACTAAAAGCATGTTGTTTTTGTATGCCTCGTATGACTCTAATAGTTCTCGTGTTGTGCCCAACATTGATGGCTTCACTATGAGTGGTACATAAAAGCATGAAATATGGATCAATTATATCCTATAGTCCTCAATATGGGAAACAATAGTATTTTGTGTGGGTTGAACATTTTTTGGCCAAAAATATAGAATATTACTTTTAGGTACCAAAAGGTAATTTTATTTTCACCTTTAACTGAATCTCCATCCAGCTCCAGTAATTCTAGTACATTGGGAGCGTGACGAACGAATGGCCTCAAGCTTTTGATTCTAAATTAATTTTTAAGAGTTTCGAGGAATTAGCTCATGGATATTTAGATATTAGTTAGAATATAGCAATAATTCAGTACTACTTGCTAATTTATTATTCACCTGTATAGAAACACAACGTGATATCCTTTCTTTAAAAAGTACTCCGCCGATGCAGAACCTCTGCTCCCAGAGCTGAAATTATCCACAAATCGAACAGCCCTTTGTTCTAAAGGGACAGTAGTGCCCCCTGAAGTTACAAGCACTAGTGGAGCAGATTTTTCTTTTGAGGTCTCTAAAAACTGGCGAATTCGGACCATGTTATTTTCAAAATCTTGTGGGGGAGAGACTTCACTGAAAAATTTCCTCCAATGGGTTTCATCATCAATACCTTCCTCGGCCATTTTCTATATAAGTTGGATGTTCAAATTTTCTTCAGAATTGATTGACGCCTCGCTACAAAAAGTATCTATGAAAGACGCAATATAATTTTAAAGCTTTAAAACAATCATGCAACCTACATTTCAATTGAAATTGAATCATAATCAATTGAAAAATATTTCTATTCCAGCTATCTGCAAATTAGACTTAACGAAGTTCTTTGTTTAAAATATGGCAACGCCGAACGGCACAAACTCACTTGTCTCTTCAATGCCAAGCGGGAAACTAAAGTTTGTAGTTTGTTTGTGGTACTTTTAATTTTCACTATGTATTTCCCGTCAACTTTTCTTGAGAATCTTTTCGATTTAAGAAATAAGTAATTATTAATTTGTGCTTAGTCCTGAAGGCAGAGTAATTTATTGATCAATAAAACTGCCGATAACAATTTGGGTTACCTACAAAATTTTTGTGTATGTGATTGCAAGCAGCTGATTTAAGAAAGTGTTTGAATTTTGGAAGTCGGCTTTGGATTTGATGCTACTACATTTCCTTGGTCAAGTTGCTCATGTCATTACATTCAGGATAACCAATAAAATAACTTTATAGTTGGTGAATCAATTAACTGACGTTTGAATTAAAAGTGGAAAGTAAGTAAATTACCTTGAGACGAAATGAAGTATGAATGAGGCTGTCCGTCCATTTATCCTTCAAGTGTATCTTGTTTTGATTTGCATTGTGCATGCAATCATTATAATTAGCTTGGCTATTCCAATTATCATTCCCACGGGTGTCATTAAATTAAATGTACTGATGTGTTGCAATAATATGCTTAGGTGAAGTAGAATTTTGCTGATTTTATTTTGGATACAAAAAGCTTTGTATATCCAACCAAATCCATCGTGTTTTGTTCTCATCATAAATGATAGGGGTATATATATAATTATCATGTCATGCAAAGTTAAGTTAGGCATCAGTAATTGTAGGAGAAAGTTGCATAATATGATCATAACGTTTGGAAAAACATTTCAAATGCATATCCTATCCTTAAGACTGGACGATTTAAATTATTTTTGCAGAAACAAAAAAGCACAAGATGCATGTCGCTGTAGTAGGTTGTGGACATGGGGAAATTGACAAAATATTTGAAGTCGTTCAAAACATCGAGCAACAGAAAAACATCAAGGTGGACATCATCCTTTGTTGTGGCGATTTCGAAAGCGTTCGAAACATGACCGATTTACGTTGTATGGCGTGCCCAATAAAATATCAACATATGCATGATTTCCACAGGCGAGTGATGACACTAATAACTTAAGTTTAAATAAATTATTCAATCTAACAACGTAACCTTCTTCAGTTTGTTAATTTTACTTATAAATCTTGTAGGTATTATTCGGGTGAAAAAGTTGCGCCGAACCTAATGGTGTTTATTGGTGGCAATCACGAAGCATCCAATTATCTCCAAGAACTTCCTTACGGGGGCTGGGTTGCACCGAATATTTTTTTCATGGGATACACCAATGTCGTGAAGTTTGGCCCTCTAAGAATCGCTGGGGTTTCCGGCATCTTTAAAGTAATTTAACAAACAAAGTACTTGACAGGTTATTTATTGACTTCGTAAACAATTTTTTTCGTCATTCCAGGGACATGACTACTTTAAGGGACGATATGAATGCCCTCCTTACGATCCCAATGCGATGCGTAGTGTGTACCATTACCGAAATATTGATACATTTCGTCTGAAACAAGTACGTTAATTAATAATGTTAACGTGTATGTTGCTCCATCGCTTATCTAAACAAACGGCTTTAGTCTATTTCATCATTTTGTGTTTCAATTGTATGAATTGTAAATGCGTGGGCTCTAACTCTCAGGTTGCTGGAAAAGTGGATATTGTTTTATCTCATGACTGGCCGAATGGAATACATGCTCATGGAAATACTGAGCAATTATTACGAAAGAAGCCTTTTTTCAGGTAAATGACTTCTGTGTCCATCCGTATTGTCACGACATCCGAATTCCATAGAAAAATACCTAATTTTTTAGTGCATGTAATTATATTTTACGAACTTTTTTACCAAGGCTAATGACATTGATAATTTTCAGGGATGAGATACATAAGGATGAACTTGGTAGTAAACCTTTATTTGAAGTCATGACTGCGCTAAAGCCAGACTATTGGTTTTCCGCCCATTTGCATGTCAAGTTTAGTGCAGTTGTTCATCACGAACAACCGATTTCAAAGGTAACAGTGAATTCTTCAAAAACACGAATTGTTTTGCATCCATATACGTAAGTTTGACACTAACACTGTACTAAATGAAATTTCGCATTTCTAATGAAGGATAACCGAACCGACAGTGATGAAACACAAAAAACTGGTAAACCAGAAGACGTAGTTTCAGATAGGAAGATTACCAAATTTTTAGCTCTTGATAAGATACTACCTCGGCGTCAATTTTTGCAGGTAATTCATATCGCACGTTTCATAAATTGGAATATAAAAGCATATTTTCTAATAAGTTTGTTGCATTAGTTATTAGAAATACCATCGGAGTCCCATGATCCTGATGACCTAGTCTTGAAATATGATGAAGAATGGCTAGCTATTTTACGTTCTACTAATAGTTTAGTTTCTGGAAGCAGAAGCAACTGCTTTATGCCTGGGCCAGGGCACACATCTTCTCGGTATGATTAGGATTAGGAGTGCATTTTGTTTCTTGTAGTAGTATATTAATATTGTTGTCAATAATGACTGTACTTACTGAATGATTGAATGTTCACAGATTCGATTTTAAGCCGACTGAAGAGGAAATTGAGGAAGTGAACGCTTTGTTCGAAGATGGAGATACAAGGATATCTACGAACTTCGAAAAGACGGGCCCAGTTTATCGTGAAGGAGATAAGCCTCAGAGAGCATTTCCTATTGTAAGCATAAGCGGAATTCGACATTGAATGTGTTTATAATTTCTAAATCTAATGGATTAGTTGATTAGTTCATACATAAACAGCACAAGCTTCGCACTAATTTGAAAAGCTCAAAGCCACGTAGGTATTTAGCTATAAATTGTATTAGCCATTTCAATATTCAAGATATTCCTGGCTTTTACCAGATTTTACTCATTAATTTGATTCCGTGGATCGGATTTAGGCAGGAAGGGGTGGGGAGACAACTTATTTAATTACCGGCACAGTGAATAAATATACTAGCTGTTGAGTAAAAAGCATCTATAAAAACCAAATTAATCCCAAAATTAGCTGTCAAAAATTGTACCAGCTTAAAATACTTCGTAGCTCAAATTGGACTCATATTTTTACAGAGAAACCCCCAAACAATCAAATTCTGCCGAAAATTTGGAGTGACGGATCCTTTAGTTCTTGCCAGCAGCTCTATGAACGAAAATAAAGAACTTTCCAAATCTAGTGTTAGAACTCCGGATAGCGATGTGTTTTGTAGCAGTTTTATGTCGGAACATTTCAATATGTCGTACAACTCTCCATCTTCATTTGTGCATGTAAGTTATATTACTTTGATTTCATAGCCAAACTTATCTTAATATGTAATGGTCATTTGTGATTGATTTAAAACGTTACTATTACTTACGCTATAGGATTCCACCAACCCGGATGAAATATCCTTGGATTTGGATGACGATGATGATATAGAATCTAATGGAAACTTAATTTCTAGTCCACAGATGTCCTCATCTGCGGATTCTACACCTCATAGATTCAAATTGAACTTGCCTCCACCAAAGAATAGTGAAACTACTGGTAACAATTTAGATGAGGACGATGACGATAAGGATGTGAAAGGTGACCCAGAGACAAAACAACGGGAACTTGACCTGCTCCAAAGTGTCATGTCAGGCAGTAGCTCAGAACCACAAACTTTAGAATCTGGTTTGTCCTTTGTTATCGATAATTTAGATGTCCCAGAAGCAAAGAAACCTCGAAAATCGTAAATAGCTGCTTGTATTTTTTGTAAATTACTTTTATATTGACAATTCCTATCTTTGTGACCCTTGTCTCACAAGCAAAGTCTAGTGTTGGACGATCAGTAGATCTAACAAGTCTTTCTTATAGTTAGCGCATGTAGTTTCATGTTGCCCCAAAAGATTTTATTATCTTTGTATTATTGCATTGACCATTTTGAATAAAAGGATTAAAGAATTCTATAAGATTAAATTGAATGCTCAATCTCATTTATTCGTCTAGGATGGCATAATTATATTGAATAGAACAGTTGGGGAGCTTTGGTAAATAATGTTATACACATGATGAAACACAATGCATAAAACTCCTTTTTGTATCATCCTACTGTAAGTTTCAGAGCGTCTACATTGTAATACAGTACAGTGATCACTGAAATAAATAGTGATTTGTTTTCTCTTTGTTTGTTTTTTGCTCATAATTTAAATTTTGAATGCATTGTGTGCTCTGTTGTTGTGGCTTTTCTATCCAAAATATAGATTACAATTTACAAGAGTATTGTAGTTAGTTAGTAAGATGAGCTGATCATACAGTCCATCATCCATGTTTATTTAGTATGTTGAATAAAATTGAGTACAGTACCGGATGGAATGAAACAAAGCCAGTGTGTGGAGAAGGGATGCGCATTTTATTTCATACAAAAAACAAACAATACAGGGACGATTGTGGGAATAAAGCGTGTTCTAGCTAACAGTTTTTATCATAAGGTAAAGACGTCTTCATATCCTTGTCTTTCAGATCACAGGACTCCATATTTGGCCTTAATTCATACGAATACCTTATATTGCAAGTGGATTTTGTACACATAAAAACTATCGAAAATATGTAATTCTGATTTTCATAAAATCATTTGAATTCTACACCTCACAACTACTCGCAGAATGAACTTGGTATCTGTCCGCATATTTTTATTGTTGAAATATCAAAATAAGTTAACAAACTGCATGAAAAGTCGATTTGTAATGTAATTGCGACAAAAAGAATGAATTCGGTGCCAATTTTAATCTCATTTACATTCCGTTTACAGCATCTTTTAGAAAGGTGGATGCTCAGTCAGCTTGCGAGCACATTTTTCACATTAGTTTCTATAATTTATTCGTTAGAAATTAAACTGTGTAAATGTACCCCTCTCATGTTCTAAAGCACTTGAGATTTTTTCCACAATCTGAATGACTTTCCCTTCTTTGAATTCACAGTAGATTGAACTGTGTTCGTTTTTCCAATTCTTTCACTCTTGACGAGTACTGTTGGCTGCGTTTTTAATGATGAACGAAACAAGCATATAGACAGCATCGTCGAGGAATACTTTTCTCTCCAACAACTATATATTACTATATATTTTTGTGTTTTTATTAACGTGTTTCTTTCTGTATTCACTTTTTGACTCCACTTGAGCTCAAGTCCACAAAATGCACAACTAACTCATTTCATAGGAGTGGCAGCGAAGAGAGAGAGAGAGTGAATGATATTTATAGCGTCGTTTACAACATTAATTATTTGTGAATATTTCGTTTTCTACTTGAAACCACAGAGTTTTCGCCTCTTGACAGAGTTGCTTTTGAGCAACCATTCATTTATAAGCTCAATTTCACTCCTTTTGGTGACAATTTACACACCAATTGCTTCAGTAATGAATATTTGAAATTCTCGTGACGAACAGCATATTTTTGTCCCCATCAAAGTTCCCAACGGTGATTTGTGAGCTGCTTTGAGACTCAGTCATCAGATTATAAGGTTCAATTGAACACACAATCCTAAAGTAAAATACATGTAGTGGTTTCATAACAGTAATTACGTAGGGGTATACTATAACCTGAATAATTAATGATAAAGAGAAATTCAAGTCATTCAAGTCAAACTTAAATTCAAAGTTTAATTTGTGCTCGATTTCCGAGGTGAAAAATACAGATTTTTACAATTACGATTGAAAATTTTGAAAAAATTATTTCATTAAAGTTAAGACAAGACAGACTCTCCAATTTTACTAGTCAAGTTGACGACTGCGTGTGTTTTCCATTGAATTTAAACAATGTAGAACGTCCGTACAAACTGTGTATACAATAGGTCTATATTTAGGGATTGTTTTCCCTTTGCCTACCCAACGAACATACGCCAATTGAATGAAACTGATTGTATTACTTTTGTGAAGTTAGTAAGTAGTATATGTTTTTCCACTCGGTGGTTACAAAACAATGAAAACTTATAGTCTCCACATTTTGTTAGAGATTGGTAGTCTTCATCATATCATCGTATTGCATTATTAACTAATGATGTGTACACGCAGGCTGGATTTCACACACAATAATTTTTCAAGTTTGATAATAGAAAAAAATAGTCTGGCGTTTAATCGCATGTCAAATGAATGCAGGGAGAGCTGGTCGCTTCATTAGTTTTGCTGGCAAAGGTAAGTATGTTGAGTGAGTTATTGTTGTGCATAACAATATAATGTTCACTTACTAAAAGAAATGTGGATGGCACTTGACCTGACAATCGGCAATAATGGAATGCAAGCTGTCAGCAATGGACCAACTTGAAACTTATTGTTCAATACACACCACTCGATTCATTTTATAGCCATTTCTATATCTTGAGTTGTGAAAAATTGAGTACTTGGAGTGGAGATGGGATTGTTGTATGCTGTATGTGTTCAAACTGCGAATCTTTGTTCTGATCATTTTGAGTAGTTTAGCTAGTCAGTCAGTCAGTATAACAGCTTTTTTAATGTGGTAAAGAGTTATCAGCAACTAAAAGTGAGCTTGGCATGATGTCCTTTTTTTTTGTATTTAAGCTGCCTATAATTTAAGCGGTTTTGTGTTTTGCATTGAAAAAGGACAGAATTTTTCAAGCGAATGTAAGTGTGTAGTAAGAATTTATACTATATTTTATTATTTGACGCTAGCGCACGAAACGAAGATAGGGAAATGTAAGTCATTGCTGGAAAGTAATGCAAAAAAAAGTTGTTTTGTTAAGTAAAATCTCAAGAAACTTTTAAGTGACAATAAAAAGAGCCAATTTAGTGCCAGCCAACTTGTACTATCAATTTTCACTATCAAAAGCAGATACTCCATAAAAGTAATATAGTGTGTAAGTAAATATTACTTTTCCCCAGGATGTATTATCAAACAAAAAAACACAGACTACCAGTTGGCCTTTCTGAAAAAAAAGTCTGTCAAACGGCCTCACGTATAATTTTATAGATGGCAAATACATTGAAAGGGTTGCCTATGTAGGCTCATTCTAACAATCTTTATCTTCCTTAGTGCTTGCAATTCCTATGATAATGGCGTATTGAAAAGCAATAGAATGTCTAATTAACTACTCTTTTATATCAGTTGCACTCATTCAATTTACATTTTTATTGCACCTTTGAACCATACGGGTCTCATTTTTCACCATATATTTCCCATTCCCATAAAAATCCACAAAATTATCTCTTTGGACTCAAAATAAATACTTTTTTTTCTCTCTCTTTGCCTTTTTCTTCGTCTTCTTTGGGGGTGAAAAGACCTACATCGATGAACAAACAACTATTGCTCCATACACTCAAGTACTGTTAAAACATGAGTACACCTTTTAGTTGGTAACTTTAACTTTCTTACTTGCATTCGGACTCTGTATTCTTCTTATGTATGATCAAGAGCAAACAATGATGCTAATAAAAGCACATTCGTAAATAAATAAGTATCTACATGCATTAGCTCAAGATGCTAGTTTTAAAACCCACCGGATTTCAAATCTCATAGTCAGTCAAGAATTAAAAACATTGTTTTCTTGGCAATTCCATTCACGCTATCAAAACTGTTATCACATGTCTTGAGCGTGGAGATGTTCACATGCTTTCCGTAATGTATAATTTCATAGTTTTCCTTCTGACAATACATGTGCAACCACATTGCACGGTGAACTTTAAAACTGGGTTTAAGACACTTTGGAAGACTTTAAGTAGATGACAATTGAGCTCATGAAGTGATTTGATTGACAATGCATTGGAACTCAAGTCTAATGTTGCACCATTACAATTTACAATTATCATTACTGAATGCTGGCTGGAGTGAGAGGTTTCATCTTCCTCAACTGAAAATGTGGGCGGCTATGAAAACAAATGACACAACAGAATGTTGTATATAGTGAATCCATAATGGCAAGAGTATTCATTCATTACGACATGAGATGCGTGTGCATTAGCTCAAGGGTCATTTGGTAAGTAGACTTTGTCATCCTCTGAAGAAATCCTGTGATGGATGCCTTCATATTCATAGAACCCACAAGCAAACTACCCAACATTTCGTAATATAGTTACTCTCCTTGTTTTGTGTGCAAACTTTTGCTACGATTATGTAATGCTGTGTGGATGAAAAACTTAATATTGACCCTGAAAAAGGCTTTTTGAATTAATTATTTGACGAGTGGTAAGTTTTTGCTTTTTCATGCCATCAAAAAATACAAACAGTACTTTTAGAAGAAGGAGATGATTAGGTCAGCAGAGAGATGAAAGAGTAATAGGACTGACTAACTAATAATCTATCAATTTTTCTTCAAGTTGGTTGGTAAATACAGAGCCATTAGGTTCAAGTACCCTTGAATTCATTTCACATTCTATCATTGGA
>Ga0210040_10005631_pt1 | contig 15881 bp, 14 predicted proteins | sample CryGeyCG12114_NA_FD_185462 | JGI IMG/M metagenome (GOLD analysis project Ga0210040, IMG submission 185462) | Groundwater microbial communities from aquifer - Crystal Geyser CG19_WC_8/21/14_NA (SPAdes) (version 2) | ecosystem: Environmental > Aquatic > Deep subsurface > Groundwater | place: USA... | reverse complement strand
GGTCGATCTCCAGGGCGGTGCTGTCGTCGGCGTCGGGGACGTAGTCGTCGAGCACGGTGCCCTGGGAGTCAAGCTTGCGCTTGGCCTGGTCCTCGTGCCGGCCCAGCCGGAGGAACTCGGCCGTCAGGCCGGCATCCTCGACGGCGATCTGGCCGGTGTCGGCGTGCAGGTCGAGCGTGCCTCCGGCGTCGCGGGCGTCGACAGCGGGGTCGGCGTCGTAGACGGTGGCGGGGATCCCGTGCACCTGCAGGACGCGAGCGCACATCAGGCCACCGGGTCCCCCTCCGACGATAGCGATGCGTTTCATAATCATCTCCTTCCGTTTGCCGAACGGGCGTTCGGTCAGTTCGACGATAGTCGAACGAGCGTTCGGTAGGCAAGTAGCATGGGCTCATGGAGCTGGAGGGGCTTGCATGACCGGTATCGAGAACGAGCGGCGCACGGGGGCGCAGACCCGGGTCGAGATCCTGCGGGTGGCCGCGGAGCTGTTCACCGAGAAGGGCTTCGAGGGCACCTCGACGCGCGACATCTCGACTGCTCTCGGGATCACCAAGTCCTCGCTGTACTACCACTTCAAGAACAAGGACGAGATCGCGCAGAGCCTCACCGAGGGCCGCCGGCGCGACGTGCAGCGCTTGCTTGACTGGATCACCGAGCAACCGCGGACACCGGACCTGCTGCAGCGCACCGCGTTGCGCTGGATCGACGCCACCACAGAGGAGAACCTGCAGGCCATGCGCCTGGCGCACGCCAACCAGCCGATGATCCGGCGGATGGCCGGTAACCGAACCGACGTGCGCACCGCGATGGAGGAGGTCGTTGCCCAGTTCGTCGACGACGGCACCCCGCCGGCGCGCCACCTCATGATCCGCATGGCGTTCAACGCCCCGGCGGCCGCACTGCTCTCGGCCCAGGGCGCCGACCTGACCCCGGCCGACATCATCGCCGCTGCCCGGCAGGACGCCATCGCCCTCACCGACGCCCTCCACACCCAGGACCGGCTGCCACCCGGCCCGACGACGTCAGAGGCTCGGTGACCGGTCGAGCAGGAGGAAGAGGTCGCGGTCGTCGTCGACGGTCATGGCATGACCAGGCCGCCGGGCTGCCCCGGCCGGAAGAGGACCGGCTGTCGGCATGATCAGCAACACCGTCCGCGTCCGGAGACCGGGCCAGGCTCCAGCAGTCCGACCAGGCTGCCTCGGCGGTACGTCAGGGCAAATCTGCAGGCCACGACGATCGATTCCCGACGACGCGGACTACCAAGCCGTCAGCGCCCCATCGACAGGCAGGTTCACGCCGTTGATGTAGGACGCGCCTTCGCCGAGCAGGAACACGACGGGGGCCGCGATCTCCGACACCTCCGCCATCCGCCCCATCGGGGTCTGGTCGGCGAGATACCTGTTCCGCTCGGCGGGGTTCAGATCGGTCATCCTCGTCCGGGTGTAACCCGGGCTCAGCCCGTTCACCCGGATGCGCTGCGGTGCCCACTCGACAGCGAGCACGCGGGAGAGGTGGATCACCCCTGCCTTGGAGGCGCTGTAGCCGATGTGCGGCTCGGCGCCGCGGTTGTAGATCGTGCCCGAAGCCGAGGCGACGTTGACCACGGATCCGCCGTGGCCCTGCATCACCTCGTACTCGGCGAGGCAGCTGAACAGCACCCCGCTGAGGTTCACGTCGAGCACCGCGTCCCAGTCCGACGTCGGCATCTCGACGGTCGGCTGGAGGTTGTCGATCCCCGCACAGTTGACGCCGTAACGGACGGTCCCGAGCGACGCCGACCGGAGGGCGGCCTCGCGCATCGCGTCGCGGTCACGGACGTCGGCCTCGACCGCGAGCGCCGGCACGCCGGCCTTGGCGCAGACCTCCAGGGCCTGGGAGAAATCGGCTCCTGCGCGGTCGAAGCAGGCGACGGAGACCCCCTCGGCCGCGATGGCCGCGACGATCGCGAGGCCGATGCCGCCGACAGCGCCGGTGACGATCGCGACAGCGCCGGGTTCAAGTGCTGGCAAGATGGTTCTCCGTGGGTAGAAGGGTGCGACCGCTGGACCTCGATGCGTCCTAGCCGCCGCGAGAGCTGCGGATCCGCTCGAACAGCTGTCCGTTGGTCAGGTACCACTGGAGGAGCAGCAGGTACGACCCGTAGAGCACCGCCGAGGTGCCTCGCTGGGAGAGCTTGAGGTCCAGCCGCTCCACGAGCACCGAGGGCAGGTACCCGGCCAGGCTCGCCCGGATGCGCGTGAGGATGGCGTCGGACGCCGGGAAGGCGTCGCCCAGGACGACCACGTCCGGGTCGAGCACGAAGACCAGGCCGGCCAGGCCGTAGGCGAGGAACTGGCACACCCGGCCGATGGCCCACTCCGCGAGGGGGTCGCCGTCCTCGAAGGCCGCGTAGATCTCCTGCGGCGTGGACGTCTCGGTCAGGGGCGACTCGGGGAACTCCAGCAGCCGGCTGGTCACGTGCTGACGGAGGGCGCGTGGGGAGGCGTAGTCCTCGAAGAGCCCGTTGAACCCGGCGGTCTCGAGGTTGCGGGTGTAGACCGCGGAGTTGAAGTTGATGCCGAGATGGCCCACCTCACCGGCGACGCCCTTGCTCCCCCGGTAGATCTTGCCGTCGATGACGATGCCCCCGCCGAAACCGATGCCGCCGACGATGTTCAGCAGGCACACCGGCTTCCGCCCGGTCTGGACCACGTGGTCCTGGTACTCGGCGAGCGCACTGGTCTTCGCGTCATGCTCGAGCAGCACCGGCACCGCCGGGAACATGGCCTGCACCTCCGCGCGGATGTCCCTCTTGCCCAGCTCGGAGAAGCCGTCGGTGTGCAGGATGATCTGGCCGTCGTCCTCGAACAACCAGCCCAGGCTGGCGATCGAGATCCCGAGGAAGCACCGCTCGTCCCGCGCTTCGAGGAGCCGCCTGATGGCCACACCGATCAGCTCGAGGATCGGCTCGAACTCGATGCCGAAGTCGATGGGGATCTCGGTCGTCTCCGCCGCCGCGCCGGACCCGTCGAAGACCTGGAACGTCAACCGGTCCCGGTTGATGCGTAGCGCGACCACGAAGAACTGGCGGAGGTCGAGCCGGATCCCGGTCGACCGCCGTCCGCCCGCTGACAGGGTGGGGATCTTGTCCTCCAGCACGCCCAGCGAGTCGAGCTCCTGGACGAGGTGGGTCACCGCGGCCGGGCTGACGCCGGCCTCACGGGCGAGATCGGAACGCGAGATCGGCGCCTGCTGCAGGATGAGGTTGATGATCTCATCCGGGTCCACCCGCTGGGGTCCACTCACCAGGGCCCTTCCGATGCTGCACGTGCACGGACGTCTTCACCGACGAGGCCCAGGAGCCTACCTGCCGCCACGTACTCGGCGAACTTCGCCTCGAACCGGGCGACCTGCGCCGGGACTGGCGTGTACCGGGCCGCGAACTCGCCGCGGAGTCGCTGCTGCGCAGCGGGCAGCGCGTCAAAGAACCCAGCAGCCGTGGCCGCGTACATCGCGGCGCCCGCGGCGCAGACCTCCTCCTCCTGGTGGACCAGGACCTCCGTGTCGAGCGCGTCCGCGATGCTCTGGCAGATGAAGGGAGACTTGCGCGCGATGCCGCCCACGAGGATCACCCGGTCGAATACCAGTCCCGCGGCTGCGAGGCCGTCATGGATGGCCTTGCTGCCCAGGACCGCCGACTCGACCAGCGCCCGGTAGACGTCGACCGCGTCGTGCCCGATCCGCAGCCGGGTGACCGCAGCGCTCGCACTCTCGTCGACGTCTGGATAGCGCCGGCCGTTGACCCAGTCGAGGGCCACCACATCGCCGGGCGCGCGCTGCAGGACCTCCGCCTCCAGCGCCCCCAGCAGCGCAGCACCGCTGCGCGCGATGATGCCGGCGACCTCCTCCTCGGGCAGCACGGCCCGCAGCTGCGGTGCGAGGACGTGCTGCAGGGGCCAGGACAGCAGCCGCGCGTACCAGGCGAAGAGGTCGCCGAAGGCGGCCTGACCCGTCTCGCCGCCGAGGTGACCGGGCACGATCGAGTCCTCCGCCAGGCCGCACAGCCGGCGCAGGTCCTTGCCCTCGACCGCGTCGTAGCTGGTGAGGAAGAGGTCGACGGTGGACGTCCCCATGACCTTGACGAGGCTGCGGGTGTCGATGCCGGCGCCCACACCTCCGGCGTGCGCGTCGAGCGACCCGGCCCCCACCACGGTGTCGGTGGACAGCCGCAGGCGTTCGGCCCACTCCGGGCTCAGCGTCCCGAGCCGGGTGGCTGCCGGGACCGGTGGGGTCCGGAACGTCGCGCGCACCTGCGCCAGGTAGGGATGGATCGCAGCGAGGACCGGGGCAGGGACCATGCCGCCCAGCCGCTCGCTGTACAGCACCTTGTGCCCGGCTGTGCACGCGTTGCGGCGGAACTGCTCGACGTCGCCGCCGCCCACGAGCATGTTGGGCAACCAGTCAGCGTGCTCCACCCAGGAGTACGCCTGGTCGCGGACCCGTTCGTTGGTCGTGACGCCGTGCAGGATCTTGGCCCACCACCACTCCGAGCTGTAGGTGCCCTGGAACTGGGTGTGGTCCGGGTCAGCAGCCGACAGCGCGTCGTCGATGACCCGTGCCTCGGCGGCGGACGTCCGGTCCTTCCACAACCAGAACATGGCGTCGGGATCGTCGGCGAAGTCCTCGAGCAGCGCGAGCGGCACCCCGCGCCGGTCGACCGGAGCCGGGGTCGAGCCGGTCGCGTCGATCGCCAGCGCGCTGACGGCAGCGTCGCCGAGCTGGTCGGCGATCTCGCGGAAGCAGCCCTCGAGCGTCTCGAGGTGGTCCAGCGGGTGCTGCCGGAACCGGTTGCTCCTGGCGTCGCAGAACTCGCCTGCAGCCCAACGGGGGTACCGGCGGCTGACCCGCAGCACAGTGCCGCCCGACGCCGGATCCACCACGGCCACGCGTACCGAGTCGCTGCCGTAGTCGACGCCGGCGACGAGCGACGGGCGGGGCGGCCTCACCCCTCGGCCGTCACGCGGATCACGCACTTGGTCACGTCCGCCTTGTGGTGGATCGCGTGCTCCATGCCCTGCTGGATGTCCTCGAAGGGGTAGATGGCGGAGACGACCCGACCCAGCGGGATCGTCCCGGTCGCGACGGCGGTGATCGCCTTCGGGTAGACGTTCTGGTAGCGGAAGACGGTCTTGAGCGTCACCTCCTTGTCGATCAGCAGGTTGACGTTCAGGTCGGCGCGGCCGTCCTTGGTGTACCCGACGAACGTGACGGTGCCGCCGCGTCGGACGATGCGGATCGACTGGTCCATCGTGGTCCGGTTCCCCGCTGTCTCGAAGACGACCTCGGGTCCGTGCCCGAACCGCTCCGACAGGGCGGCGAACAGGTCGGGGGTGGTGCTCGCGTTGACCACCTCGGCTCCCAGCTCGCGCGCCAGCTCCAGACGGTTCTCCATCAGGTCGACGACCACGACGTCACGGACGCCCGCAGCGCGCAGCGTCAGCAGGGTCAGCAGCCCGATGCAGCCCGCACCCAGCACCACGGCACGGTCCCCGAGCTGGGCGCCGGACCTGGCGACAGCGTGAAAGGCCACCGACAGGGGCTCGATCAACGCTCCCTCCAGCAGGCTGACGTCATCGGGCAGCGGGTGGCAGAAGCTAGCCCGATGTCGGACGTACTCCTGGAACGCGCCCTCGGTCACCGGGAGCGAGGCCCAGAAGTAGACGTCCGGACAGAGGTTGTAGCGCCCTCCCTTGCAGAACTCGCAGTTCAGACAGGGCACTCCCGGCTCCAGCGCGACCCGCGTCCCCGGCTGGAGATCGGTCACGGCGTTCCCCACCTGTACGACGACTCCGGACGCCTCGTGGCCGAGCACCATCGGCCCGCGCACCACGCTCTCGCCGATGTACCCGTTCTCGAACAGGGCCATGTCCGAGCCGCACACCCCTGCGTAGCTCACCCGGACCAGCGCCTCGTCGTCACCGATCTCGGGCAGCGGGCGCTCCTGGATCGCGATGCGTCCGACCTCGGTCATGACGGCGGCTCGCATCGGGCCCGTCCCGGTACGCACGTCGGTCATTCCTTGACCGCCCCGCTGAGCAGGCCCTTGATCAAGCTCCGTTGGGCCACGAACCCGAGGATGATCGGGATGATCACGGCGATCGTCGCCACGGCAGACATCTTGCCCCAGAACAAGCCCTGCTGCGTCATGAAGCGGTTCATGTACACGGGCAGCGTGCCGGACTCGGTGAACGTGAACGACACCGCGAACAAGAACTCGTTCCAGGTGATGACGAACACCAGGAGCGAGCTGGAGATCAGCCCGCCACGGATGATCGGCAGCATCACCTGCGAGAAGGCCTGCCACCGGGTGGCGCCGTCGATCTGGGCGGCTTCCAAGATGGAGACCGGGATGTCCGACATGTACGTCGTGCACATCCACACCATCAGCGGGACGCCGATCGCGGTGTACAGCAGCACGAGCACCACGACCGAGTCCAGCAGGCCGAGCCAGTTCACGATGAGGTAGATGGGGATGATCACGGCGACAGCGGGCAGCAGGGTGGTCGTGATGTACCAGTTGTAGTGGGCCATGGGCCGGCGCAGCTTCCCGAACACGATCGTGTAGGCCACAGGGACGCCGAGCAGCAGGGTCAGCAGCACAGTGCACAGGGTCACCACGACCGAGTTCGTCAGGTGCGACAGGAGATCCGGGGTGATGACGGTCCGGTAGTTCTCCAGGGTGGGGTTGAACGTCCACGACGGCGGAGCGATCTCCTGCTCGGACTTGAAGGAGGAGTAGACCATGTACAAGATCGGGAAGGAGTAGGCGATGGCGATCCCGAAGAGGGAGATGGCTCCCAGGATGCCGAGGACCTTCTTGATCGGAGCTCTTCGCATCGGTTCTACCGCTCCCTGACGTCGCGCTGAGTGCGGAAGAAGACGTTGATGATGATGAGGGTGAGGATGACGGTCACCACCGAGATCGCCGCCGATCTGCCGGCCTGCCAGTCGTAGAAGGCCGTGCGGTAGACGTAGTAGGGCAGGTTGGCCGAGGAGACGCCCGGGCCACCCTGGGTGGTGACGAAGATGATGCCGAACACCTTCAGCAGGTTGATCAGGCCGAACACCCCGGCCACCTCGATGAAGGGCCGCATCAGCGGGATCTTGAACGACCAGATCTGCCGGAGCGCACCGGCACCGTCGACCCTCGCGGCCTCCAGGACCTCCTCGGGCAGGCTCTGCAGACCCGACAGCAGGATCAGGAACAGGAACGGCGTCCACTGCCAGACGCAGAGCAGGATGATCGTCTTGAGCGCGTTGTCGGAGCTGAAGAATGAGATGGGTGCGACGCCGAAGGCCCGGGCGACGACGTCGTTGATCCCGAACGACGGGCTCAGCATCAACGTCTTCCAGACGATGCCGATGACCGGCTCCATCACGAAGTAGGGGATGATCAGCAACGAGCGCGCGATCGCCACCCCGGGGAACTTGCGGTTGAACGCGAGCGCCAGCAGGAACGCCAGGACGAGCGCGATGACCAGCGAGAACACCGTGATCTTGAAGGTGTTCAGCAGGACCCGGAAGAAGTCCTGGTCGGTCAGGATGTAGACGTAGTTGTCGATGCCGTTGAAGGCCACCGGGAGATCGGGTCGCCTCATGTTCCACCTCACGAACGACATGAGGACCGTGATGAGGAACGGGACCTGGGTGACGATCAGGACGACGACCAGGCCGGGGAGCGCGAAGAGGTTGACCCGGTTGCGCGTGACGTTCAAGGCAGCTTCTTTCGTCGGGAGCACGTCGCACGGCCGTGCGGGTGCGGGCTGAGCCGCACCCGCACAGCCGGAGAGCCTGCTACTTGCGGCCGCCGTCGACGAACGCCTTGGTCGCGACGTCCTGGGCCTTGCCGAGGGCGTCGCCGGTGGAGCCGTCGCCGGAGATGTACTCCGACAGGACCTGCCCGACCTGCTCGCCCATGCCGGCCCACTCCGGGATGCCCGGGAGCGAGTTGCCGACGTAGGGGGTGTCGTTGACGGCCGGGTGGGCGAAGTCCACCTTCTCGAGCGACTTCAGCACGAGGGAGGCGTGCGGGGCCACCTTCTGGTACTCGGGCGCCTGGTAGGTCGAGGCGCGGGCGCCGGTGAGGACGTCCAGCCAGCCCTTCTTCTCGGCGACGAGCTTGACGTAGTCCTTCGAGGTGACCCAGGTCATGAACTCGAAGGCGGCGTCCTTGTTCTTCGACGAGGACGTCAGCCCGACGCCCCAGCCGCCGACGGTCTGCGTGTTGCCCTTGCCGGGTCCAGACGGTGACATCGCGTAGCCCATCTTGCCCTTGACCGCCGAGTCATCGCCCTCGAAGACGTCGGCGGAGACGGTCGCGTCGTAGTAGATCGCCGCCTTGCCGCTGGACATGAGGTTCAGCGTCTCGGTGTACCCGTTCGACGACGCCTCGGGCGCGCCTGCGTCCTTCTGCAGCTTGCGGTAGAACTCCCAGGCCGCCGCCATCTCGGGGCTGTCGTACTTGGCGTTCCAGTCGGTGTCGGCGACCTGGGCACCGTAGGCGTTCATGATCGTGTTGAAGACGTACATGTTCTCGCCGTAGCCGGCCTTGCCCCGGAGCGCCATGCCGACCGTCCCGGACTGGCCGTTCAGCTTCTTCGCGAAGTCGTAGATCTGGTCCCAGGTCGGCTCGTCCGGCATCGTCAGCCCGGCCTTGTCGAACAGGTCCTTGCGGTACATGGTCATGGTGCTCTCGCCGTACAGCGGGATCGCGGCCATGCCCTGCTTCTCGGAGGAGAAGGCGGCGACGGTGCCCTCGATGAGGTCGTCCTCGTCGTAGGCCGCCTTCTTGTCGGCCGCCATCTTCTCGAACAGGGGCTGCAGCGGCACGGTCCACCCCGCGTCCAGGTAGGTGCCCGCGTCCGAGGTGCCGAGGGTGACCACGTCGAACTGCCCGCCGTTGACCGTGACGTCCTGCTGGATCTTCGAGCGGATGTCGTTCTCGGTCAGCATCACGAAGTCGACGTCGATGCCGGTCTGCTTGGTGAACTCCGGAGCCAGCTCCTGCATGGTCATCATGGGCCCGTTGTTCACCGAGGCCACGACGATCTTCTTCGGAGCGCCGGAGTCACCCGAGTCGCCCGAGTCACCGCCCGGCGAGCCACCCTGGCAGGCGCTCAGCGCGACGGGCAGCGTGAGCACAGCGGCGATGGCGGCCAGTTTCAGCCTGCGCGCCTTGGACATGTCGTACCTCCTGGGTAACGTCGTTGTTGTTTTAGAAAGTAAAGGTTCCGCAGCCTCTGGGTCAACCGCTCAGGCTACGCATCCGCAGACCGTACCGCAGCTTCTTTTCAACTGTGAACGTTCTGGAGCATCCAGCGGCGCTGGCGACTCGCGCGCCGTCGGCCGCCTCAACCTGGAGCCGGTGCCCCGCTTTCGTTTGCTACCGACTCAGTTTCGGCTGCTTTGCTTCCCCTGCAGACAACCAGGTAAGGTGACGCTCGTCAAGGAGCCGTCCGAAGCGGCCCCGGGGCGTCCTGGTCGCCACCAGGTCGGGTCGCCAGCGCCGGCAGAAGGAGGGGCAGCCATGTCCGAGGCATCCACGTCCTCCCGGGACACCTTCGCCACCGAGCGTCGCGAGCGCATCTGGCGGCTGGTCAACGAGCGCGGCCGCGTCCGGACCTCCGACCTCGCGCGGTCGTTCAAGGTCACCGAGCCCACCATCCGCAAGGACATCGCCGATCTCGAGTCGCGCGACCTGCTGCGACGGACGCACGGTGGCGCGGTGGCCCGGCGCCCCATGACCGAGGTGCCCGTGGGCGAGCGCGAGCGGAAGTTCGTGGCCGAGAAGCAGCGCATCGCGCGGGCCTGCCTGCGGGTCATCAACCCCGGCGACGCGATCTTCCTGGACGGCGGCACGACCACCCTGCAGCTCGCGATGCTGCTCGCCGACCAGACCGACGCCAGCCCGCGCGGGGTCAAGGTCATCACGAACTCCTTCGCCGTCGCCGAGGTGCTCGGCAACCGGCTCGACGAGCACCCGCTGGTGATCGGCGGTCGCTACCGTCCGCAGGGGCGCTGCTTCGTGGGGCCGCTGGCGATGAGGACCCTCGAGCAGTTCCGCGTCGACGTCGCGTTCATCGGCGTCACCGGGGTCAACGGCGACGCCGCGTTCGCTGCCGACCTGAGCGAGGCGGAGATCAAGGCCGCCGTCGCGAAGCGGGCAGCACGCGTGATCATCCCCATGGACCACTCCAAGGTCGGTCTCACCGACTTCGTCGAGATCTGCCCCCTCTCCGCCGTGGACTCGATCCTCACCGACCAGCCCGACGCACAGCTGTCGGAGTGGGCGCAGTCGCACGACCTCACGGTCGTCGTGGCGGACGCGGCCGGCGAGGACGAGCGGCACCCGACGGCCGCCGGATCACCGGCGGCCTGACCCTCCTCACACCCTCGAAGGGAAACATGAGCACCACCAACGGCACATCCGACCGGTTCAGCGGCAAGGTGGCCATCGTCACGGGAGGCGGTGGTGCGATCGGTGCGGCCACCGCTCGTCGGCTGGCCTCCGAGGGCGCCTCGGTCGTGGTCGTCGACGCCGACGGCGACACCGCGCGACAGGCGACCGACGCGATCACCGCGGACGGCGGGACGGCCGTCCCGTTCGTCGCCGACGTCAGCGAGCCCGACCAGGTGAAGGGCTACGTCGACCACGCCCTGGAGCGCTTCGGCAGGATCGACATCCTGTTCAACAACGCGGCCATCAACGGGACGATGGTGCCGATCGTGGACTACCCGCTCGACGTCTACCGCAAGGTCGTCGCCGTCAACCTGGACGGGGTGTTCTACGGTCTCCACTTCACCCTGCCGCACATGATCGCCCAAGGCTCGGGGAACATCGTCAACACCGCCTCCGTCGCGGGGATCATCGGCCACGCCGAGCACGGGGCGTACGGCGCGACCAAGCACGGGGTCGTGGGCCTGACGCGGATCGCTGCCGCGGAGGTCGCCGGGCTCGGCGTTCGGGTCAACACCCTCGCCCCGGGCCCGGTGAACGCACCGATGATGCACGCGAACGAGCGGATGCAGACCCCCGACGACCCGATGCGGTACCGCCGCAAGGTGCTCGCCAACATCCCCGCCGGCCGGTACGCCGAGATCGAGGAGATCGCGAGCGCCGCCTGCTGGCTGATGAGCTCGGAGTCGGAGTACGTGCACGGCATCGTGCTGCCGGTGGAAGGTGCCTTCACCTCGTCGATCTGACGCGGCGGCAGCCGGTACCCGGGCGCTCCGGGCACCGGCTGCCCCGTCGTCACGACGGCGCGGCGGGCCTCAGCAGAGCGTCATCCCGCCGTCGATGACCAGGTCCGCCCCCGTGATGTGGCGGGCCGCGTCGCCGGCGAGAAAGACGTAGGCCCCCACGAGGTCGTCGATGGTGGCCAGCTTTCCCATCGGGATCAGCTTCTTCCACCCCTCCTGCTGCGGCTTCATCCGCGGCGTCTCCACCATGGGCGTGATGGTGAACCCGGGGCTGACCGAGTTCACCCGGACACCGTGCGGGCCCCACTCGTAGGCCAGCGTGCGGGTGAGCCCCCACGCAGCCGACTTGGAGGAGTTGTAGGGCGCTTGGTACTGCGGCACGGAGTGGAACGACGAGATCGAGACCGTGTTGATGATCGACCCCGGGACGCCGTGCGCCAGGAACCAGCGGCCCTCCTCGCGGCAGCAGTAGAACGTGCCGTCGACGTTGACCTCGTAGACCCGCCGCCACTCCTCGTCGGTCGTCTCGACGGCCGGCCCGGCGTTGCCGACCCCGGCGTTGTTGACGGCGATGTCGAGGCCGCCGAGGAGGTCGACGACAGCCGGCACCATCGCGGCGACGGACGAGGAGTCCGAGACGTCGCAGACGACGTGCGCGACCGCACGACCGTGCGCCTCGCTCAGCTGCGCGGCAGCGCCGGCGGGATCCGCGCTCTCCAGGTCCACCACCGCGACGTCCGCGCCTGCGGTGAGCAGTGCGTCTGCCACCCCGTAGCCGATGCCCCGGGCGGCGCCGGTGACCAGGGCGGACTTGCCGTCGAGTGCGAACGACGCCATCGGATGACTCCTTACGTAGGACGGGCTGTCCTGGGTCCAGTGGCCCGCTTGTGCGGGACAACGACAAGATACCGAAACAATCACAAACTGATACGCTCCCAACCGAAAGTGGGGTGAGCATGAGCATCGGGCTGGACATCGGCGGCACCAAGGTTGCCAGCGCGCTGCTCGGCGACGCGGGAGACGTGCTGTCCACCACCTGGCACGAGCACGCAGCGCGGGGGATCGACGACGTCGCGGCTGAGCTCGCGGCTACGGTCCACCGGCTGCCGGACCGCCCGGAGGCGCGCTCGATCGGTGTGTCCGTGTCCGGTCTGGTCCGTCGCGACGGCGTCGTCACCGGTGGCGCGACGCTCGACCTGCACGGCGACCTCGCCGGCGCGCTGAGGCAGCGACTGGAGCGGCCGGTGCACGTCTTCAACGACGCCGACGCCACACTGCGGTCGGTGCTGGACGCCCACCACGCCGAGACCGGCGAACGCGTCCGGGACGCGGTCCTGCTGACCATCGGCACCGGCATCGGCGGCGCCGTCCTGAGCGACGGGCGCCCGGTCCGGGGGCCGTCAGGCCTGGCGTCCGAGCTGGGACATCTCCCCGTGCACACCCCCTCGACCGAACTCTGCGTGTGCGGGAGCTCGGGCTGCCTCGAGCAGTACGCCGGCGGCTTGGGCATCGCGACCCTGGCGCGCCGGGCGGTCCGCGAAGGCCGCGCCTCCGCTCATCTCCACGAGGTGGACGCCAGCTCGGCGGGCGGGATCACCGCCAAGGACGTGGTTGCCGCCACCCGGGCCGGCGATCCGAGCGCCACGGCCCTGCTCGACCAGGCGGCGGCCAGCTGCGCCCAGGCGATCCGGGCCCTGTGCGTCACCATCGAGCCGGCCATCGTCTTCCTCGGCGGTAGCGTCGCCCACGGCGCGGCCGACTTCCTCCCGTCACGGATCGAGCATCACCTGCGTGCGCACTGGCCGTTCGCCAGGCTCACCGCGCCGCCGCCGGTACAGCTCGACTCCATCGGTCCCCATGCGGCCGCCATCGGGGCGGCCCTGCTCCTCCGCGACCTCGAACAGCCGGCCCCTGGACACCCCTCGGCCGGCACCGCTCTGGAAGGCATCGACAATGGCTAGTCCCCTCCGCATCGGCATGATCGGCTGTGGCCGGATCGCGCAGGCTGCGCACCTCCCGGCTCTGGAGAAGACGGACCGTCTGACCCTGGTCTCTGTCCACGACCCCAGCCAGCTCCTGTCCTCCCGGGTGGCGCAGCGCTACGGCGTCTCAAGCTCGGCCACCCTCCGGGAGCTGCTCGCCGCGGACATCGACGCCGTGGTGATCGCGACCCCGGACCGCTTCCACCACGCGCTTGCGTCGGCGGCGCTCGACGCGGGCAAGCACGTGCTCGTCGAGAAGCCGCTGGCCGCCACCAGCGCTGAGGCCGAGGAGCTGGCAGAGCTGGCCACCAAGCGCGACCTCCGGTTGCAGACCGGGGCGATGAAGCGGCATGACCCCGGGATCGTCTTCGCCCACGAGCACCTGCCGCGGCTCGGCCAGGCGGTCTCGTACCACTCCGTGTACCGGGTGCCGGCACAACGAGCCCCCATCGAGGCGACGCTGTTCCCCGAGATGATCGTGGACGACGACGTGCGCAAGGTGGAGAACACCTTCAAAGCCAGCGGCAACCGGGCCGGCTACCTGCTCGCCACGCACGGCGCGCACGTCTTCGACACCATGATCCACTTCGTGGGCCTGCCACGCTGGATCCGCGTGCACGGTTTCCAGGTCGGCGAGGACTTCACCTGGCACGGCGTCGTCGGCCTCCCGTCCGGCGGGGTCGGCTCGTTCGAGATGACCGTCGACGTGCACGGCGACTGGTCCGAGGGCCTCGAGCTGTGCGGTGAGCACGGCTTCATCCGCACGACGACGTTCCAGCCGTTCTGGAAGCGGGCCTCCGAGGTCGAGGTCTACCTCGAGGACGAGAACAGGTCCCTGAGCCCGCACCCGGCTGACACCAACGCGTTCAAGCTGCAGCTGGAGGCGTTCGCCGAGGCGATCACCGCTGGCGGGGGCGAGAGCCCGAGCCCTGCTGATGGCGTCGCGGTGGTGCGGATCATCGAGGCGGCCACCCGCAGCGCTGCCGCCGACGGCGACCGGGTGGTGCTGTGAGCGCCACCGAGCTTGGCGTCTTCGCCCGCTGCTTCCCGGTCCAGCCCGCGGCGGACCTGGCCAGGACGGTCGTGGAACACGGATTCGCCACCGTGCAGCTCAACCTCTCGGCGTTGGGCCTGCCCACCATCCCAGACGAGGCGTCGCTCGCCGGCATCGATCTCGCCGCCATCGCCCGGGACTTTCACGACCACGAGCTCTCGATCTGGGGGTTGTCCGCCTCGTACAACATGGTCCACCCCGAGCCCGGGCGCGCGGCAGAGCAGACCCGACAGGCGGCACAGCTGATCCGACGCTCATCCGAGCTCGGGGTGCGGGCGGTGACTCTGTGCACCGGCAGCCGGGACCCCGACGACATGTGGCGAGCGCACGCGGACAACGCCTCCGCGGGGGCGTGGTCAGACCTGCTGACGAACCTGGAGCCGCTGTTGTCCGCAGCCGAGGAGGCCGGTGTGCTGCTGGCCGTCGAGCCCGAACCGGGGAACGTCATCTCCGACACTGCCGCGGCGCTGCGCCTCACGACCGAGCTCGGCGACGGGGCGAGCAGAGTCGGTTTCATCCTCGACCCGGCCAACCTGGCCGGCGACAACCCGCCTGAGAAGTTCGAGCCGGTCCTCCGCGATGCGTTCGACCGCCTGGGAGCGGCGGCGATCTGCGTGCACGCCAAGGACGTCGTGTCCTGGCCGGCGCGCCTGGCCGGTGAGCCGGGGCTCGACTTCGAGCTCGTTCGTGAGCTGCACGCGACGCTGCCGCACCCCGTGCCGCTCATCATCCAGGACGCTGACCCGGGAAACATCCTCGCGGTGCGGACCCTGGTGCGAGGCCGCGCGTGAGCACCGGCGCGACCTCCCACGACTACGCGGCGTCAGCGGCGGTCACGGTGCGCGGCCGCGGCGAGACCGTCGTCCTGATGCTGCACGGGCTCGGCGGCGACCGCGACCAGCCGTTGGGACTCCTCGGTCGACACGTCGACCCTCGGCTGACGATCGTTGCGCCGGATCAGCGGGCGCACGGCGAGACCCCCACCATCGGGGTCGCTGAGGACTTCCGGCTGGACGGCTTGGCCGACGACGCGGTGGCCCTGCTGTCGTCCCGAGGACTCCAGGGGCGGCCGCTGATCGTGGTAGGTATCTCGATGGGCGCAGCCGTAGCCCTGCGGCTGCTGCAGCGCGACGACCACGATCTCCGCGGTGCGCTGCTGATCAGGCCGGCGTTCCAGACCGAGCCCTGGCCCGAGCACCTTCTGGTGTTCAATCAGATCGCCGAGCTGCTACGCGCCCACGGCGCTGCTGCGGGCCAGGACGCCTTCACCTCCACGCCGGAGTACCTGCGCGTCGCAGCCGTCTCCGCCACAGGCGCGCAGAGCCTGAAGGAGCAGTTCACCAAGCCGCACGCTGTGGACCGGGTCGTACGGTTGGAGACCGTCCCGGCGAACCCGTCCATCACCTGGCAGGGCGCATGGCACCCCCCCTGCCCCGTGACGGTCGTCGGAGCGGAGGACGACCCGGTGCACCCCTGGCCGACGGCGCAGCTGTGGCAGGAGCGGATCGCCAGCTCCGATCTCACCGCTCTTCCCTCCCGGGATCGCGCCGCCGAGGCGTACAGCCGTACCTTGCTCGAGGTGACCGCGGCCCGCCTCGAGGGGTGGA